>Ga0307434_1001330_pt1 | contig 13540 bp, 12 predicted proteins | sample SalMarWE160220MG_FD_202156 | JGI IMG/M metagenome (GOLD analysis project Ga0307434, IMG submission 202156) | Salt marsh sediment microbial communities from the Plum Island Ecosystem LTER, Massachusetts, United States - WE1603-220 | ecosystem: Environmental > Aquatic > Marine > Intertidal zone >... | reverse complement strand
CGGAGAATGTATGCCCTCGGCATTGTGCCCCGCGAGGAGAAGTTCTAACCTGCTTCCATGACCCGAAGAAACAGCGTCCCGAAGCGCCACGGATGGATCGCCTGCGCCGACAACCTCGAGGTGATGGCCGGCTTGCCGGCGGCCTGCTGCGATCTTATCTACGCCGACCCGCCGTTTTTCACCGGTAAGAGGCACCGCCAGGCTGACCGGCGGCATCAGCTCGCTGACCACTGGCCCGGCGGAATGGAGAGCTACAAGGCCTTCCTCCGCCCGCGGCTCGAACAGATGCGGCGCCTGCTCAAGCCCACCGGCAGTCTCCACTTGCACCTTGACTGGCACGCGGTCCATTACGCCAAGGTGATGCTGGACGAGCTGTTCGGATACGATCACTTCCTGAACGAGGTCATTTGGTCCTACCGCACCGGCGGCCGGAGTACCCGATGGTTCGCTCGCAAGCACGACACGATTCTGGTCTATGCCCGCAGGATCGGCCGGCAGAAATTCCACGTGCTGCGCGCCGGCACGTTCCGAACGGACGGGATGAACTACGACGAGCAGGGTCGGCCCTACAAGCAGACCAAGGCGGGTCGACTCTACTTCCATCCGGACGGCCCCGCCCTCACCGACGTATGGGAAATCCCGTTTCTGTCCACCGTCTCCCGGGAGCGGATCGGGTACCCCACGCAGAAGCCGCTGGCCCTGCTGGAGCGGATCATCCTCGCGGGAACCGATCCCGGCGATCTGGTGGCGGATTTCTTCTGCGGGAGCGGCACCACCCTGGCCGCGGCCAGGCAACTCGGCCGGCGGTGGATCGGGTGTGACGCATCGAGAGGAGCGGTGCGCCTTGCCGAACGCCGCCTGGCACAGGTCAGGGAGCTCCAGCGAAGCCGGCCAGTCAGAAACGGTACTGGATTCCATCTCGACCGGTCGATACAATAAAGCAAACCGGTCGCTTGGCGGGGGCAGGGTCGCTGGCCGACCGATCACGCCGATGCGCCCGGTGGCCACTCGACAAGGGGGAAAAGGGAGGTCCGCGTGGCCCGCGAGGCATGTTCGCCGATGCAGACGGACATGATTCATCTGCCTCGACGAACTCCGGTGGGAAACGCGGGATACAGAGAGCAGCGGGGCGGAGTTCTCTTCCGACCGACAATGCTCTCTGCTTTGCTTTTCAGGGCAGGCGCCCGTTCTCCGCTTTGACATATTCCAGCGGCGTATTGGCTCGATTTGCCGGGGCCGGTCAGCCGCCGGTACGATACCGGCAGCGGTCGCGGTATGCCCGACGGCCGATGCGCGTACCGCCGGGCTGCTCGTCGAATGGATCAGGTGCCGGGAGTCCTTTCCCGGGACCGGGACGGCGGCGGGTGCCCGGCCGGAGATCGTCGAACTGGAGACCCGGACGTGAGCGGGCAAAGGTGTGCAATCGGCGTGGACCTTGGCGGCCAGAGTGTCAAGCTCGCGGTCGTGGACGCCGCCGGGACGATTCGTCTCCGAGAGAAGGCGACCGTCGATGCTGCCAGGCCCGCCGGTGACCTCGCGCGACTCATCATCGAGCAGATCGATCAAATCCTCTCGGCAGCCCGGCAGCGGGGTTTGTCACCCGAGGCCGTTGGCGTCGTAATGCCCGGGTATATGGACCGTGATCGCACGCGAATACTCTTTGCGGCCAACCTGCCGACGCTGAGTGGGTCGAATCTGCTTTCTGAGATCAGCAGTGCAGTCGAACTGCCGGTGGGGTTCGACGCGGACTGCAATGCGGCAGCACTGGGCGAATACCGCTTCGGGGCCGCCGTCGGCGTTGATCGGCTGCTGGTGGCCGCGGTCGGAACCGGGATCGGCGTGGGCGTGATGATCGACGGGCAGATCGTCCGGGTAAGGAATCACGTCGCGGGAAGCCTGGGGCACGTGATCGTGGATGCCACCGGGCCGGTGTGCGGGTGTGGCGCCCGCGGGTGCGTGGAAGCCCGGGCAGCGGGCCCGGCGCTGGAACGGCGGGCGGCGGAGTTGGCCCGGGCCGGGCCGGGGTCCAGTCTGGCGGCGGTGCTCATGGACCGCGGCCGGCTGACCGCCGTCGAGATCGCCGCGGCCCTGCGTGAAGGCGACCCGGTCGCCCGTCAGGCGGTACACGAATGCGGATGGTGGCTCGGGGTGGGCGTGGCATCGTGGTCCGTGATCTATGCCCCCCACAAAGTGCTGATCGGCGGCGGGATCGCGTCGCTGGGCGAGCCGCTGCTGTCGGCCATCCGCCAAGGGTTCCACGAGGTGGGCCAACCGATGCTCACCCGCGAGGTGACGATCGAACTGGCAGCCCTCGGCCCGGACGCCGGCGCCATCGGCGCCGCGGCGATGGTTATGCCCGAGTGAAAGATCACCACGGACCCGGCCATGTCTGCTGAACCGAACCGAGCGGCGAGAACGGAATCGATTCGACAAGCCCTCGAGCGCAGCGGGCTGGAACCAGGCCCGGAGCGCCCCTGCCCCTATCTCCCGGGACGACAGACCCGCAATGTGGCCTTTCGCGCTTCGCGGGTGCCGCCCGGCATGTATCACGACCTGATGGACCTTAATTTCCGTCGCAGCGGGTCGGTCTTCTATCGCCCCGCATGCCGGCACTGTCAGCAATGCCGGGCCCTGCGCGTCCTGGTCGATGAGTTCGAGCCGAGCCGCACCCAGCGCCGGTGCCGCGAGCGCAACCGCGACCTTGCCGTCCAGGTCGGCGCGGCCGAAGCGACCGAAGAGAAGCATCGGCTCTACCGCGATTATCTCACTCGCCGCCACGACCGCGAGATGGACGATTCCTGGGATGGGTTTACCGATTTCCTCTACGACTCGCCGCTGGAGACTATCGAGGTGGTCTACCGTCTTTCAGATCGGCTGGTGGCGGTCGGCCTGGTCGATGTCGAACCGGAGACGGCCAGTACGGTTTACTGTTACTTCGATCCCGCACTCGCCGGCCGGTCGCTCGGCACGTTCAACGTGCTCTGGACGATTGACTACTGCAGGCGGCGGCGCTTTGAGCATCTGTATCTGGGGTATTACGTTCCCGATTGCGGCAAGATGAGCTACAAGGCCAACTACCGGCCCTGCGAAGTGCTGGACCCCGACGGAACGTGGCGGCGGTTCGATCGTTGATCGGCGCCGCCTTTGACCTCCACGCCTTTGTGCTTACCATTCGTTGCCATGATCTGTTGCGAGCCGATCCGCATCGGTCTGTCGGACCATTACGAGGCCTTCGCCCGGTTGTGGGTGCCGCCGTCGCCGCGGGGGGCGGTACTGTACCTGCACGGCATTCAGTCGCACGGCCTGTGGTTCGAGGCGTCGGCCCGGCGGATCGCGGAGGCGGGCCTGGCGGTACTCCTGCCCGATCGCCGCGGCAGTGGGCGAAACGAAGTCGATCGCGGCCACGTGCCGTCCGCACGACGGCTGTTCCGGGACGCATCGGATTGCCTCGACGAACTCCACGTCCGCACTGGTTTCAGTCGATTCCACGTCGTGGGCGTCAGTTGGGGCGGGAAGCTCGCCCTGGCCCTGATGCGGTACCTGCCGACCCGGATCACGAGCCTGACGCTGGTTGCCCCCGGTCTATTCCCACGGGTCGATTTGCCGCTCGCTCAGAAGATACGGGTGGGCCTGTCGTCGATCATGGCCCGGAGGGCGCTGTTCCCCATTCCCCTCGACGAGGCCTCGCTATTCACGGGCAATCCGGCCCGGCGGCAATTCATCGAGAACGACTCGCTCCGGCTTCGTCGGGTCACCGCGAGCTTTCTGCTCGCCTCGTGGCGGCTCGACCGCTGCGCCCGGGCCGCCGCCCGCCGCCGCAGGGATTGCCCGCTCCGGGTGTTCCTCGCTGGCCAGGACCGCATCATCGACAGCGAGAGGACCAAGGCGTTCGTTCGCCGGCTCCGCTGGGCAGCCCGTGAAATCACCGAATACCAGCACGCCCACCATACGCTCGAATTCGAACCCGATCCCGAGCCTTACCTCGCCGATCTCGTGGACTGGCTGATTACGAACGCTGATCGAAGTGAGAAGCCGCAAGCGAGAAGCTGGATGTGACAAAAAGGGCGCATGACACACACAGCACCGTGTCTCAGATACCCGTGTCTATACAGATGCTCCTTCTTATCCTACGATCAGCAGAGCCACGTAGGGAACGACATTAAAGACCAGAAAGACGATTTTGAACACCCCGAGAAACGAGTAGATGACCGCGTTGAAGGTTTCTCGGGGAATGGGGAACCATTTGCGGTGCGTATGGTACACGAAATCCGGGGCCAATATACACATTATGGTCCATAGGACCAACAGAGCTCCGTTCATGATCGTACACCACATGAAGAACGCTGTCAGTGTTTGAGCATCCATGATGTTCTCCTTTCATCTTTCTGTGGCCAACGCCACGTATAAGCGTCGGCCGGCCGGAGCCTGAAATTGGGTGGCACGGGTCTGCCAAGCGGTATCCGCAAAGCAGAGCACATGGGACCCAGAACACACGAGCGTCACTCACTCAATGTCCCGGCCACCCGGCGCCTTCTGACGATGAGGTGGAAGCCTTAGCTGGCTCCTTTCTTGCTCTCCCGGCTGGGTTTTTCTTTGTGTACCGCCAGCTATAAACGCGATGAAGAACAAGGTTGGTGATCTCCGCGAAGCACATGATCGCCTCCGCGCGAATCTGCGGCGGAACATGGGAATGCTGATCTGAGATTGAGAACGTCGCCGTCCGCTTCTCGGCATCGGCCTCCGTAACATTCATCAACATGTGCTTCTCGGACAGATGGATGAACCCGGACGTTTCATGATACACCTGGTCTATCCAGCGATGCTCTTTCTTAAAATGATCAATAAGGAATCGGTCGGTCATGAATGCACCACCGGCCGTCTTCTGTTTCTTGACCGGAGTCCCACGTAAGATCTCCGTGGCGAAAGCATGTGGATCAGTGACGAGCCATCCCGCAGCATATCGAAGGAAGTTGTCCAATTGGGGTCGGATAAGTGTCATCGCAGCAAGGCAGTTGTCTGAACGCAGAAGCGTAACAAAGCCCGATGTCAAGGACATCGAACGGTTAAGCACCGCGTAGGTGAGTAGGTCAAATGGGTAGACAGCGTCCGCGAAGGCCTTCGTGACTGCCATGCCCTCGTCAAGATGTGCCTGCCTCAAGCCTTCGAGTTTGCTGAGTAGTTCTTCGCTCATCTCACATGAGCCAACAACGATTAGATTGAGTCGCACAAGACGCCGAGTTACATTCTCCTGTCCGAATAACACGCCGTTGATGCAGCGATGGCGGAAGCCATAAACCTTTCAGCAACAGCCCTTTGCGTCGGGTGGCCGGAACCTGAACTTGGGTGGCACGGGCCTGCGAAGCGGTACCCGCGAAGCAGACCCGTGGCAATCCGCGGCAAAGCACACCTCTGATGATGCCGCGCGATCAGGACTCGGGATCGGGCGACCAAGCATTCACCGCCAGTTCGACGTTCCGCTCAACTACGCATCGCCACGATGCTCGCAGGCGATCCGGCGCTTAGAAACTCGGCCATCCGGGCGCAGCATGTGCCCATTGTACCGGTGGTCCCTCGCCAACGCCACGGCTCTGCTCCGCACTGCCGTGCTGCGCAGAGCACGTGCCACCCAGAACACACGAGCGTCACTCACGTAATCGACCACGCCCAGAGGGCGTGGCTTTAGGATAGCCCGCCCGAGCGGGCTGAGTGCGTCGTGAAGCCCCCGTTGGGGGCGGTGGTGTCCGCAGCCGTGCAGCCGCGAAGCGGCGGCAGTCAATAGCCCAGGGCGTCAGCCCTGGGAACGTGGCGGCGCCGATCAGCCGAGCCCTGAAAGGGCGACAGACCAGGCCCAAGCCCCCGCCATTCTGCCGCCCCGTTGGGGCTACGACCGCCGCCTTGCACGCAGCCCCACCGCTCACGCGGTGGGCTACTGACTGGCGCCCCTGCGGGGCTGGGAGCATCAGCGACGTGAGCATGATCGGCTCTGTACACGCCGGATCGCTCCGAAGCTCTTCGGGTCGCACGGCCAGAGGGCGTGGGTTTAGCAACATGCTAATATCCCGGGCACCCGGCGGGCGGACGCATGGCCAACCGTCGATGCTCAGCTCGTCGCGTCTGTGCGGGTCGGGGGCGAATTGTGCTTGCCGAACGCCTCGGGCAGCGCGTCGATGATGTCCGTGGCGATGAGTGAGACCTGGCCGAGCCGCCGGGCGGCTGCGTCTCCGGCGAGGCCGTGCAGGTAGACCCCAGCCACTGCCGCGTCGAAGCAGGCCATGCCCTGGCCGATCAGGGCGCCGATCACACCCGCGAGCACGTCGCCGCTGCCGCCGGTCGCCATGCCGGGGTTGCCCGTGCGGTTCGTATAAACACGGGTGCCGTCGGTGACCACGGTGCCCGCTCCCTTCAGGACGACCACGGGTCTGGGGTTGTTGTCCGTTCTGCTCGGGTGTGCGCTCATCTCTCGGGCGGTACGCACCGCATATCCCTGGCGATCCGCCTGGATGTCGCGGGTGGTCACGCCATGCATCCGGGCCAACTCGCCGGGGTGGGGCGTAATGACCGTGCGCGGATGGTCCCAAGTGTCCCAGCCGTCGGGATCATCGGGCATGGTGCGATGGGCAAGGTTCAGGGCGTCGGCGTCGATAACGACCGGCACGCCCGCGCCGCGGCGAAAGGCGTCGATCAATTCCCATAACTGGTGGCCGTACTCCGGTGAACCCCGTCCGACGCCGGGACCGACGACCAGGACATCGGGTGGCGTGCCATCAGGGGCGGGACTGAGCAGCCCGTGAGCTTTCAGTGCGCGTCGGGCAGCCGGTGGATTGATCTGACCGCCGCTCGTCTCGGGCAGCGCGATCGTGGTGGCGCATGGACAGATGGTGGCGACCGTAGGCTGGACCGACGCCGGGGCGGCAATGGTCACCAGTCCGGCCCCGCTTCGCAAGGCCGCCAGCCCCACGAGCGACGGAGCACCCGCCATGCCCACGCTCCCGCCGATGGCCAGCACGCGGCCAAAACTGCCCTTGTGACCATCCGGCGGCCGGGCGGGCAGACGCGGGATTCTTCGGATGTGTCTGCACCCTGCAATCATCTCGCACACCAGGACCGCGGATGGTCGTTCACGTCGCCAAGCCCGCCCGCCCGGACGATCAACGGGTAGCTAGCGGGTCGCCCGCTTCTTTGGCGAGCCCGCTTGCTTTTTGTGTGAGCCCGTTCGTTTCTTGGGTGAGCCCGCTTGCTTCTTGGCCGAGGTGGCTCGCCCGCGGGCGGACGCGCGGCCCGAGCCCGCCCCGGTACCTGCATCATCGCTCACCGCAGCACTGCCGGCCCGACAGATGAGGGCTGCTATGTAACCGGCACCGAAGCCGTTGTCGATGTTCACGACCGAGACCCCGGCGGCACAACTGTTGAGCATGGTCAGCAGGGGAGCGATGCCGCCCAGGCTCGCCCCGTATCCCACACTGGTGGGCACGGCGATCACCGGACAGGCCACCAGCCCGCCGACGACGCCAGCCAGCGCTCCCTCCATACCGGCACAGGTGACGACGGCCCGGGCCCGGCTGAGCTCCTGCGTGTGGGCCAGCAGCCGATGGATCCCTGCCACGCCCACGTCGTAGAACTGGCGGGTGGGCTGGCCCATGATCTCGCAGGTTTCACGGGCCTCCTCGGCCACGGGCATGTCGGCGGTGCCGGCACAGACGATCGCGACGAATGCCTCCCCGGGGGGCCGGACCGGTTGCTCCCGGCCCTTCGCCGCCTCCCGGATGGTGATCGTGCGGGCGATCTCGTTGTACCGGGCCCGGCGGAATCGGCGCTTGACCGCCTGGGCCACCTCCGGTGAAGCGCGGGTCGCGAGCAGGTTCCCGCCGCGGGCCAGGCAAGCTGCCGCCACCGACACTACCTGGTCAATCTGCTTCCCTTCACAGTAGATGACCTCCGGGAACCCGCAACGCAGCGCCCGGTGATGGTCCACCTTGGCAAACCCGAGGTCCTCGAATGGCAAACGCTTCAGGTCTTCGACGGCCTGATCGATGGTCCGCCGGTTCGCCCGGACGTCGACCAACAGCTTCCTGAGCACGGGTTCTTCCATGGGGACTCATGATAGCGCCGATCGGCCGGAGACGCCATGGCCGGAGGCCGGGGGGGGCGGACCCGGTCTCTATGCCTTCCCAGTCGGTCGGATCGTATCGGTCGCGGCGTCGTATTCCACCCGGAGGCCCATCCTCAGCGACATGCCGGCCATCGTGGTGGCCAGGGCATGGGCGAAGCCCGCCTCAATGTCGGCGCGGGGTGGTCGGCGGCTGCGAACCGCGGCAAAGAAGTCGGACATGTGATCTCCGTCGGGCTCGGCCTTCAGCACGAGCCCACCCTTGGCCCGGTCCGGCAACCGTTTCGAGGCGTCGGTCGCATACTCCGGAATCGACCGACCGGGATTCGTTGTGAAAACCTCGCCGCCGCCCCCTTCGCCATGGGCGATCCCCGCGTACAGATCGAGCGTGCCCTTCGTCCCGTAGAAGGCCAAAGTGCGGCCATTCGCCCCGTTGCCCAGCCGCATGTGATAACTGAACAGGCACCCGCTCGGGTACTCAACCAGACACTGGGCCGTGTCCGGATTCGTGCGGCCGTCTTTCCACACGCACACGCCCCCGCCGGCGACCGCGGATTTCGGGGTCTCCTCCAGCACCAGATTCACCAGATCGACGGTATGGCTCATCCATTGACAGAAAATCCCCGTCGAGTACGGCCAGAACAACCGGAATTCACGGTATTTCCGCGCGTCGAACGGCACCTTCGGCGTGTAACTCAAGAACTCCTCCCAGTTCGTATCTCCTTGCACCAGAGAGGATTCCGACCCGGGGATCCGCCACCGCTGCTGGAAGAGCGAGTCCACCATCTCCACGTAGCTGACCCTGCCCAGACCCCCGCTCTTGACGAAGTCGCGGGCAGCCCATGGCACGCCGTGGCTTCGCCGTTGGGTGCCGAGCTGCACGACCCGCCCGGTCCGCCGGACCGCATCGCGGGCGAGCTTGATCTGCTCGAAGTCGCATCCCAGCGGTTTCTCCACGTAGACATCCTTGCCCGCCTCCACTGCCTGGCGCGTGAGCGGGGCGTGCTGGAAATCGGCAGTCGCGATCACCAGCACGTCCACGTTCTTGAGCTCGCAGATTTCGGCCATGGTCCGGCACGAGGTCGGGGTCTGACCGGTCCACTGCCGGATGCGGGCCGCGCCCGCCTCGCGACGCTGGTTCCAAATGTCACAGACTGCCGTCAGCATGACGTTCTCTGCCGGTGAGAGCCGGTGGATCCACTCCATGAGCGTATTTCCGCGGTTGCCCGGCCCGACGATGCCCACCGACAGGCGATCGTTGGCGCCCCGGGCGCGCTGTGCCGACCCGGCCGACCGTGCCACCAGGCCCGCCGCCGCTGCCGCCCCGGCGGACCGACCCAGGAAATTCCGTCGCGATAACCGCCGATCCTTCATCGTTTTTCTCCTCAGGCTGACCCCCTGGGGCACGTCCCATCCTTGCCCTGCCTCAAGTTCCCCATTCTACCGCGCCACGGCCGAGGTTGGGGAATGCCGCCGGGAAGGGCAGTGCCGTCTCAACCCGAATCAGCCCCGGGGCACTCGCGAGGAGAATGGGGAACTCACCTGCGGGCTGGTCGGGCCTGGGTCGCTTTGCCAACCGCGGGCTCTGCGGGCGCACTGGCCGTCGCCCCCCCAGCCAACCTCGGAAAAAAACCATGCGCTTCTTGTCCGCCGCCGGTTTGACAGCATTTGAAATCCAAGATATGTTTGACCACGATGGAACTGTCAGAGCGCTCGGTGCTCGACAGCCATCAGCCGACGATTCGTTCTCGGCGCGGTTGACGATGAGTCTGGCGTTGGTCGTACCCATCGCAGGATGCTCGCTGAGAACCGGCGGGCGCCGCTGTAGACCGCAGCTTGGCGCGCCAGTCTGGATGATTCTCGATACCCGGCGGGGAAGAACGGGGATGTCGTATCGGGACCGGTTCCCTGGTGACCGCATGGAGGCTTTTTTTCAACGCGATCAGGGGCCAATGGGGATAGGAGCCGCTTCTGTGCCTCCCCGGGCCTACAACCTTCACCTGAAGATGGGGGCGGGTGGGGAATCGAAGTGGCCGACCCGACGGCGCTTTCCCACGCGTCTTCTCTGCAATCACGATAAGCGTGCGCAAGGCAGCCAGCCAGTCAGGCTCTCCAGCCACTCGGGAGTTGTTCAGACATGAGAGTACTCATGCTCGGTTGGGAATTCCCGCCCTTCATTTCGGGCGGTTTGGGTACGGCGTGCCACGGCCTGACGCGTGGCATGAGCGAGATCGGGACCGAGGTCCTTTTCCTGCTGCCCAAGCCGGTTCAAACAGGCTTCAGCAGCCACGTGACGCTGCTGACCCCGGCCAGCCGGCTGGGCCCGGGGTTCGCCGTGTATCGGATGGAAGGATTGGAGAACGTCACCTTTCGGCTGATCGAAGCGGGGCTGGGGATGTCCAGCTACCAGACCCCGGCGCAGTATGCTCAACAAGAAGCAGCCGATCCCGAACTGGCCGCTCGACGGGTGTCCGCTCTTGAAGCTGCCGGCATTTCTTCCTTTCCGGAGGTCTCGGCGAATGTCCCCGGGCGGGCGGTGGCCACCGCCGGTGGTCCCCACTACAACGGCGACATGTTCGCCGAGGTCGAGCGGTACGCACGCCTGGCGACGCAGTTCGCGCTCCGGGAGCACTTCGACGTCATCCATGCCCACGACTGGATGACCTATCGGGCCGGGATCGCGGTGGCCGCGCTGACCGGAAAACCCCTCATCGTCCACGTTCACTCCACCGAATTCGACCGCAGCGGCCAGCACGTCGAGCAGCGCATTTACGACATCGAGCGGCAGGGAATGCACATGGCCAGCCGCGTGATTGCCGTCAGCTACCTGACCAAGAACATCATCACCTCGCGCTACGGCGTGCCGCCCGAGAGAGTACAGGTCGTATACAACGCGATCGATTTCGACGGGAACGGGCCGACCCAGTCACTGTCCGCCATTGGCCGCGACGAGAAGCTCGTGCTTTTCCTGGGCAGAATCACGATGCAGAAGGGGCCCGAGTACTTCCTCGCCGCCGCCCGGAAGGTTCTGGAAGTGGTGGATAACGTCCGGTTTGTCATGGCTGGGTCGGGCGACATGATCCGCACCTCCATCGAACTGGCAGCCAAGATGGGCATCGGGCACAAAGTCCTTTTCACCGGGTTTCTGCGGGGCCATGACGTCGAACGCGTTTTCCGGATGGCTGACCTCTACGTGATGCCCAGCGTCTCCGAGCCCTTTGGCATTGCCCCCCTCGAAGCCATGTCCAATGACGTGCCCGTGATCATCAGCAAGCAGTCCGGGGTGTCAGAGCTCGTGACCCACGCCCTCAAGGTCGATTTCTGGGATGTCAACGAGATGGCCAACAAGATCATTGCCGTGCTTCGCCATCCATCGCTGCAATCCACCCTGCGCCAGCACGGACGGATCGAGGTGGGCAAGCTCTCGTGGAAAGACGCAGCCCGGCATTGCCTCGACGTCTACCACCAGGCCCTTGGCTGCCCGGTGGGCTGAAACCCGCGGCTCGTTGTTATCGAGGTCGGTCAGTCTTAGTAATGAATGTTCGGTTAGACGTCGGCCCGCGTTGCCCGGAATCACAGGGGCAACTACGGACAGCGACCGTTTTTCCGGCCAGCCAGAGCGCGGCGGATTCGATTCACCGTCTTATCTTTGCCGAGTAGGACCAGCGTATCGAAGATGGCCGGGCTGATCGTGGTGCCGGAGACCGCGACCCGGATCGGCTGGGCGACCTTGCCCATACCCACCGCCTGCGATTCGCACACGTCCCTGATAAGCGCTTCCAGGGTCTCAGCATTCCACGGGTCGGTTGCTTCGAGTCGGGGCAGAAGGCTTTCGAGCATCTTGAAGCCCGCGTTGTCGCCTTTGGCGAGGGTTTTCTTGACCGCGGCCGGGTCGTACTCGACGGCGTCGTCGGCCTTATAGAGGAACCCGCTCTTGGTTTCGACGTCGGCGAACGTGCGGAATCCCTTGTTGACTCTCAGCAGCGTGCGTTTGGCGTCGGCGTCGAGTCGGGCGTGTGCGATTGGTGACGACGGGTTCACGGAAACCCAGTCGTCGAACGCAGCCAAAAGGCGCTCCTCGCTCGCGGCGGCGGTGGCATCGGTGTTGAACGCCAGGAGCTTGTCGCGATCGAACCTGGCGTTGACCCGGTTCATCCGCTCAATGCTGAACAGCTCGATCATCTCGTCGATCGTCATCTTCTCGCGATCGCCGCCGGGGTTCCAGCCGAGCAGGGCGATGAAGTTGAGCAGTGCCTCGGGCAGGTAGCCGGCCCGGCGGAACAGGTGCACCTCGACCGCGCCGTCGCGCTTGGAGAGTTTCCGCCCCTTCATGTCCAGAGTCAGCGGCATGTGGACGTAGCGGGGCGTCGGAAACCTCAGCGCCCGCTGGAGGGCGATGTGCCGGGGAGTCTGAGCGAGGAACTCCTGCCCGCGAAGCACGAGATCGACGCTCATCGCGTGGTCATCGACGACGTTGGCCAGGTGATAGGTCGGCATGCCGTCCGCCTTGCCGATGACAAAGTCATCGAGCTCGCCCGCGGTTATCGTCACGTCACCCATCACTTCGTCATGGACGGTGATGTCCTGGCCGGGCATCTTGAAACGGACGACGGCCGGCTTGCCGGCCCGGCGAGCTCCGTTCACGTCATCGGCATCAGGGAAGCTGGCTGGTCGCGGATAGGCAAACGTCCGTTTTTCGGCCTGTGCCCGCTCTCGCATCGCCTCCAGCTCTTCAGGTGTATCGAAGGCGTAGTAGGCGTTGCCGGCGTCGAGCAGTTCCTTGACCGCCGCCTCGTAAAGATCGAGCCGTTGCGACTGGCAGTAGGGTCCGTTCGGCCCACCGACGTCGATCCCTTCGTCCCAGTCGAGGCCGAGCCAGCGCAGGTCCTGCACAATTTTCCGCTCGGCCCCTTGGACGTTGCGGGCGGTGTCGGTATCCTCGATGCGAAGGATGAACGTGCCGCCGGTCTTCCGCGCCAGCAGCCAGTTGAACAGCGCCGTCCGCGCGCTGCCGACATGCAGATGGCCCGTCGGCGACGGCGCGAACCGCACCCTGAGCCCGGATCGATCGCTCATTGGACCCGTTGTCTCACTTCAGGGCCGATGGATTCGTCACGTTCGTCAGTCTCCGTCTCCGCTGGTACGGGCCGGACTTTCATCCTCCGCCAGGCGAAACCGACGAACCCGCTGGCGACGAAACTCCACGCGGCGATGGCCAATACCTGCTCGGTGTAGCGCAGAAGCAGCGGGACAAGCAGCAGCACGGGGATCACGTGCCCGAACGGCCGGCGCCGCAGAAACAGGCTAACCGCGTGGGTGTAGGGGACGCGGCTGACCATGAGCAGGGCAATCAGGAGCGTGCACAACGGTAGGACGCGGACGATGAAGCCGGCGGCTAGCGGCCAGCCGTAGGGTGGAGGCGCGTCCAGATGG
>Ga0307434_1001329_pt1 | contig 13542 bp, 11 predicted proteins | sample SalMarWE160220MG_FD_202156 | JGI IMG/M metagenome (GOLD analysis project Ga0307434, IMG submission 202156) | Salt marsh sediment microbial communities from the Plum Island Ecosystem LTER, Massachusetts, United States - WE1603-220 | ecosystem: Environmental > Aquatic > Marine > Intertidal zone >... | reverse complement strand
CAGTATGAGCTGTCGATGCCGACAGTATGGTTGCCATTGAGTCATGCTGCCTGCAGCCAGCATGCGCCGAATGAACATATTTTAGGCTCGCTAATGCGCGAAGGTCTGGCGAGTGTCACAGGTGTGTACTGGGACCTTGGAGTCCCTGACTTGCAGTATAACGGTTAAACCAGCACATATTTAGATCTGGCTTCATGAAACTCTTTGAGGATGTGATTTTTGCTCACAGCTGCCGTGCACGAGCGGCCATCTCAATAAATTGCATACGCGCCTCATCCGGCGTGTTTACTGTCTCGGAAAAATCAAGCCGCAAAATGATCTTGTCATTGCTGATATTGCAACCCGCCGGATCGCAAGCAATTAAATTCCACCGGTCAGTTTCCGCTTTTAGAAGTTTGGTCGCGTAAAGCTGGACAACATCCGCATGATCCTCATTCATGTGAGCAATAATTTCAGTTTCCGCTTCAATAAGGGGTCCGGCGGTGCTGACATCCGTGATAATTTCATCTGCCGAAAAGCGCAGAATTTTCCCAAACCCGCCGACATAATGGGCATTTTTCACGTTCAGACAGTAAAAATCGAAATCTTCAAAATCCGCATAAAGTTCCGCATCCGGATGAAAGGCAAGAAAACGGGCTCTGGCCCAGGGGGCCTGCACTGGTGATGCTATACCTTGCAGAGTAACACGCGCGCCTTCGACAGGTCTTCCCGTATGCTGTGAATCTCCTATGAGGATGGAGATATTAGGATTTTTTCGAATATTTTCAGTGTGAACGGCCAGATTCGAAATAAGAAACAACGGAACTCCTGACGGTGCCGAAGCCAGAGCGATAAGCGAGGCATAGGGGTGACCAGATTCGTGATGGAGGGTGGCCAGAGCCCCTTTTTGTGCGCATCTGATGATTCGACTGACATTTTTTTTGGTTTTGGTATCGGATTTCATTTGAGAATTCGTACGTTCTCTAATTGAGGGCGTTTTTTGGCTATTTTTTTGCCAGATTGGATGGTAAAATTATCGTTTATACGATTATCCACGGGATGAAAATTAGAATTTTCATTGAATTGTGTAGGGATTAAACGTGACCCCGCCACAATTTGCTCAACTTGAAGCCATAAATCCCGGCACAACCAATAATCGTCGTGGGGCAAAAAAACTATGCCAACTATTGCACTTGTAGATGACGACAGAAACATCCTCACCTCTTTGCGAATGGTGCTCGAAGGAGAGGGATATAAAATCCAGACCTACAATGATGGTGCAACCGCACTTGATGGACTGGCAAGCTCGCCACCAGATCTGGCAATTCTCGACATCAAAATGCCGCGGATGGACGGCATGGAGTTGTTGAGAAAACTCAGGCAGAAATCGGAAATTCCGGTTATCTTCCTTACCTCCAAAGATGAAGAAATCGATGAGTTATTCGGTTTAAAAATGGGGGCGGACGATTACATTGCCAAACCCTTCTCCCAAAGATTGCTGGTGGAGAGGGTCAAGGCCATCTTGAGGAGGGCCCAGCCGAGAGAGGCCTCATCCGGCACCCAAAATGGTGCCAAGGTTCTGGAGCGTGGCAAACTGAAGCTCGATCCGGAAAGACATACATGTCATTGGGATGATTTGCCGGTAACGCTGACGGTGACCGAGTTTCTAATCTTGCAGGCATTGGCGCTTCGACCCGGTGTCGTAAAAAGTCGGGATGCCCTTATGGACGCGGCATACGAAGATCAGGTTTATGTAGATGATAGGACAATTGATAGCCACATAAAGCGCCTCAGGAAAAAGTTTAAGATTGTCGATAACGATTTTGATGTAATCGAAACACTTTACGGTGTCGGCTATCGGTTTAAGGAATAACTTTAGACATGGTGGTGGATGTCGGTTGAAACAGATCAGATCTGGCCGACAAGAGGCTTGATCGACAAGTTGCGAATTTTGTGGATGAATTTCCGCAAGCTGGTGGAACAGCTGGGAATACATCTGCATTTCGCCAGTCTTGCCCGTCGTATCGTTTTCCTCAATGTCTTTGGTCTTCTTCTGCTTGTTTCCGGAATCCTGTATCTCAATCAATTCCGCGAAGGTCTGATAGACGCGAAGGTCTCCAGTCTGGAAGTCCAAGGGCAGATTATTGCCGCAGCAATCTCTGCCGGCACCGCAGATGAGCGGGAGGGTTTGCAGGTTAATCCGGAGATTCTTCTGGAGTCCACGTCTGGACACACATATTCAAGAGGGGGAGTCGACGATTTACTGGCTCTTGATTTTATTATCGATCCCACACTGGTCGCGCCAATTCTATCCCATCTTATAAAACCAACAAACACTAGAGCCCGGATTTATAATAAGGAGGGCGATCTGGTACTCGATAGTGATCAGTTTTTTACACAGGGTGAATTTCGAAAGAGCAACATCTCCTCCGATACTCAAACGCCGATCAATTTTGTCACTCGATTTTCGCAGCAGCTAAAAGTCTGGTATCGGCGGAATGATTTGCCGATTTATGAAGATATCGGGAGCGAAAACGGAAAAGCCTACATAGAAGTCGTTTCCGCTCTCAATGGAACCGCAACCCCTACGGTACGTGTCAATAAAAAAGGTGAACTGGTCGTGAGTATTGGGGTTCCCATAAATCAGAATGGTCAGATACCTGGTGTATTGCTATTGTCTACACGAGGTGGAGAGATCGACAGTATTCTGTCAAAGGAGCGAATGGCTATAGGTCGTGTTTCTTTGTTTGCCCTTGCGATAACCGGCCTGTTATCCATGATTCTCGCAGGTACGATCGCCGGTCCCATGCAACGTCTCTCTTCAGCGGCCATCAGAGTGCGCAAAAGTATCAAGGCTCGGGAGGAAATTCCCGATTTTACGGATCGGTCAGATGAGATCGGCAATCTTTCCGGTGCACTCAGGGAGATGACCAACGCTCTTTATGCGAGAATTGAAGCGATTGAAAATTTTGCGGCCGATGTCTCGCACGAACTCAAGAATCCGCTGACGTCACTGCGTAGTGCTGCAGAAACCCTACCTCTTGCAAAGACGGAAAAGGATAAATCCCGTTTAATCCAGGTTATTCTCCACGATGTCAGACGTTTGGACAGGCTGATCAGTGATATTTCCGACGCCTCCAGGCTGGATGCAGAGCTGGTCAGGGAAGAGGCAGTACCCGTCGATATGGTTCGGCTGACCAATACTGTAATCGAAATCGTTAACGGAACACATTTGGAGTCGGAGAAAAATGTTAAAGTGAGATTTCGGCCGACCGATCTTGAAGCTCATAACTATCTGGTGAACGGCCATGAAAGCCGACTGGGTCAGGTCATGAATAACCTCCTCGATAACGCTATTTCCTTTTCTCCCGAGGAAAGTGAAGTTGTTGTCACGCTGTCTCGGAGTCACCACGAGATTGAACTCTCCATCGAAGATAGTGGACCAGGAATCCCCCCGGAAAATCTGGAAAAAGTATTCACTAGATTTTACACTGACAGGCCGGGAGAAGAAGCTTTCGGGAAAAATTCGGGACTGGGTCTCAACATATCCCGTCAGATCATTCTGGCGCACGGCGGACGGATATGGGCTGAGAACTTACCTTTGAAGTATACGGAGCCGTCCACGAATAATGAAAAAGATATGGCTGACAGTGACGAACAAAGCAGCGCTGCACAAGTTCACGGCGGTGCGCGATTTGTGATAGTTCTGCCTACGATCTAACCTTTTTGGTTTCTTAGAAAATGTCTTCGCAGAGTGAACTTATCCATGCAACCTGTATCGCAAATAGCAGACGGGGCGTATTATTGCGCGGGCCTTCAGGCAGCGGGAAGTCAGATTTGGCACTGCGTTGCATCTTTCTGAATATAGCGGAAGAAAAATATAAATTGATTTCGGACGATCAGGTCAGGTTGGTACGAAGCAGGGATCAGATTGTCGCAAGTGCCCCGTCGTCCATCTACGGGAAGATCGAAGTTCGCGGGCTCGGCATATTAGATATGGAAGCCATATCTTCGGCCAATTTAGATCTTGTTGTTGATCTGGTACCTGCTGATCTGGTGCCAAGGCTGCCCGAGAACCCATCGCCAACCGTTGATCTTCACGGCATACAGCTGCCGAACATCAAACTCTACCCGTTTGAGAATTCAGCGCCTTTGAAACTGCATCTGGCGCTGCAAACATTGTAAATCCGGGAAAATCGTGGAAACCTTGATATTTATTAAAGACAAGACACGAAATTTTGTTGCGTTATGCGCAGTTAATGAACGATGTTAAACTTTCGCAAGATTGTCAATATGTGATTATCTTGAATACGATAGCCTTAAATTGAGGAACATCAGATTCGATATGATTGGACTTGTAATTGTAACTCACGGTGCGCTGGCAGCGGAATTTCGGGCCGCACTGGAGCATATTGTAGGTAAACAACAGCAGCTCGCGACAATATCAATTGGGCCTGATGATGATATGGAGCAACAGCGTACGAATATTCTGGAGGCTGTGCGACAGGTGGATTCCGGTGACGGAAGTGTCCTGCTGACGGACATGTTTGGAGGCACGCCATCTAACCTGGCAATTTCGGTGATGGACCATGCAAATGTGGAAGTGATTGCCGGCATCAATCTACCAATGTTGATTAAACTCGCCAGTGTTCGTGGAGAATGTTCGCTCGAAGATGCGATTGAACAGGCACAGGAAGCCGGCCGCAAATATATAAGTGTTGCGAGTCAGGTATTGTCCGGGAAGTAAAAACAGTTAGGCGCCAATGCAATAAATGACTAAACCGGAAAACTTGTGTCGCGAAGTTACAATTCAGAATAAAAAAGGCCTTCATGCCCGTGCTTCGGCATTATTTGTCAAATGTGCTGAAAAATATAAGGCTGAAATAAGTGTTACACGAGGCGGCGATACGGTCGGCGGTACATCGATTATGGGGTTGATGATGCTCGCCGCGGCAAAAGGATGTACGATTGTCATTGAAGCAAAGGGAGCCGAGGCTGAAAAAGCTCTAGAGGCATTGGTTTCGCTTGTTGATGAAAAATTTTACGAACGTAGCTGATTCCACGACTCATGTTCGAAACATCAGGGACCGGAAAACCAAAGAATTTCTAACGAAGTCGCCGAGTGCAATGTCATTGTTTTTACCGGCCGGGCTGCAGCGCTTGTATAGATATAAAAAAATCTTTATATCCTTATTGCTTGTCACGTAATGGTCAGTTATAGAGTCTAAAACTCCGCCATGAATCGGTTGTATCGACCATTTGGTTCAACTTATTAGCTGATTAAAGATAGAACGAAAGTCCATTATCATGACGAACGCCGTTGATTATAAGGTTGCAGATATTTCTCTTGCTGATTGGGGGCGAAAGGAAATCGCCATTGCGGAAACTGAAATGCCCGGCTTGATGGCGTTGAGGGAAAAATATGGTAATTCCCAGCCCCTCAAAGGCGCCAGGATAGCAGGTTGTCTGCATATGACGATTCAAACCGCGGTATTGATTGAAACACTGAAGGCGCTTGGAGCCCAGGTCCGGTGGTCTTCGTGTAATATCTTTTCGACTCAGGATCATGCTGCGGCCGCGATTGCCGATGGAGGTACACCGGTCTACGCCTACAGGGGTGAGAGCCTCGAGGAGTACTGGGCCTTTGTTGAAAAGATTTTTGAGTGGAATGACGGTGAATCGGCGAATTTGATTTTGGATGACGGGGGCGACGCGACAATATTAATCATTCTCGGTGCGCAGGCAGAAAGTGACTCTTCTGTTCTGGATAATCCGTCGAATGAAGAAGAGGAAGTCCTGTTCGCGCTTATTCGTAGACGCCTGGAAACTTCGCCGGGATGGTTTTCAAACATCCAGAAAAACATTATTGGTGTCTCGGAAGAAACGACAACCGGGGTGCATCGGCTTTACCAATTGCAGGAGAAGGGTGATCTGCCGTTTCCAGCAATTAATGTGAATGATTCTGTGACAAAATCCAAATTTGACAATCTGTATGGTTGTCGTGAAAGTTTGGTTGATGGAATTAAACGCGGCACAGATGTCATGATTGCCGGCAAAACCGCTGTGATATGCGGTTATGGTGATGTAGGAAAGGGATCGGCTGAGTCATTACGGGGACAGGGAGCTAAGGTCGTTGTAACCGAGATAGATCCGATTTGCGCTCTTCAGGCCGCGATGGAAGGTTATGAAGTCCGCACTATGGGTGAAATGGCAAGCAAGGGTGACATATTCGTATCGGCCACAGGCAACAAAGACGTGATTACTCTGGATCATATGCGTCAAATGAAAGATCGGGCGATTGTCTGTAATATTGGCCACTTTGATTCTGAGATTCAGGTTGCTGCGCTTAAAAATTTCACTTGGCACAATGTCAAACCGCAAGTCGATGAAATTGAATTTCCAGATGGAAAACGAATCATTTTGCTGGCCGAAGGCCGTCTTGTTAATCTCGGTTGCGCAACAGGACATCCAAGCTTTGTCATGTCAGCTTCCTTTACGAATCAGGTTCTGGCCCAAATCGAACTTTGGACGAATTTTCAGAATTATGCCAATGAAGTTAGCGTCTTACCGAAGTTTCTAGATGAGCAGGTTGCTAGTCTGCACCTTAAAAAGCTGGGTGTGGAACTTACGGTACTCAGTGAGGATCAAGCGGAATATATCGGCGTCCCTGTCACGGGCCCGTTTAAACCGGAACATTATCGTTACTGATGTTCTTCGTCTTCAATTCATTATAAAAAATTTGATTGGTACAGACGGCAATTTGGCGGCCACAGCAACGCACAAATCGTTGGCTTCCAGGTGAAAAAATTGTGGTGATCTGGTTGCCACAGGTAGGCAATCAGGACGCAACTCAGTATCCTTGCGGGTGATTCGTTTAATTCAACTGGGCCAATTCGCGCCTCGGCATGTGTTACAGCGTATATCAAGGGCGTGCCAAACCGGGCTGAACATCGGTTTCCGGAGGTATTTGGAGCGCAATTAATGCAGTCTCGCACTGGGCAGGGCAATCGTGGACTGAGACAGACCGGACTGAAATTACGGCTGATATCCTATATAAGAGATATAGCAGTCGCTGCAGTTGGTCTGATCTGTATTGCAGGCCTGATCTACCTTGTCGTTCAGGGGCTGGCCAACCTTAACATTCAGGTAAACGCAAGAAATTTTCTGGCGCTTGGTGTTATCGCCGGAATTATAGCGGTTGCCGCGCTTACCGCCATCAAGTTTTTCCGCGCTTTGAACCAAATAAACGAACGAGAGCGGTATGCCACGAGCGAAATGGATCAGCTACGGAAACAGGTTGCATCAGCAGAGGCAATTCTAAGATCGGAACCCCAAATTCTGATATTTTGGGAACCGAATGGCGAACCCAAAATTGTGGTGAATTCCCTTAACGACAGCATGGGCGTACCTGCTAAGGAACAGGATATCTTGAGATTTCGCGTTTGGATCGAGCCGGATTCTGTTACCGACCTTGAGGTTTCCCTCAACAGCCTGTTTCAGACAGGCAAAGCCTTTAACATATCGGTTAAAACACTTCTTGGTGTTCATCTGGAAGCGGACGGCCGTGCATCGGGAAGCCGCCTGATCCTAAAGTTCAGGGATCTCGCTGGTAACAGAGAGAGCCTTGCCCAAATCATCGATAAACATCGCAAACTGACGAGAGATATTTTTGCTCATCGGGCGCTACTTGATTCTGTGCCAATGCCTGTGTGGTTCCGCAAAGCGGATGGCAGAATAGAATGGGTCAATAAGGCGTATGCTGAGATTGTTGATGTGGAAAGCCCGGAAACCGTAACAAAGCGACAGATAGAGCTTCTTGAATCCCGAGAAAGAAAACATGTTCAGACGACTGTCGGCCGCGGTGAGGTCTTCCGTCAGCGATTGCATACCGTCTTGGATGGGGAACGAAGGGCTTTTGATGTAATTGTATTGTCGTTGGGGGATGAAAGCGCCGGAATCGCCATTGATGTTGAGGCCCTGGAGAGCGCCGAAGGCGATTTGGACCGCCATCAGGCTGCGCATATCCGTACACTGGACCGTGTATCGACGGCTGTCGCAATATTCGATGCTGATCAGAAGCTCACATTTTTCAATCAGGCCTATCTGAATCTCTGGAAATTTGATGCTCTGTGGCTTGAATCCAATCCTCGGGATGGAGAGATTCTCGACCGGCTGAGATCCCGCAATATTCTGCCTGAACAGGCCGATTACCGGTTATGGAAGGAAAGGCAGCTCGAATGTTATCAATCATCTGAAACTCGGGAAGACTGGTGGTACTTGCCAGATGGTCGCTCCATACTGGTTGTCGGAGAACAACGCCCAGGCGGGGGCGTAACCTATCTCTATGATGATGTTACCGAAAGGTTGGAGTTGGAGAGCCGATATAATTCGCTGTTTAGCGTCCAGCGGGAAACACTCGAAAATTTACGCGAAGGCGTCGCGGTGTTCGGCTCTGATGGTCTGCTCAAACTTTACAACAGGGCGTTTGCTGCAATCTGGAAGTTGAACTGGACAGAACTTAACGACCAGCCGCACATCGAATCAATTATTGAGAAATGTGGTATTCTCCAAAATGGAGACAATGTTTGGCTGCGACTTAAGAGAGCTGTCACTGCTATTTACGATGAACGGAAATCGTTTGATGGGCAGATGAGCCGATCTGATGGCAGTATAATCGACTATGCATGTCAGCCCTTGCCCGATGGTGCTACATTATTGACGTTTGTTGATGTAACGGACAGGAAACGGGTTGAAACTATGCTGATTGAACGGAACGAGGCACTGGAAGCCGCGGACCGCCTAAAGAACGATTTCATACAAAACGTGTCCTATGAACTGCGGACACCGCTTACAAGCATAAAGGGATTCTCTGAACTGCTCGGCGACAATTTGTTCGGCCAGCTAAACAAAAAGCAGGCAGAATATATTTCACATATTCAAAATGCCAGCGAAGCATTGCACACAATCATTGATCAAATCCTGGACCTGGCTACAATTGACGCTGGAAATCTGAAGCTGGATGTTGAGACGGTTGACGTTGATGAAGTTATTAGGGCGGCCGCTGTCGGTGTAAGAGAACGCCTGGCACATGCCCGAATCGAGTTGGTGATTGAAGTTGACGAAACGGTGCATGAATTCTCTGGCGATAAACGACGGATTTCCCAGATATTGTATAATCTGCTGTGTAATGCCGTGGGTTTCTCCGAAGAAGGAAGTGTTGTGAGATTAATTTGTCAGCGAGAGGATCAGTATGTTGTTTTCTCCGTTATAGATCAGGGTGTTGGAATTCCCGAGGATTATCAAAAATCGGTGTTCAATCGGTTCGAAACAAGGTCTCGCGGCTCTAAGCATCGTGGGGCTGGTTTGGGTCTTTCTATGGTTAAGGGCCTTGTTGAACTTCATGGAGGAGCAGTCATTCTTGAATCGGAGGCGGGACAGGGAACAACGGTAAAGGTTTATTTCCCGGAGTTTGGACGAAATCAGAATGCTGCGGAGGACGAGGCGGACAAGCGTTTTAAAGAGGAATCAGCTGAACGGGATAAGGAAGATCAAAACGGCAACACTTCAAAAACTGTACCAGCATGATCGCGGACTGGACCATAGAGGATGTCGGACTTGATGACTTGCAGAAATTGGCGGAACAACTGGCTGTCGGTCTGAAAGTTGGCGACACCATAACATTGAACGGCGAGTTGGGCTCGGGTAAAACTACATTCGCCCGTTTTCTGATAAATTCATTGCATCAAGATCTGGACAAGCCGGAAGTTTCCAGTCCGACATTTTCCATTATGCAGCATTATCCCACTTCACCTTTGGATGTATTTCATTTTGACCTATACCGATTGCATGCATCCGGAGAGACAGATGAAATCGGTTTGGATGATGCACTGGATGACGGCGTGTGCATTATCGAATGGCCGGATTTGGTCATTGACGCACTTCCTCCGGAGCGACTGGATATAACGTTTGGTGAGAGCTCTCACCGTGATGTCCGTCAGATCAGGATCTTTGCTCATGGAAAATGGAAGAAATACCTTGAGAGACTGAAGGACATTGATCAGTTCCTTTTGCAATCTGGCTGGGGGGAAGCACATTGGAGATTTATGACCGCCGATGCGTCCACGCGAAATTATATCAGACTGAACAACCGAACCCGAAAAGCCGTGTTGATGGATGCACCCAGCCAGCCAGACGGTCCGGTAATTCAGGATGGCAGGACTTATAGCGATCTCGCGCACCTCGCAGAAAGCGTTGATTCCTTTGTGGCTTTGTCAGAGATTTTGCGAAGTGCCGGACTAAGTGCTCCGGAAGTTTTTGCGCACCAGTTGGAGAAGGGTCTGCTGCTCATCGAAGATCTCGGAGATGATGTCTTCCGGGACTTGGTCACCAGCGGCACTCAAATCGAAAGACTTTATCAACCGGCGCTGGACGTGTTGCAAACGATAACCACCATACCCATCGGTAACAAGCTGTCCCTCCCCGATGGACAGGTCTGTGAAACCAAGTCTTACGATGAGACGGCCTACCTTATCGAAATTCAGCTGTTTGTCCAATGGTATTGGAAATTGCCGAATGGAAATAAGCTGAGTCAGGCAGATGCACAGGATTTCATGGATATCTGGAAAGATTATCTTCGACCGGTTTTGGAGGCGCCCGCCTGTCTGGTGCTCAGAGACTATCATTCGCCAAATTTGCTTTGGCTCCCCCAGCGTCAGGGTGTAGCTAGAGTCGGGCTGATTGATTTTCAGGATGCGCTGATCGGGTCTCCAGCCTATGACGTCGTTTCTCTTCTTCAGGATGCCCGGGTTGATATACCACAAAACAGGGAAATCAATCTGCTGAACTACTATGTCGAGAAGAGATCAAAGCAGGATTCTGACTTCAGAGAACAGCAGTTCCGTCGTCACTATGCAATTCTGGGTGCACAGCGCTCTACAAAAATACTTGGTATCTTTGCCCGTCTTTCCATACGCGATGGAAAAAACCAGTATCTTCAGCATATGCCTCGAATTTGGGGATATCTGGAACGAAATTTGGCTAACCCCTATCTATCTGAGCTAAAGCACTGGTATGATAACACAATACCGGACCGAATTCGTCGAATTTGAAAGTCCGTTCAAATAATATCCGGGGCAGAGTTGATGTCACCAAGAACAGCCATGATACTTGGTGCCGGTTTGGGAGTTCGTATGGAGCACCTGACGAGGAACCGTCCAAAGCCGCTGATTGAATTCCGCGGTAAACCTTTGATCGATCATGTGATCAGCCGATTGGAGGAGTCTGGTGTTGAGAACATCGTAGTGAATGTCCATTATTTGGCCGACATGCTGGAATCGCACCTTGCAGCGCGGTCGTCACCACGAATTATGATTTCCGATGAAAGGCCAAAACTCCTGGATACCGGAGGAGCAATTGTTAAGGCTCTCGGTCTTCTGGGAAGCGAACCATTTTTTGTTCACAATTCCGATTCTGTTTGGATCGAGGGAACGGGATCCAGCTTAGGAAAGCTATCCGATCAGTGGAACCCAGACATCATGGATTGCCTACTGCTGCTGGCGCCGACGACAATCAGCGTTGGTTATAATGGATTGGGAGATTTTGCGATGTTGCCCGGTGGCCAATTGCGACGGCGTCAAGAGAGAGAAATCGTCCCATATGTCTTTACCGGCGTCTCCATTGTTGACCCCAGATTATTTGACGGCTGTTTCGAAGATTGTTTTTCACTTAATAAAATTCTGGATAAGGCCATCGAAGCCGGGCGATTATTTGGGCTGCGTCATGAAGGAATTTGGATGCATATAGGTTCGCCTGAGGCTTTGCATGAAGCGGAAGTTTTTGACTTGGATGCCGTCTAAGAAATTTTGGGATCTGTGATGGATCGGAAATTACCGCAAGTATTTACGATTCCGGATACTGCGCCATTTTTGGATGCACTGGCGACAGCAATACTCGATGGCCATCTTCCGGCAGCGAACAACAAAAAGCCGACGCTGCTGGAACTGACAAAAATTACCCTTCTGTTGCCAACCCGTCGTGCCTGCCGTTCGATGAGGGATTCTTTTCTTCGGGTCTCCGGTTTAAATGCAATCCTTCTGCCGCGTATTCTGCCGATTGGAGATATTGATGAAGATTTGATCCTCATGGGCTGTTCGGCACAGCTCGGTATCGAAACACGGGAAGCCGTGGATATTCCACCGGCAATAAGCGAAATTGAACGACGTCTAATTTTAACCAGGCTGGTTTTACAATGGTCGCAGACGGTCCGTAAAGCCGAACTGGATTCATCTGAAGGTAAGTCTGGTGTGGTGTCCGCATCTACACCTGCTCAAGCCTCGGCGTTAGCGCTTGAGCTTATGAAACTAATGGACGCCGTCGAAACAGAACAGGTCGATCTCGCCAAGGTAAATTCTATCGTTCCTGACGGGTTTTCCAGCCACTGGCAAAAAACACTCGATTTTTTGAAAATTGTTATGGAACACTGGCCCGATTATCTCACGGCTCAAAATGTGCTTTCACCCATGGAACGCAGAAATCGGATGCTTGCAGCCGAGGCTCAGAGATTAATGGATATGTCCAGCGAATCTCCCGTAATTGCAGCTGGTGCCACCGGAAGCATTCCGGCAGCCGCTAATCTTTTGAAAATCGTAGCTCGTTTGCCTAAGGGGGCAGTTGTACTTCCTGGGCTCGATTTGTCGCTGGACGATGAAAGTTGGGACAAGCTCGTTCCAGATTATCCGGAACATCCGCAATACGGACTAAAAAAATTAATTGATGCTCTGGGAGTCGTGCGAAGCGACGTTTCCTATGTGCAGAATACTGCACCTGACGAGAGCGACGAAGCTCGCCTCAAACTCATCAGTGAAGTAATGCGACCTGCGGGTACAACAGAGAATTGGACAGACATCTGTGCTGATAACGCCTTGAAGGTGCAGATGAGAAAAGCGCTTAAGCCCATTACCTACATTGAAGCACCCACTGCTCAAGACGAAGCCGAAGTCGTTTCGCTCATTCTCCGCAAGGTAGCGGAATTCCCCGGCAAAAAAGCGGCTTTGGTCACTCCGGACCGGGTTTTGGGGCGCCGGGTCTCAGTACTGCTCATGAAATGGGGGATTATGGTTGACGATTCTGCGGGGCGCCCGTTGGTAAAAACTCCTCCAGGAACTTTCTTTGAATTGATCGCCGCTGCGATCAGCAAGAATTTTGCTCCGGCAGAATTAATGGCATTGTTGAAGCACCCGTTAACCCGCTTTGGATATAAAGCAGGTGAAATCCGAGCGGCAGCCCGGGCCGTCGAGCTGATTGCCTTGCGGCGACCCATGCTGGGGCACGGTCTTGATGCTATCAAAATTGCCATTGAACGGACTTTGGAAGAGCGCAAGAACAACAGGATACGACATCCTGTATTGAAGCGATTGCAGATGCGGGAATGGGATAGAGCAGAAGAGCTGGTATCGAAAATCGAAGTGGCGCTACAGCCTTTCACGGATTTACTTTACGAAGATCAAAAAAGAAAGTTACCGGAGTTTGTCAGGGCACACATAGAATCCGCCAAAACCATCGCCA
>Ga0307434_1001327_pt1 | contig 13574 bp, 10 predicted proteins | sample SalMarWE160220MG_FD_202156 | JGI IMG/M metagenome (GOLD analysis project Ga0307434, IMG submission 202156) | Salt marsh sediment microbial communities from the Plum Island Ecosystem LTER, Massachusetts, United States - WE1603-220 | ecosystem: Environmental > Aquatic > Marine > Intertidal zone >... | reverse complement strand
CCAGATGTAGATAGTGGTATTATATCGAAAACAATATCATTTAGAAGAATTAGACGAGCGATTGTTTTACCTAGAGCATTATCTCGTGAAATTTTTCAAGTGGAATACGATTCTAATAGTCGTTTAATGTTTATTGATTTCGATGATGTTAAAAATTTTGAAGTTAAAATAAATGACTACATTGTTTTTAGAAATAAAAAATATTTAGTAAATCAGGTAACGACTTATGATCTTGATGCTGCATTAGTTTTATATTTAACTGAGTCATTAGGAAGCGATGTTAATGATTATTTTGAAACAGAATCTATTATGAATCTTATTCAGGAGGTATCATGTACACTGTAAATAAATTATGGTATAAATGGATTCTGCGATCAATAACAAAGCATTTCAAAGATATGGCTGATGAAAATGATATTTATTTTCATATGCCAATGATACCTAGTTTTACTGCTGAACAAAATGAATTTATAGAATTGCGTGTTGATGGGCCCATTTGCACCCAATTAAGTAGAAATTATTTTCGCTTATTGGTTGGTGTTAATGTTTTATTTTCTAGTGATAATGAAACTAATTATCAATCTAGTTCAATATTTGCCGGATTAATTGCTAGTTATTTTTCTGAAATATGTTTATTAGATGATGATGATATTGTTGTTGGTAGATTATTACCTAATAATGATATAGTAATTAATGATTTCGGTATTGTTAAAAATACTAAAATCAAACAAGGATCAATTGAAGCCGTTTACGAAATTCGTTTACAAGGATAATAAAATGGATCTATTACAATCTATTGCGTACGTTTGTTTTGCTCCGATTGATTTAAAGCTAGCAGATATTTATGTTTATGATGGTTTTCGTGTTGATGGTGTTACTAATACTGCTGAAGAGCCAAAAGATGAAACAGTTATTGCTTTAACTGCTTGTGGTGTACTTGTTCCTGTTGGATGCCGAGTAACTTTCGGTAATGATTCAACAGAAACAGAGTATTCTGTAGAGTCAAGAACTACTTCTGGTGGTACAGCAGCAGTTTTTACCATGACTATGAATACTGATTCTGGTCCATGGAAACTAACTTTTGATGGTGAGGAAACATCAGATATTGCTGATGATGCCGAATTAATTGAAGTAGAAAATGCTTTACATGCACTTGATTCTATGGAAAATGGTACTGTTGATGTTACTGGTGTTCCAGGAACTAATTATATTGTAACATTTCAATCAAATGAAGAGATTGTTGCTACTAGATTTACATTAAGTCAAATGCCACTTGGTGGTGATGCTAGTGCGACTTGGACATTAACTACACCAGGTAGTGCTGATACTAGTACCGATACTATTACTTTAGAAAGTGGTCTTGCTGAAGTAGTTGAAGTTGATGGTACTGTTGATTTTAGAGGCGTTCGTCTTGAAGTCAAGGTCGGTGAAGGTAATGTAACTTGGACAGAGACTCTTAATCGTGATTACATTAAGGATCGCGGTAATCTTGATACGGTAAGAAATGGGGATCAAGAACCAGTTGATGTTAAATTCGAGTTTACCTGGGAGTGGATCACTGCTGTCACGGGTAGTGGTGTGCCTACTCTTGAAGATGCTTTGAAGAATCGCGGTGAAGCATCGACTTGGGTAACTACGGACTCGGATGTATGTGCTCCTTATTGCGTTGATATTATTATCTGGTATGATCCTGGCTGTGGTGGTAATAATACTGAGAAGATTGAGCTTCCTTATTTTCGGTATGAGTCTTTGGACCATAATATCAGTGATTCACAGATTTCTTGTACTGGTAAGTGTAATGTTGTGGAAGCAACTGCTACTCGTATCTAAAAGGATAATTTATGAGAATTAAAGGTAAAAAAATTCTCGGAGTGAATCGAGAAATTATTGCGATCCCTCGCGGTAATGGTGAGGATATTGTTTTCATTGCTGAAGCAGTATTAGATCATAAGCCTTTTGATAAATTATGTCCTGTACCTAAGCCGCGATTAAAAAAGATTGATGGGGAGGATGTTCCTGATTTTGATGATAAAAATTATAATGCTAAAATTGTTAAATATAGTGAAAAGAAAACTGCTTGGTTAATTTTAACTGCTTTAAAAGCTACTAGTGAATTAGAATGGGAAGAAGTTAATTTTAATGATCCGAGCACTTGGTTGCTTTTCCGTAAAGAATTGAATGATTCTGGTTTTAGTGATCTTGAAGTGAATCGTATTATTAACGGTGCTCTTACTGCACAAGGGCTTAATGAAGCAAAGATAGAGGCAGCAAGAGATCGTTTTTTACGTCAGGAGCAGGCACAACTAAACGTATTATCCTCCCTTCGGGAAGAAAGGAAAAGTACGCAATCTGGAGAGCCTGCGAGCGATTCGGAATAAAACCATGGGAATGGAAGGATTTTAATGTTGAACAGCAAGCTAATTTGATAGCTTATGATCAAATTCGTCAGCTTGAAGAGATAGAAATGATGCCGAAAGTGGTATCATTAGTTTGAAAATTCTCCGTGGTAGCTCAATTGGTAGAGCGAGTGACTGTTAATCACTTGGTTTTAGGTTCAAATCCTGACTACGGAGTTTAATAATTATGCCATTTCGTTTAGAAAAGCAACGACGTTATCTATAGTCTAAACATCCAGATATCGCTAAGAAATGGACAAAGAAATACGGTAGCAAGGTTGTTAAGAAAAAGAAGAAAAAGAAATGAGATTCACTGGTGAGTTCATTTTACCAACTATTGATATTAATGCTTATAAAGCATTATTAAAGAAACATCTTCAGAAAGAATTACATAAAGTAGCTAATACGTGGTTACTCGGTGTTGTCGGTAAAGTGCCAGTTTGGTCTGGAATGAGCCAAGGATCATTATTATCATTAGTTGAATTAATTAATGGTACATTGATTATTACTCCAAAAAGTGGTGTGAAAAGCAGAATTATTCAAGGTCATTCATTAGGTACTGTAAAAGAAAAACTTGATCTTAGTGATTTTAATATTACGATAATAACAGATGTCCCACACTATAATGTACAAGAATATACTAACGTTGGAGTAAGTAAGTCTGCTCCATGGGGATCATTAGTGGCTGGTGCTGAAACGGCTTGGCCTGTTCTTAAAAGTGTTAGATTAATAGCACCTAGACTCAAAATTACAAAAATAAAGATTTAAAATGGCTGAAGAATTAAGAACAGTATTGGGGTTTGAAGCCGCTGGGGCTATTGCCACATTATCGAAACTAACTGCTGGATTAGATAGCTACTCAGCAGCTTTAGCTAAATCTGCTGCCGCTAATAAAGCATTTAATGCTAGTGGTAAAGGTTTTTCAACTACAGCTATTAATGCTGTTGGTGCTACTGGCAAATTATCATCATCAATGAATCAAGGAATAGTTTCATCTAAAAAATATACTAATAGTCTTACTGGCTTAGGTACATCAACAACTAAATTAGCAGATACAACTAAAAAAGCTAGTAGCGATATGCTTCTTAGTTGGAAAAGTGTTGTGCGTATTTTTGCTATTCAAGTTATTCACCAAATGATCTCAAAAGTATCACGGTCTTTACAACAATCTGCTGAAGATGCAAGAGAATACGTTAAAGCGTTATCAGAAATACAAACTATTGCCGATAAAGGTTTCGGTGGTCTAGAGAATCTAGCAGCAAAAGTCGAAGAGTTTGCTGCTGCAACAGGACAACCACTTACTGCTGTTACTGAAGGTATTTATCAAACTTTATCTAATCAAGTTGCCGATGCGGCACATTCTTTTGAGTTTCTTCAAGCTGCTAGTGATTTTAGTATCGCTGCTGTAACTGACCTTGGCTCTTCAGTAGAATTATTATCATCTATAATTAACTCTTATAATCTAAATACATCCGATGCTGCTGATATTTCTGGTAAATTATTCCGAGCTATTGAACTAGGTCGTTTCCGCGGGGAAGAAATAGCTAATACTATCGGTAGAATAACGGTCTTATCTGGTCAGTTAGGTGTAGAATTAGAAGAGACATTAGCATCTATAACTGTATTAACAAGAAGTGGTATGAAATATGATGAAGCATTTACTCTTGTCAGTAATATTCAATTAAAACTTATCAAACCTACTCAAAACTTAAAAAATCTTTTTAAGGAAATGGGTATTGCTACCGCTGAAGCTGGTATACAAGCATATGGATTCCAGGGATTCTTAGCAGAAATAGAAAAAGGTGCTGGCAATACAGCCTCAGAATTAGCTAAACTTTATGGCCGTATACGTGCTATTCGTGCAGCATTAGGTCTAGGATCAAAGTATATGGAGACATATACTAGTGATTTAAAGGAATTAAAAGAAGCAAGCGCTGAAACTATAAAAAAAGCTAAAGATATTGTTTTTGAAACAAATGCAAAACAAGTTGAGCTTGAATTAAATAAATTAAATATAGCATTGGTTAATTTCGGTAGAGGAGCTACTGATGTAACTAAAGTGATTTTTGATTCTTTTGGCGGTGCAACTGGTGCTATTACAACATTTACTACGGCATTAGCATTGGGTGGGACTACTTGGTTATTACTTCATAGTAATATACTAAAGGGGACAGAGTCTATTATTTCAAGTCTGCGATCAGTGGGTTTAAAAACTTCAATTTTAAACGCAAATTGGATGAAACTAGTAAAATCACCAATTCTTTGGGCTGCCGCGGTAGCTATTGCTGTGACTACCATTAGTTATTATCTTAATAAATATATCAAGAAAGCGAAAGAAGTTAATGATGCTTTAGTTGCTGAATCAACAGGTAGAGAGCGTGTTGCACTAGCAAACTATAGAATAGAATTAGAAGTACAGAAAGAAGCTAATAAGAAAATTCTTAGTGAAGTGCAAAAAATGCTTTTCGCTAAGCAGAAATTATACAATGACGCTAGTCAAAAGATTAAATTCATTGAAGGGGTTATGTTCGGTATTTTAGAAGATCAATTAGATGATCATGTTTCTGCTGCACAAAGTTTACTTGATGGACTAAAAGATACTGTTGCTGATTTACCTAGTAAATTAAAAGATATAGCCAAAGAAACTTATGATATTAAAGTCAATATACTTGATTGGGAGTTCGAGCGTAGTCTTAAAGGATTAAGTGAAGTAGAAGAAGCAAATAAAAGAATAAATCGTTCTCAACAATTAAGAAATGACACAATAATTCAAACCGCTAAAGGTGAATATGATTTAGCTAAAGCATCTAATGAAAGAGCTTTATCTGAAGCTAATTCTGCTCTTGCTATTGCTGAGCAAATTGGCGATAAAAGACTTATAAAGAAAGCTGAAGACGAAGTTAGGGCAGTTATGTATGGTCAGTTACCTATTCAGGATAAAATGAGAAAGAACGCTATTGATCAAGTTGACGCTATTAATAGTCAAATAAAAGGCATGGAACGATTAGTTAAAACGCTAGAACAACAGGAAAATCAATATAAAAAATTAATAAAACAGTTAGAGAAAACAACTGACCCAGTTGATCGAGAAAAGATTCTAGCTAAATTAAAATTAGTGGCTAAAGATATTGAAGCTACTATTGGTCGTCCTCAAATGAATGTTGACTTTGCTAATGCTCCTGAATTAACTAAAGAACTTATTGCTCTGTCACAAAATTTTCATGATTCTTTGACTAATCAAAGAATGTCTTTTGAGAAAGCAGTAACGGCATCTGTCGGAAGAATTAATGCATTAAGGGCCAAAACACCTGATGTATCTGAACAACAAGCAGTAGGTGTTGAAATTGGTAAGCAATTAGATATATTCACTAAGGCTACGGCTGCTCAATCTGAAGCTACAGGAAAATTAAAGACTGAAATTGTCGAAGCAACTGGTAAATATAATATATTTGCAAAGACTTTAGAAAAAACAGCAAAAATTGCTGCAGCTACTAGACTTAATACATGGGATACGAAGAGTAGTATACGTGAAAATGTTGATGCAATTAAAGCGAGATATAAAATAGAGTTAGATGCAGCCATTAAACTGGCAGCAACCGGGAAAGCAGGGACAACAGAGTATAATACTAGAGTAAAAAATATTCAAGCTCTTAATACTCTTTTACGCGAATCAAGTGAAAAAGTAGAAAAAGATGCAAATGAAAAACAAAGTATGTTTGGGCATATGGCTGAAAGTATGGTGGGATTTTTTATGGAAACGGATACTGGTATTAATAAAGCTGTTAACTCCGGACAAGACTTAGTAGAAACATTATTAAAGTTATCAGAATTACAGGCAACTGCTACTGCGGAAGGAAAAAAGGCTGAGGTTGGTAAAGCTATTTCGGAAAGGCTAAAGGGAGCTGCCGATCCTGTTAAAGAAACACTTAATTATTTTGATGAGGCAGTAAGAAAACTGAAAGATGTAGACCAAGGAGCAGAAAATACAGGAACTACCATTGATACAGAAATATCATCAGGAGCGCAAACTGCTGCTGATGGTGTTGCAAAGGCATCAAGTTCAATGATAGCATCGCTAAAAGCAGTAGCTGCACAAGCTAGAATAACTGCTGCTGCAAACGCTGCTGCTGCAACAAAAATGGCAGCAAGAGGAGGAATGATATATCGTGCCGGTGGCGGTTTCACTTCAAGAGGAACAGATACTATTCCAGCAATGTTATCTCCTGGTGAGTTTGTTGTTAATGCGGCTGCGTCTCGAAGATTTTTCTCTCAATTAGTTGCTATGAATTCTGGAAAGCAACCAATATATCGTGAAACTGGTGGTTCTGTTGGAGATATTAATATCAATGTAACAGAATCGAAATCACCACAATCAACAGCTAGAGAAATTGCGGCACAAATACGTCGAGAAATTAATCGTAAAACAATTCGTAAATTTTAACGAGGTAGAAAAATGAAAGACAAATTTAGTTTAAAAGGATTCTTTTCTGTAGAGCATCGTAATAAGAATAATGAGTTAGTAGGTATTTATAGAATACCGAATGGAATTGTTAATGAGGGTCTTAATCATATTTTAGATACTGAGTTCCATGCCACTGCACAAATAGCGACATGGTATATTGGTCTTGTCGATAATGCTGGATGGACTGGTTGGAATGATGCTGATGTAATGGCTGCTCATGCTGGTTGGGCAGAATCAGTAGCTTATACAGAGGGTACTAGGGTAGAATGGACAGAAGGTGCTGCTGCTGCGCGGGCTATTACTAATGCGGTAACTTGTGATTTTAGTATCAATGCGGCCGGTGTAATGAAAGGTATTTTCATTGTTAGCGATAATACTAAGGGTGGTGCAATAGGTGTGTTATGGTCAACAGCAGCTTTCACTTCTGTTGTTAATGTAAATAATGGTGATACCTTTAAGATTACGTACACTGTTAGTGGGTAAAGTTAATCTTTAAGGAGAAATCATGTCTTTGCTTTGGATAGATGGCTTTGAAGGTTATGGCACCAATATAGGTTCTACTCCAGCACCAGCCGATATAATGGCTCGTCGATATAATGTATTTGGTGAGTCTAATCTTAATGTAGAGACTGGAAGAATATCTGGTCGATGTATTGATACTTATGATAATTTTTATTATTTTAGCACTCCAGCTATAAACGCTGATGCAACGATAATTATCGGCTGTGCTATTAAACTTACTAACTCTAGTGAGGATGAATTTCTAAGATTATATGATGGTGGTACTTTAGGAATAAATTTATGCTATATAGCTGGAGGCGAGATAGCGGTAAAACGTGGAGCAACTACTCTTGGTACAACAGTCGGCCTCGGTCTTACTATAGGAGACTGGTACTGGATTGAACTCAAGGTTCTTGTTGACAATGCAGCTGGAACCTATGAACTAAGAGTAGGTGAAGTAAATGTTCTTAGTGCCGCTGGTGTTGATACTCAAGCTGGTGCTAATGCTTATTATGATATTGTGCGATTAGGTTATTCAAATAATGATCCGTGGTATGACGATTTCTACGTCTGTAATGGTGCTGGTGCTATTAATAATGATTTCCTCGGTAACTGTCATGTTACTGCTATCTTCCCTGATGGAGTCGGTAACACTACTGATTTCACACCTAGTGCTGGAGCTAATTTTGCTTGTGTAAGAGAAGAAGAAGTTAATGATGATACTGATTATGTTGAAGATTCTATTGCTGCTCATAAAGATACATATACTTATGGCGATGTCGGTGCATTAATTAGTATTAAGGGATTACAAATTAATACTGATTGTCGAGAAACAGATGCTACTCCTTTTAGTCTTATAACGGTTGTACGATCTAATGGGGTAGATGATGATGATGCTCCTCAAGCTATTGCTACAACTGATTACGTTACTAAACGAAGATTAGATGAAACTGACCCCGATACAGCGGTCGCTTGGCTAGCTGCTGCTATTAATGCAGCTGAATTCGGAGTGAAAGTCAGTTAAATGACTTTACGAGCGACAAGACAATACGCTGAAGTCCTTGCACCAGGTGATGGTGATCTCAGGGTTACTAGGCAGTATGCTGAAGTTCTTGCTTCAGGTGATGGTGCCCTTCGGGCCACTAGACAGTATATTGAAATATTATCAAAAGTTCCGAAACCTGGAGAAACAGATAATAAGCTAGAACTTTTAAGCAAAGTTATAGAAATGGTTCATTATAATGACTGGTGGCCAACATCAAATGTTCTTAATTTACAACAAGTTTTAAGAGGATATCCATTTGAGTGGGGAAATAATGCTATTTCATTTACTCAAGTAGCGTCTGGATATACACCATTTTACAGAAACCTTGAACATACTATTATATTTACTGATAGTGCGAGAAGTAGGAATCATTACCATACTATTGAAGATGATTTAAATCTAAGCTCAATATTACCGACACTTATTGAAGCAAATGCAAATAATGTAATTAATTTTGTGCATTCTGCTGATCGGCTATGTTATAATATAGTTGATACTATTACTTTTAATCAATCAATAACTACAGGCAAAACTAAAGGTATTCCAGTACAGAAACTAGAATTGTTATCTGATGTAATCTTTGGTGGCGATTGGATAAGAGTTATAACGCAAACACTTGGTATAGGTCACTCTTTAACATATTATTTTGATACGGGCTGCATAAGAAAAAGTTATTCACCATTCATTGGTGAATCTACAGCTAGTGCTATTAATCCTCCAGGCGTACAACTACCATTTATTCAAGATAGTACGAAACAATTTCGATTAGAATATCCGGCATTAGGTATGGTAGAAGATACTATACTTCTAAGGGCACCAGAACTCGATAATATAGATCAAAATGTAACAAGTCGTATAAATAGAGAAACTAGAGGTGGTAATCTTATTATTTTTGCCGATCCAACATGGCCAAAAGTTAATATAATTAAAATATCGTTTATTGGATTATTAGAAGCAGAAGCAATATCTTTACAAGATTTTATTATCAATCATCTTGGTAAAGATATTCTTTTAACGGATTGGGAAGGACGGGAATGGATTGGAATTATTACTGAGAAAGATGTTATATCACAAACAAGTGATTGTAATTGGTCAGCATCATTTTCATTTGAAGGAGTAGTTTTAGATTCTTGTACTCCAGATACAGGTCTCACATTATCAGATGCTGCGGTATTTGGTGGAGATTGGCTTCGTTTATCGGGAACAGTTATTATTTTTATAGATACAGCAGTATTTAGTGGTGATTGGCTTCGTGGCCCTGAAAATACACTTAATTTTGTTCAAGATGTTGTAGAATCTGTAGTGTAAAAATGTTTAAATTAGAAGCACCTTATCCCGGATATCAGACAACGACTATTCTTCCTAGTCCAGATTGGAATAATAATAGTAATAATGCCGGGCTTGTTCAAGTGCTACGAACTATGAATGGGTTAGCACAAACTTATAAAAAGAATAAACAAGATAGGCGGAAATTACAATGGTCATTTCTATTGTCTAGGCATAAGTCTATAGAATTAAAATCTTTTGTACAAGTTTATTACGGTTCAATTATAAGAGTAACAGATTCATATGACAATATTTATTGTGTTTATTTATTAAATAATCCTTTTGAGTTGAGTTCCGGTGAAAGAGCCGGTAGTTTTCCTGGTGATGAAACGCAACGTGTGACATTAGAGTTTGAAGAAAAAATATGAGAACTGTAACACCACAAACTCTAACTCTATTAAATGAGAATCGCGGTACTGAATTAATTATTATTCTTGGTATCCAATGGGTTAAAGATGGTATAGTACAATTATATTCAGATCAAAAAATAAATGATCAAGATTACCCATATCCAACGATTATTGAGATTAGTGATTTTGATACAACACAAACTATTTCTAGTATCAATGATTCACAATCTATTTCTGTTACTTTAGATGATACTGATACTAAAATCAAAAATATTATTGATAGCAATAATATACAGAAACAACCTGTTTCTGTATATTTCTTATTTAAAGGATTACCGTTAATCAATAAAACACTTTTCTTTAACGGAGAAATTAGTAGTCCTATAACTTGGGATGAAGGGGCACGAACATTATCTTTTGATATACTTTCTAATCGAGAGAGTATTGATGTTGGCTTTTCTATGGAAGATGGTGATTTTCCTTCCATACCTGATGAAGCATTAGGTAAAGCATGGCCATTAATTTTTGGTCAAGTATGTAATATGCCAACAGTAATAGTTCGTTCTCCAAGGAAAGGTGTTTTAGTTAATGGAGAAGGTATACATGATTTTACGCTTCATCCCCGTTTATGTCAAGCAAGATATATAACATGTCCGGCTGAACAAAAAGGTGAAGTTGGTAGTTCTACAATACCTGCCCACGTTGAATGTAGCACTTCAGCTCTTGCCGGCGGTATTTGCTATGAACTACCAGAACGAACTATAAAAGGTACAGCAAAATATGGTCCAGAATTAAGTTGTGTCGTAAAACGGTTTGAGGTAATTTGTAATCTTATAGGGTATTTGGAACAACAAAAAGCATTTGAACATGCTACACTTAATATTAGTAATGGTGAATCTTTTCCTCAAGATACTAATATTACGCTTAATATTGGCGGGGCAAAATTTCGTGGGACTTTTAGCGGTACAACTTTTACTATAACAGATCGTGAGCATCCTGATTATGCTGATTGGGATCATCAAACTTGTCGTAGAATACAAGATCGTTATTATGGTCCTAAACGGATTAAAGGTGACACTCGTGGATGGACAAAAACTAGAACAGGAACAGCTTATCGCTATACTGGAACACCAATAACGCAGACAGAATGTGATGATCAAACAACAGTTAGTCAAGAATCTTTGGGTGGACCAGCTGAGTCATGGGAAGCCTATCAAGATATAAAGGCATCTGATTTTCATTGGTGTCCAGCGGGCTCAGAAGTATTAATTGAAGAAGAAAAAGAAATACTTAATATAGTTAGTTTATTACCTGGTACTGTTGATAGGGTAGCTGCTTATTATAAGATGCCAACTGGCCGTCAATTATTAATGGAAGTGCCCACAGACTATTATACAGTCTATAATACTAATTATGTTGGTTATGATGTAGTAGAGATTGGCCTTGAAAAGAATCTTAGTAAATATGATGATAACTGGGACGATCAACTTTATGTATCATTTACTTCAACTATTGGCCCTAATCCTGTTGATATTATTGAATGGTTAATAGGAAAATATACAGATTATACTGTTGACGCCGTAAGTTTTGCTGCTGTTCAAGCGGCATTAGTTAATTATCCTTGTAATTTCTGGCTTCAAGAACGGAAAAATGTTCTCGATTTAATTCAAGATATCGCTTATCAATCACGTTGTGGTGTTTATATTCGTAACAATATTGTGTTTATTAAATATCTTTCGGTAGAGCCTGCTTCAGTTCGTACTTTGACTGAAAGCAATATTATAGCGAATACACTTAAAGTAAAATTGACAGATAGTGATAATATAGTAACAAAGCATTCAATAGCTTGGAAGAAGACTGGTGCTGGTATTAAAAGTAATGATGAAATTGATCTTAATCTCATATTAAAACATAATGTAAATAGATATGGTATAAAAGAAGAGTCACATGATTATTATACACAAAACACGTATTCTACAATATTAAAATCAGCAACATTCTGGATGATAAGAGACTCTAATTCCTGGAAAACAATTGAATTTGATACTCCACTTACACAATTAGACATTGATGTATGGGACTGTATAACACTTAATACTGCTCAATTCTCAAGTAAATGTATTGTAACAAGTATTAATTATAATTGGGCAGAAAATACTATTCATTTCGAGGTATGGACACCTATACTTGCTGGAAATACAACACCATATATTTGGGCATGGCCGGCGGCTCAAAATGCTTTAGAAACATTTCCAACACCAAATGATGAAAGTCAAGATGCCGGTTATAGTTTTGAGATTACACCACCAATAGATCATATTTTATTGGGTGGTGGAGAAGCTACTGGTAGTATAGTATCTACTGGTGACAGAAACCCATCAGATTTAGATGATACTTTACCTACTGTTTCATGTGAAATTTCTGATCTCGTTGATTTAGATGGATTAGATAATGTTTATGAGCCAGTTGATTATGAAATAGAAGCTGCAAAATTAGATGCTGCAACACGTATGGCTACTAATGCCGATGACGGTACTAGTTATGAATTCAAGGATGAGGAAGAAGAACCAGAAGAAGAACCAGATCATATTGGCTGTAAATATAAAATATGTCAAACTTGGATTGTGCCTACGATGGTAACATGTGTGCCTGGTCCAAAACAAACTTGTTACCATCCTTGTGGTGGTCCATGTAGTTCATCTGGATGTAGTGAAGGCGTTTGTACTGGGAAACTTTTTACAAGATGCTGGACTTTTTTAAGTTATGGAAGAGCAGCAGCAATGAAAGCATTTTATGAGTCTGGATTAGGGAGGGAAGAGAACTGGAGTTGTAGAGGTTATTGTGTTGGTTCATATACACCATATGGCCCTCCAGGAGAGATAACAATTATTCCTGACCCCAATTACCCAGATGAAGAATGTTATGATCCAGATATGCCAGAATCCGAGGAAAACCAAGATTCAGATTATGAAAATGTAGTATATATAGAGAATACTTATACAGCAGGTCATTAATGATAGTATGCCAGAAACGACAACGGATGATAACAAACGGTAAAGAGGAATACCGTTGTATCCATAAAGATAGCAATCTTTATGGCCAAATAGTAGATACTATTTGTGAAGAGTGCCCATTAAATAGGCCAAAAAAGAATTGGGATAAGCAATGTGGTAGATGTGCTAGTCGAGAAATAATAAATGATAAAATATCTTATTGTAAGATGTATAATAAAATAGTTACATTACAAGAATGTAAAATTTGTTTAACAAAATCAATAAATGATTATGAAAAAGAAACAGGAATTTTAAAGAATGATATGATTTTAAAGAATGATAAAAAATATCCTTCTCTAACCACACAAGTAAATAATTATAGGTTAGCTATAACTAGATGGATTAAGGCTGGCAGACCTAAACGATCTGACGAAGATATTAAAATCATTTATGAGAAATACTGCAAACAATGTGACTGGTATGATAAAAAAAGTAAACGCT
>Ga0307434_1001326_pt1 | contig 13587 bp, 12 predicted proteins | sample SalMarWE160220MG_FD_202156 | JGI IMG/M metagenome (GOLD analysis project Ga0307434, IMG submission 202156) | Salt marsh sediment microbial communities from the Plum Island Ecosystem LTER, Massachusetts, United States - WE1603-220 | ecosystem: Environmental > Aquatic > Marine > Intertidal zone >... | reverse complement strand
CTGGTTGATGCTGTAGAGCCACTCGATGCAGGCTGCGGGCGACGTGTATGGGAAATTACTTCCGAACAGCAGACGATCCATGACCCCGGCCTGGTAGGCCAACGTTAGCGCGTTGTAGGCGTGCCAGGGGTGGCGCAGCAGCCCGCTGACATCGGCAAACACGCTCTCGTGCTTGCCCAGCAGAACGATCGTTTCCTCAGCCCACGGGTAACCGAGCTGAGAGACGATGATCTTCAACTCGGGGAACTCCCGGGCCACCTCGTCCAGGAGGTAAGGGCGTGCGTACTCCATTTTGCTGGTCGTCGAGGCCCGGACGTCCGTGTGAAACATGACCGGCATGGTGAGCCGGCAGGCTTCGGCATAGACCTGCTTGGCCGCGGTCGAGGCGGGGTGGAAATCCTGCGCCGCCGGCCACACGGTCACGCCCTGCATCCCCAGCTCATCGCGAGCCCGGCGGAGATCCTGGATGGCCTCGGCGGGACGGGAGGGATCGACCGAGGCGAAACCGACCAGGCGGTCCGTGTGCTGGCGGACGTAGCTGGCGACGAAATCGTTGGAGATGTCGGCGGCCAGGTAGTGGCTCTTAAAAGCCAGGACAAAGGTCTTGTCCACCGGCTTCGTGGCGGCAAGATGGTCCCCCGTGGCAGCCTTGGGCGACCCTTGCCCGTGGCGCCGGCTGTTCCACAGGCCCGTGCCGCGCCCCAACTGCTCCACAGACTCCCAGACGTGTGTGTGACAATCAATGATCATCGTTTGTGGTCGGATTACCAGAGCCGAGATCCGATACGGGCGGCGGAACCGGGTCCCATCCTGTGCAATTCCGCCGCCCGGCACTCTTCTATAACGGATTCCCCCGGCTTGGTCAATTCGGCACGCTTATGAAAACGGAGTCTCGTGGATCGCTGCCGGGGGGGCGGCAGATTCCGCGTGAGCGCCCGGGCGGGCCTGCGAGCAGGGTGATTGTGCAGATGCCGGTGAGGATATGGCGGCGTTACGATGAGATCGCCCGCATCCCGACCGGCGCATTGCGGCCGTGAGCCGGGCGAATAGAATCTCGGGCATGATCAGGACGAAACTGGTTGCCACGATCGGGCCCGCGTGCGACGACACCGCCAGCATCGGTGCGATGATCGACGCCGGGGTGAACGCCTTCAGGCTCAATTTCTCTCACGGCACGCTGGAAGGGCACGAAGCATCGCTGAAGCGCGTCCGCGACCTGGCGGCTGAGCGCGGAACGATCGTCGCAGTGATGGGCGATTTGTGTGGTCCCAAGATCCGCGTTGGTCGGATCGCGGGCGGTCGATGCGAGCTCATCCCCGGTCAACAGGTCATCTTCCAGCGAAAGCCGATCGAGGGTTCGGCGCGGCTCCTCAGCAGCAATTACCCCGCCCTGGTTGACGATGCCCGGATCGATCATCGACTCCTGATCGATGACGGGAACGTCCTGCTGCGGGTCACGGAAAAGCGGGCGAATGAACTCATCTGCACGTGCGAGGTCGGCGGTGTCGTCAGTGACCGCAAGGGAATCAACCTGCCGGATTCTCAGGTATCCGCCCCCGCCCTGACGGAGAAGGATCGCACGAACCTCGAATGGGCGGTTCGCAACCAGCTCGATTTCGTTGCCCTGTCGTTTGTCCGCCGGCCGGAGGACGTCGCCGAGCTCCGGCAAATCCTGGATCAGCATGGCAGCAGCATTCACGTCGTCGCGAAGATCGAGAAACCCGAGGCCATCGAGCATCTCGAAGAGATCGTAAGGCAGTCGGACGTCGTCCTGGTCGCCCGGGGTGATCTCGGCGTGGAGATGGACGTCTCGCGGGTGCCGATCATCCAGAAGGAGATCGCCCTTCACTGCCGGCGTACCGGCACGCCGGTGATCATCGCCACCCAGATGCTCCAGTCCATGGTGGGCGCCCCCGTGCCGACGCGGGCGGAGGTGAGCGACGTTGCCAATGCCATTCTCGATCACGCTGACGCCGTCATGTTGTCGGCGGAGACGTCGGTGGGGCGATATCCGCTCGAAGCGGTTCGGATGATCCGCAGGGTTGCCGAGCACACCGAATCGTTCGGGACGCGCTACGGCGACGAGCTGGGCACGGACCAGATGACCACGCTGCCCGTCGCCACCGCCGTGGTCCGTGGCGCGGGCCTCGTCGCCGGCGAATTGAAAGCGTGCCTCGTGGCGGTCTGGACCGAGAGCGGCGAGACCCCTCGACTTCTCAGCAAGCTCCGGATCGACCAGCCGATCGTTGCCCTGGCACCGAATGAGCGCATCTGTCGGCAGATGGCCCTGCTTTATGGCGTCGTGCCCATTTGCCGCACTCAGCCGGGGAGGATGGAGAAGATGCTCGCCGATCTCGATACGGTGCTGCTGGATCGGCGTCTCGCCTCGGCCGACGATCAGATCGTCATCGTCGCGGACAGTCGCACGGACCTGCCCGGGGAAACGGACGCCCTGTTCATCCATCCGGTCGGCAGCAGCGAGCGTCTGACCCGGCGGTCCCCTGCTTCCTGAGCAATCCCGGGTATTGACTGCCCGGTGCGGGCACTCACGGGACTTCTCTGCCGGGGCTCCGGGCCGATGCACCATGCCCGATCAGCGTCCTGATTGACCTCATCCGGCGTGGTGACGTGCGCCGGTTACGCGGAGCCTTCCGCCGCCCGGGCCGCCCCCGCGGCGGGCAGTGCCACCGGCTTGGGCTCGAGGCCGGCTTTGGCCAACACGGCATACACGATGAACCCGACGATGAACGAGTACACCGCGGTCGGGTGCCACCCGGGCAGGATCTCGTGACCCTCGCCGCCCAGGAGCTTCGTGACCACGTCGTTGTTGCAGATGCCCACGGCAAAGCCGGTGACCCACGCCACGTAGCCCGGGATACTCACACCTGCCCGGGGTCCGGGCCACTTCCTGCCCGACAACAGGTAGTCCGCCACCATCGCCCCGCAGATCGGGCCGAATGATGCGCCGATCAGACCGAAGAACGGCTCGAGGTTGCCCGCCACGCCGAGGGCGGCCAGGACGATCCCGATCGTCGCACCGGCAAGGGTGATCGTGACTCGCGGCACGGAGGGGATCATCGTCGAGAGGCTGTTGCCGATGATGCTCGCACAGAAACAGGCCGGGGCGACCGAGCCGATCGCGAACAGGAGGAACATGACCTTGGCCAGACCCGGGCTGGCGGTCTCCAGAGAGCCCGCGAAGGTGAATACCTTGAGGTCCGGGTTCATGCCGTTGGCGCCGGCCACCGTCAGCACCGCCAGACCGCCCGCGATGATCACCGCCAGCGCCACGCCGGTCAGTCCCGCCAGGTTCACGTCGCTCTCGTTGCGGTTCGCCGTGCAGAAGTCCACGCCGGCCGCCCCTGCCGTGGCAAAGAAGCCGACCACCAACTGGATCATCAGGCACACCGGAATCAGCGAGCTGGGGCTCTCGGCGGGGGTATCGAACTTGCCCACGCCCGAAGCCGCGCTTACGGCGGCCACGATCAGCATGACCAGCGGCACGATCGGGAAAAAGGTGGAGACCTTGGCGACGTATTGAATGCCGAGGGCGCCAAGCGTGGCAAACAGGTAACCCCAGGCTACGGCGACGACGATGAAGAGAAGGCTGAACCCATGGCTGCCCTCGGGGCCGAAGATCGAAATGGGCGTCTGGCCAATCGCTCGCAACACCAGGTCCGTGGCAAAGTAAGTCGCCACGCTGTACCAGCCGATCTGCAGCAGGCCCATGAAGATACCCGGGAATATGTATCCGCCCTTGGTTCCAAACGTCGAGCTGCCCACCACGTAAAGCGGCATCCCCGTCCTCATGCCGAGCAGCCCGAACACCCTGTAGAAGAGCAGGTAGCTGATCAGGCCGGCTGCCACCAGGCCGAGAAGGGCCCACGCGACGTTGCCGTGCTTCAGCGGACTGCCGAGTTGGTTGTAGAACGCGATCCACAGGAATATGCCCGCGTACGCCTGTGCCGTGTTCGCATACCAGGGCCCGCGGTTTGCAGACGGGTTCGGTTGTGCGGAAGCCAGGTAACTCGGAAGACTTTCGTTGGCCATCGTGTTCTCCTCTTTTCTTGTTCAGGCTGTTGGATCCAGCGATCTGTGCGGGACATGGTAACCGTTCTCGTCGGAGATTCCAGAGGCGCTAAGGAGACTCCCGGGGCCATGGACACTCTGGGCGGCTCGTCGGAAAGCGCCGCCCCCCAGGTGTTTCCGAACCGCGACCGCAAGGAAGCGAACCCGTCTCCGTAGCGCGCCCATAAAAAGGCGGCCCCGGCGCATCCGCATCCGCAGATAATCCCCTCCCTGACGGTCGGGGTTCGGAAAAACGAGGTACCGCTCCGCTGCCCGCCCGACTGGCGGGAAACCGTCAGACCTCTCCGATGCGCTGAAGCTCGCTCTTGAGCTGGTCGGGTGTCAGGTTGTCGAGGGGCAGGGTGATGAGTTGGCCGATCCAGTATTGGAGCCGCCGGGCGATGGCCTCGGCCGCGGCACGGCGATCATGCTCAGAGCCGGGGTAGAACGAGGGATCGGGCAGGCTCCAGTGGGCGGTGGCCGGGTTGCCGGACCACGCGGGGCAGGGCTGACTGGCCGCGTTGTCACAGAGCGTGATGATGATGTCATGGGGCTCGCGGGCGAACTCGTTCCAGCCCTTTGAGTACTGGCCCTCGATCGGGACGTTCATCCGCTCCATCGTCTCGATCACGAGCGGGTGGATGAACCCGGCGGGCTCGGTGCCGGCGCTGTGGGCGTTGAACCGGTCCCCACCCATGTGGCGGAGCAGGGCCTCGGCCATCTGTGATCGGCAGGCGTTGCCCGTGCAGATGAACAGCACGTTGTACGGAGCAGGCATGGCCGGGTCCTTTCTGTGGGGCGCGCTGCCCGTCGGTTGGAATCGGAGCTTCCTGCCTCGGGCGGCCCGATGCCGCCGTTGGTGGTATTATGCCGATTGACAGTCTTTGTGGGAATTGCTCAGCTTGAGTGCGCAGGCAACCTGTTTCGGTGATGGTGCTAACGATGACGCCTGACCACCCGGATCAACCCATCCGGCTCCTGCTGGTGACCAACACGCTCGCCCGGGGTGGGGCGGAGGCGATGCTGGTTCGCCTGGCCCTGGCCCTTGACCCGGCGGTGGTCGAGCCGGTGGTCGCGTGCCTCAGGGAGCCGGGCGTCGGGGCCGAGCAGCTTGCCGAACGGTCGGTGCCCCTGTATGCCCGCCTGCTCAAACACAAGCTGGATCTGCGGGTGGTGGCCAGGCTGTCCACGTTGATCGAGCCGCATCAGCCGGCGTGCGTGATGGCGGTGGGCAACGGCGGAGACCGGATGTTCTGGTCCACCCTGGCCGCCCGTCAGGCCGGCGCGGCGATGATGGTCTGGTCGCACATCTTCCCGATGCCCGGACATCTGACCTTCGAGTGGATCAATCGCCGGCTCTACGACTGCGTGGATGCGTTCGTCGCGTTGGGCGAGCGGCACCGTGAAGCGTTGGTCGCTCTGGAACGAGTCCCGGCGGATCGGCTGCACGTGATCCGAAACGGAATCAGCGACGGGGCATTCCAACGCACGGACGACCGGGGGCAGGCGAGGCAACTCCTGGGCGCAAGCGATGAGACAATCGTGGTGGGCATCGTTGCCAACCTGCGGGCGGACAAGCGGCACGACCTTTTCATCCAGGCGGCGGCAAGGACCCGCACCGCGCGTCCGGGTTGCCAGTTTGTTATCATCGGCGGCGGTCCGGAGAGCCCGCGGGTCGAGCGGATGGTGGCCGCCTGCGACCCGCAGCGAGCGTTTATCACCATGCTCGGCGAACGCGACGACGTCGCCACGCTCATGCGGGGTTTGGACATCGTGTGCCTGACCAGCGCCTGGCAGGAGTGCCTGAGCGTGGCGATGCTGGAGGCAATGGCGGCGGGCAGGGCTTTTGTCGCCCCGCGGATCGGATCGCTGGACGAGGCCCTGATCGACGGGGTCACGGGTCGGTTCGTCGAGCCGTTGACCGCCGACGCCCTGGCGGAGGTGCTTATCGAGCTGATCGACCGGCCCGCCCTGCGCCGCTCACTAGGCGAGCAGGCCCGGGCCAAGGTCAAAGCGGAGTTCACCGTGGAGCGAATGGCCCGGGAGTTCGAGGCACTGATAACGGGCTTGTGTAACCGGCGGATGAACGATGGATCGTGATCTGCTCAAACAGGCGGAGCGGCGGCTGGCAGGCTGGGGGAGGATCATGATCCTCTCCCACGCCCGCCCGGACGGCGACGCCCTGGGCGCGATGGGGGCAATGAAACGCATACTCGAATCGTCAGGCCGCTCCGCCACGGCGTTCGTGTACGAGGATGTTCCTCCGCGCTATCGGTTTCTCGACGATGCGTGCCGCTTCACCAGGTGGCAGCCGCTCCAGCCTGATGCCTTGGACGCGCAGTTCGACGGCGTGGTGATTCTCGATACCTGCAGTTGGGCCCAGCTCGAGCCGGTGGCGGAATACCTGAAGGCCAGTTCACTCACCAGAGTCGTGGTGGACCACCACGCGACGGGGGAGGACCTGTCGGGCCACGGATCGGACGATCTGTATGTGATCGACGCCTCGGCAGCCTCTACGTGTGCAATGTTGTACGAGTGGTCCGAAACGACACATTGGAAGATCAATGCGGTCGTGGCAGAGGCGTTGTTCACCGGTCTGGTGACGGACACCGGCTGGTTCCGGTTCTCCAACACGGATGCGAGGACGCTCCGGGCGGCGGCGGCCCTGGTGGACAAGGGCGTTCGGCCCGAGGTGTTGTATCCGCGGCTGTACGCGTCCTATTCGCCGGCGCGGGTTCGGCTGATGGCTGAAATGCTCGCGACGCTGGAGTTCCACGCGAACGGCGCGGTGGCGGTGATGTCGCTCACCCAGGACATGTTCAAGCGGACCGGCGCGTCGAGCGCCGAGACGGAGGACCTGGTCAACGAACCGCTCTCGGCCGGTCCGGTGGCGGTATCCGTATTGCTCAGCGATCCGGGCGACGGCGAGATCCGCGTCAGTTTCCGCAGCAAGTCGCCCGAGATGATCGGGCGTGACGTTGACGTCGCGGCGGTGGCCGGGCGCTTCGGTGGTGGCGGGCACCGGCGCGCCGCCGGCGTTCGCGTCCGCGGCCGCTTGCCCGAAGTGCGCGGTCGCGTGACCGCGGCCGTGGTCGCAGCGTTGAAGTGCTCAGACTGACCGACTCTGTTGCGTGTGCAATCGTAACTCCAAGGCGCTGCGGGCTTGGGACGTCTTTGGCCTGGATAGCGGCTCCGACCGGGCCGTGTAAGCCCGGTGGGTTAGATTCCGTCTTCTGAGCCGGGCTTCTATAGCTTCAGGCAGGCGCGCAGTGGACATGGGAGGCCAGACAGGTGGGTCAGAGTGGGTGAGCGTCGGCCAGGCGGACCGGCATCGGCCTTGAGCGAACGGACGGTCACGCATCCGGCGGCTTCTGTGATCTGACGGCGAAGACGTGCAATCGACGCTCCATCAGCAGCTCGTCGTTGGCGTAGACCTGGAATCGGTATTCGCCGGGGTGGGGAAAGGTCACGTTGTTGAGCCTGAAATTCAGTTCCGCCACCACCCTGGGATCGGCGAACTCGATGGTACCTTCACCGGAGAACAGCGGGGGCTGCTTTTCGTCAGCCCCGACGAGCATCAACTTGATCCTGGACTTGCCATGGCCATCGGTCAGGGCAACGTGCACCCCCAATTGCCGATGCACGACGGGGAACTTGCGGGCACTGATCGTCGAAAACGTACCCAGAATCGTGCACTTCCGCGTGGCCGGATCCTGGTGGATCGCGTCGCAGACGAGCATCGCAAGCACGACCGGCGCCGGCGGGCCAAGCCTTGTCTCGGACATCGGACCTTCCTCCAGATGCGTCCATCCTAACCCACGGCACCCGGGCTGTCACCTGATCCGAGGCCAACAGCGTATGGGGCTCAGTTAGACGTTTTCTGCAGGTTCCCGTCCCACCGGGATGGTTCGCTGGGACGCCCGCCCCTCGCCTCACCGAGGGCTTGACAACAGGGCTTGCGAGTCGTACGATTGGTACGAGTTGTCGAGCACGTGTGAATCCGAAGGGAATTCGTCATGAGCAAGCTGAAGGCGTCGGAAACCCGCATCCCCCCCGATACGTTTAACCGGGTTGCCTACCTTGGTGAGCGGGTAGGTATTGAGCGACGGGGAGGGGACGTGATCTACCTGGTCTCGCAAGAGGATTATGAATTCCTCTCGAAGCTGGAAGACCAGGTGGACATCCTCGCTGCCGATGAGGCCCTGTCCGACATGACGAAACGCAAACAGAAGCCCATCCCTTGGGAAGAACTGAAGGCGCGTTTGGGCCTGTAGGGCGATGAAGTATGCCATCGAGTTCACTCCGAAGGCTGCCGAGGATTTGATCGACCTTCCGCCGAAGTTCCGAAGACAGGTGGGCAAGAAGATCGACGCACTCGCGGACAACCCTCGTCCACCCATCAGCAAGAAGCTGAGAGGTCGCGACAACCTCTACAGGCTTCGTGCCGGCGTCTACCGCATCATTTACCGGATCGACGATAACGCGGTGGTCGTGGTGGTGGTACGGATCGGTCACCGAAGAGCTGTCCACCGCCGTTTGCCAGAGGGCGATGAATGACGTGCGATGAACGGTTTCCTCAACGCTCATCGAGACCATTCGCCCTCTTGGATGTACCCACCGGCCCGGCCCTCGCGTGGTTTTCGGCCAGCGAGGCGACCAGCTTTTCGGCCGCGCGCTCGCCCGAGTGGACGCAATCCGGTATCCCGACGCCGCCGAAGGCGTTGCCGGCCATTGCAAGGGCGGGCCAGTTCGCCACCCGGGCCTCGATCCGGCGGACCCGGTCCAAATGCCCCACCGGGTATTGCGGCATCGAACAAGGCCAGCGGTACAACTCAACGAATGCCGGAGCACCTGCCACGCCGATCAACTCCCGCAGGTCGCGCAGCACCGCCTCACGCAGCGAAGCATCGTCGAGCCCGTACGCTTCCGGGTGCATCGCCCCGCCGAGAAACGCACGGATGAGCACCCATCCTTCGGGAGCTCGGCCCGCGAATTTCACGCTGTTGAAGGTGACGGCCATCAGGGATCGCTTCTCGATCGCGGGCACCACGAATCCGAAGCCATCCAGGGGATGCGGCACCTGGTCCCGACGAAAGGCCAGCGACATGGTCGCGGACGAGGTGTACTGGATGGGCGAGAGCTCATCGGCGAGCACGGGGTCCAGCCCTCGCAGCAGGTCGGCGGATGCGTACGCGGGACACGCCAGCAGGATGCCGTCGGCGGACTCGACGGCGCCATCAGCCAGCACGGCCTTCCAGCCGCCGCCCCCGGGCACGACGCGCGAAACCGGCGCGTTTCTGCGAACCGATCCTGCAGGCAGACGAGACTCAAGTGCCTCGATCAGTCTCGACATCCCGCCCGCCAGCGAGACGAACAGACTGTAGCGGGCGCCGCTATCGGTGCTCTCGCCGCCACGACGAGCGGCCTCCTTCATCCCCTTGCGCATCCCCAGGATGAGACTGCGGTGGTTGGCCTCCATTTCGAGGAACCGCGGCATCGTCGCGCGGAGGCTGAGGGTCTCCGGATCGGCGGCATAGATGCCGCCCACCAGGGGCTGAGCGACGCGCTGGAGCGCTTCGGCGCCAAACCGCCGACGCACGAATGACGCCAGGCTCTCGTCGCCGTCCGGGCCGTGATCCCGGGCGGGCAGGACCAGGTCCAGCCCCATCCGCAGCTTACCCCGCCAGGAGAACAGCCGGCTGGTCACGAACGGCCGGATGCGCGACGGCGCCAAGAGCAGGAAGCCCTCCGGAATCGGATGCAGCACGCCGCTACGAACCACGAAGGCCCGCCGGCAGGTCGGGTTCGTGGGGATGAGTTCACGGGTGAGTCCGAGCCGTTTGCATAGCGCCAGCGCCCAGGGCTTCTGGGTGATGAACGAGTCGGGGCCCCCCTCGACAACAAAACCGTCGCGATGATGGGTGACGATCGAGCCGCCCAGTTGGCCCCGCGCCTCAAGAACCAAGACATCGATTGCGGCCCGGGTTTCCGCTGCCAGCTCCACCACGCGATGGGCGGCCGCCAATCCTGACACGCCGCCGCCGACGACGGCGATCCGCTTCGCTTTCCTCTCGACGAGATCCGGCATACTTCTGACTCACCCGCGGCAAGTTGAAACTCAAACCGACCGGTCTTCCCTAAGGCGGACCGCCTTTTCCTGGTCCGCAACCAAAGAGGAACCTTGTGGAAGAACATGCGCGCAAAGCGCGCTCATGTCTCGCCGTAAGGTTCTAATCGGGAGGGACGTGACCATAGTTTCTCACTGGTTGCTCCGGTATTCATGGACGGCTTCCACGAGCGTGAGCAGGTTCTCAAGCGGCGTCTCGGGAAGCACCCCGTGCCCGAGGTTGAAGATATGTCCCACCCGGCCGGCGGCCTGATCGAGAATCATCTTCGCCCGGCGCCGAATCTCCGACGGCGTGGCAAACAAGACGGCCGGATCGAGATTGCCCTGGACCGCGACGTCGTATCCCATCGACGCCCAGGCGTCCTCGAGATTCACCCGCCAGTCCAGCCCGATCACGTCCCCGCCCGCTTCCCGCATCGCCTTGAGCAAGACCGCGGTATCAGTGCCGAAGTGAATCACCGGCACGCCCGGCTTGACCGCGCCTATCAACCGTCTGGTGTGCGGCAAAACGAACTCGCGGTAATCGGCTTCACTCAGACAACCGACCCAGGTGTCAAACACCTGCACCACCTGGGCCCCGGCATCGATCTGACCATTCAGGTACTTCGCGGATACGAGGCTCAACCGCTCCATGAGGGCATGCCACGCACCGGCATCGCGATACATCAACGACTTGGCCTGCACGAAATGCCGACTCGTGCCGCCTTCGATCATGTAGCTCGCCACCGTGAACGGGCCGCCGCAGAAGCCGATCACCGGGATATCGGGCGGCAGGGCCCGCCGCGTCATCTCAATCGTCTCGAACACGAACCCCAGCGAATCGGCCGGTTCCACGTCCCGCAACCGGTCGATGTCCTTCCCGCTCCGCACCGGCCGCCCGATCGACGGGCCCCGGCCCTCATTGAACGCTAGGGCCACACCCATAGGCTCGACGATCACAAGGATGTCGGCGAAGATGATGGCGGCATCGACCCCGAGTTGATCCACCGGCATTAACGTCACTTCCGCCGCCAACTCGGGCGTCTTGCACAACTCAAGGAACGAGACCTTGTCTCGCAGCTCGCGGTACTCGCGCTGGCAGCGACCCGCCTGGCGCATGAGCCAGATCGGCGTATAGTCGGTCTTCTGACGCCGGCACGCCTGCAGGAGGAGGCCATTCTCCTTTCTCGACAGGGTGGAATGTGCCTTTTCCCGCGTTTTCCCTTTCTCACGTTCACACATTCAGGCCTCCGCCTTCCAGCACGCCACCCAGTGCCTGGGCTCGAGTTCCTTCAGCTCCGGATCCTGAGTCTGGCACGCGGCATCCTCCGAGCCCAGCGGGCAGCGCGGATGAAACTTGCATCCCGCCGGAAACTCCAGCGGGTTCGGCACGTTGCCGGGGATCACGTCCAACCGTCCCCTGGCCTGCCCGAGCCGGGGAATGCTGCGGAACAACCCCTGCGTGTAGGGATGCAGCGGATTGCCGAACAGCTCCTTCGCTTCGGCACGCTCCACGAGCCGGCTGGCGTACATGACGCACACCTCGTCCGCCATCTCCGCGACCACGCCCAGGTCGTGCGTGATCAGCAGCACGCTCATGTCGCGGGCGGCCTGCAGCGAGCGGAGCAGGTCGAGGATCTGGGCCTGGATGGTCACGTCCAGGGCGGTGGTCGGCTCGTCGGCGATCAGCAGCGACGGGTGGCACGACAGGGCCATCGCGATCATCACCCGTTGGCGCATTCCGCCCGACATCTGGTGCGGGTATTCGTTCACCCGCTGCTTGGGGGCGGGAATACCCACCTGCCGGAGCATTTCGGTCGCCAGGTCCCACGCCTGGCGGCCGCGTAGACTCTGGTGCAGCTCAATGGCCTCGACGATCTGGTCGCCGATCGTGTAGACGGGATTCAACGAGGTCATCGGCTCCTGGAAGATCATGGCGATGCGGTTGCCACGGATTCTCCGCATTTCTTTTGCGCTGGCGGCAAGCAGATCCCGGCCCTCGAAGAGCACCTGCCCGCCGACGATTCGTCCCGGCGGGTCGGGCACCAACCGCATGATCGACAGGGCGGTCACGCTCTTGCCGCACCCGCTCTCGCCCACCAGGGCCAGCGTCCGGCCGCGCTTCAGCGACCACGACACACCGTCCACCGCCCGGGCTACACCCTCCTCGGTGTAAAAGTGCGTCCTCAAGTCGCGAACTTCGATCAGGTTTCCGTTTGCGCTCATGCCTTCTCCAACCGAACGGTTCATCTACTCCTTCAGCCTCGGATCGATCGCGTCGCGCAGAGCATCACCGATCAGATTATACGCCAGCACGGCCAGGAAAATCGCCACACAGGGCGGATAGACCAGATAGGGCGCGACCCGCAGTGAATCGTAGGCCATGCGCAGGATATTACCCCACGACGGATTCGGCGCCTGCACGCCGAAGCCGAGCCAGCTCAAGCCGGCCTCAACCAGGATCGCGCTGGCGATCCCAAACGTCACGCTGACCAGCACCGGAGCCAGCGAGTTCGGCAGAATATGCCTGAACATGATCCGCCCGTGACCGATGCCAAGGGCCCTCGCTGACGTCACGTAATCCTGCCCCTTGATCCGGATGAATTCACCGCGGGCGTACCGGGCGATCGAGGTCCAGCGGGTCAGACCGATGACGACCATGACGTTCATGATGTTGGGCTCGAGCCACACCATGATGGCCAGGATGAGGAAGAACACCGGAAAACAGATGACGATTTCAATTATCCGGCTGATGACGATGTCAACCCATCCGCCCCAATAACCGGCCAGGCCCCCGACGATCACGCCAATGACCGCGGCAATCCCCATCGAGACGAACCCGACCTTGACCGAGACACAGGTGCCGTGAATCATCCGGGCCGCGATGTCCCGTCCCAGTTCGTCGGTTCCCAGCCAGTGATCGGCCGAGGGCGGGGCGAAGAAGTCCGCCGTCTGCTCGTATTCGTGATAGGGGATCATCGGCCAGATGGCGAAATCATTCGGGTCCAGCTCGTCCTTGGCAATGAACTGCGGCAAGTTGAACGGGCGGCTTTTGGTGATCCAGTGGGGCCCGGTGCCGCGCGACTGGAACAGCTCGACGGCAGCCGGGAAATACCATCGCCCCTCATACCGGCAGACGATGGGCTGATTCGAGGCCAACAGCGGACCCAGATATGCCAGCACGATCATAAACGCCACGAAGCCCAGTCCGATCATGCCCCGGCGATTGCGTCTGACCCGACGCCAGACGCTCCGCCAATACGCCTGCGATTCGCGACGCCTGATCGGTCTGTCCGACCCGTCAGTCATAAGCAACCCTCGGATCGACCAGGGCGTAACTCAGGTCCGCCAGCAGCGTGCCGAGCAGGACCAGACACGCCGTTATGAACGACAGGGCCATTATGGTCGGGTAG
>Ga0307434_1001324_pt1 | contig 13611 bp, 10 predicted proteins | sample SalMarWE160220MG_FD_202156 | JGI IMG/M metagenome (GOLD analysis project Ga0307434, IMG submission 202156) | Salt marsh sediment microbial communities from the Plum Island Ecosystem LTER, Massachusetts, United States - WE1603-220 | ecosystem: Environmental > Aquatic > Marine > Intertidal zone >... | reverse complement strand
CTCTCTCCACCCCCACATCTATGGTGAGGTGGCTTTCCCTCGCAAGAGGCGATTCCGGATCCCCACAAAAGGCAATGAGTGTCGTGCCGATATCCTTGAGGTTAGGTATGATCTGGATCAACTCCTTTGTATAGCCGCTGTTTGAAATAGCGATCACGATATCATCGGCAGAAACCATACCGAGGTCGCCATGTAAGGCCTCGGCCGGATGGAGATAATGCGATGGCGTGCCCGTGCTGTTGAGTGTGGCCGAAATCTTCCTGCCGATCAATCCCGATTTACCTATCCCGGTGAGAATGACCCGCCCCTTGCTCCGGAGAATCATTTCAACGGCACGCTCAAATTCCGGGCCGATCCGCTCAACCAAATCGAGGATCCCTTGGGCCTCGATCTGCAGCACCTCTCTGGCCTGTATGATTATCCTCCCGCTCCTCTTCATACGCCTAACCTATGGAAACATGGTATCAGAGAAGACCCCTCTCACTACCGACTTTCATTAAAAACCTGAAAGACGTGTTCCACCTGTTTCTTGGCAGAACCACTCCGGCGTTTGATCTCCTCCCTGGCCTTCCTTCCGAATCGCTCATATTCCTCCGGATTATCCAAGAGCCATGTGGCCTTTTTCACCAGCTCATCCCTGTCCCGTACCACAAAGCCTGCACCCACGCCTTCCAACAGGGCTTTGGCATCCAGAAAATCCTCCATCGAGGGGCCATAGAGCACCGGTTTGCCCCACACAGCTGCCTCAAGCGGGTTCTGCCCACCAAGAGGCACGAGGCTCCCGCCGCAAAAGAGCACCGTTCCTATGCTATAAAGGCCGAAGAGCTCCCCAAAGGTATCCACAATAATAATATCAGCGGGCAGATCCCTTCGGGAAAAACCCGGCAGGCTGCTGCGCAGGGAATAATCCAGATGAAATGACCGAAGAATTGCCTCTATCGTACCGCGCCTCTCTATATGCCTCGGCGCGATGATCAATACCATGGCTGAATAGCGGGCTCGAAGATCCAGGTAGGCCTCGACGATGATCTCCTCCTCGCCCTCCCTGGTGCTCCCCGCTATAAAAACCGGCCTTTTCCTGTCAAACCTGTAAACAGAGGCGGTTCTTCGCGAAAGCCTTGAGGTGGCCTCCTTGACCAAGCTGTCGTATTTCGCATTTCCCCCGACCACCACCCTTCGGGGATCTGCTCCTATGGATATGATCCGCCGGGCATCTGTGCTGCTTATCATGGAGAGAGAGGAATAGCTGGAGAGTGCCTCTTTCATCAAAACCCGTACGTGCTTATAGGTATTGATGGATCGCACGGAGATGCGCCCGTTTATAAGGAATGCCGGAATATGCAGCAGCTTGCAGGCCCACAGGATATTCGGCCAGATCTCGGTCTCCAGGTTTATGAATAGATGGGGTGAGGCCTTCCTCAAAGCACGTCTCACACACCACACGAGATCGATAGGGTTGTAGATAACCATGGTATCCGGAGGCATGATGCTGCGTGCGGTTTGCCTGCCGCTCTTGGTGGTGGTGGAAAGGATAATGGAGACATTCTGCCTCCTCTCCCGTATCGCTTCCGAGATTACCTTGGCGAGTTTTACCTCGCCGATAGATACGGCATGAACCCAAATCCGAGGCCCGCTCCCTTTCGGACCGATGAGGTGGGCCGGCAAAAAACCAAGCCTCTCCTTGAAGTGCTGATCCAGAAGGCCCTTGATAAGGAGATACAGGAACGCAAAGGGACCGAGCAGAAAAAAAAGCAGGGCAGCCGTCATATTATAAAAGAAAAATAGTATCATACGTTTCACACATAAACGTCCTACTCTAATCAGAATACGTATGATAAAGTCAATCGAAAAAACGCGGGCGCCTGCTGATGCGTTAAATACCCACCCGGGAGGGATCAGTAAAGAATCCACGCCTAAAGGACATGGCTTTGTTTGGAGCCCACTCAAAAGGCGCCGAATGTGTACCTTCAGGTCATGGGATTATTGGAGTGATGGAGTGTTGGAGTAATGGTCTCAGGCTGAGGGATGGGTTTGAACGTCAGGAAAAAGCCTCACCAACATGTTTTCCCATGGACCTTTTTGTGGAGAATATCCGCTACGATGGTTTCCAATGCTCCAATCCTCCACTACTCCCTGGCCCAGACCTAAATAAAGGGACCATTCTCGTAGGGGTCGCTGCTATAGAATATAACCTGGGCATTTGTGTATTTTCAACAAGTCGCACCAGGGCGGGCCATCACTCCATGCGAAGGAAAGCGCCATGACCGGCAGAGCCATCGTCTCTGACCACGCCCAGAGGACATGGTTTTCTGAGACGAATAATTTGCTGTGGCATAGAAAAGACAAATATGGTATAAAAAATTGGATGATCGATTACAAGATCAGGCCAGAGTGAGCGCATTAAACATCTTCAAAGGAGAGGTATATGTCAGGTCATTCGAAATGGCACTCCATAAAGCATAAAAAGGGAGCAGTTGATGCAAAAAGGGGGAAAGTGTTTACCAAGCTTATAAAGGAAATCACCGTCGCTACGAGGCTCGGCGGGAAGGATCCCGATTTAAACCCCAGACTGAGGCTTGCCATAGCAGGCGCCAAAGCAGAGAACATGCCCAAGGATAACATCGAGAGGGCGATAAAGAAGGGAACGGGCGAGTTAGAGGGGACGACTTACGAGGAATTCACCTATGAGGGGTATGGGCCGGGGGGAGTGGCAGTTTTGCTCGATGTGCTGACCGACAATAAAAACAGGGCGGTAGCAGAGGTGAGGCATATCTTTGAAAGGGCCGGAGGCAACCTGGGCGAGGCGGGTTGCGTAGCCTGGATGTTCGAGCAGAAGGGCCTCATTGCCTTCAAGAAAGATCAGGTAGATGAGAATAGGATCTACGAGCTCGCCCTCGAGGCTGGAGCTGATGACATCCAGGAGGAAGATGAAGAGATCGAGGTTATCACCGCTATTTCATCCTTTGAAAGGGTGAAGGCCTCTTTTGATACTGGGGGACTTCCCTATACCCTGGCAGAGTTAACCATGATCCCCAAGTCAACGGTTAAGCTGGATGGCAAATACGTCCAGCAGATGTTAACCCTCATGGAAGCCCTTGAGGATAACGATGACGTAAACCACGTTTACGCCAACTTCGATATTCCCGACGAGGTGATGGAGTCTCTGAGCTAATGCTTGTCCTTGGGGTCGATCCCGGCTCTCTCAGCACTGGTTATGGCCTCGTTGAAAAGCAACACCAGAGACTGATATATGTGGGGGGAGGGAAGATCTCGCCTCCCTCCTCGTTGCCCTTCACGAGGAGGATCCACCATATCTTTCAAGCCCTTGTCCACATCATTGATGAACACCAGCCCGATGAAATGTCCATCGAGGATATCTTCTTCGCGAAAAATGTGAAAAGCGCATTAAAGATCGGCCATGTAAGAGGGGCTGCGCTGGTGGCAGCGGTTCAAAACAACCTCACGGTCTTTGAATACACCCCTCTGCAGATTAAGCAATCGGTGGTCGGCTACGGCAGGGCAACAAAGGAACAGGTACGGTCTATGGTCAAGATCATCCTTCAGATCGATATCCCACTGTCCCTCGATGCCTCTGATGCCCTGGCCATTGCCATATGTCACCACAACTGGTTTAGGATCGAGTAGGCGCGGAGGCCAATGATAGCATATGTAACAGGGACCATTTTCAGCAAAAATCCTCAATCGGTGGTAGTGGATATCCACGGGATCGGCTATCAGATCTTCATCCCCTTATCCACATTCTACCAACTCCCCGATGAAACGAAGACAGTGAGCCTGTATGTTTACACCCATGTGCGTGAGGACATCCTTCAACTGTTCGGCTTTCAAACGGAGATGGAGAAGCAGGTCTTTTTGCTCCTGATCTCCGTATCGGGCATCGGCCCAAAGGTTGCGCTCAACATACTCTCCGGAATGGGGTTTGAGGAGCTTCTCAGCGCCATCGTGAGGGAGGACTCCGAGAAGATCTCGAGCATTCCAGGCGTGGGAAAGAAGACATCTCAGAGGATAATCCTGGAGTTAAAAGAGAAGGCATCGAAAATCGCCGAAGGAATCGAGGTAGCGCCTGAGGCAAAGCTGGAGATACGGGATAGGGAGATCTACGAGGATGCCCTATCGGCCCTTATTAACCTCGGCTACCCAAGCAAGGCTGCAAAGAAGGCCATAGAGGCAGCCCTCCGTAACGGTCACGAGATGAATATCGAGACGCTGCTCAAGGAGGCACTGCGAAACCTGGCATAATGATCATATAAAGGGCGAGATGAGTTTGTCGGAAAGAGGAAAAAGATCGAGTACGGTAGCTGAACTATACAAATGACCACAGAGCGTTAACGACTATGGAAGACAGGATCACAGACCCGACGCCCAAGGCTGATGACGGCTCTCTGGAAGTCAGCCTCAGGCCAACGAGCTTGGATGCCTTTATCGGGCAAGAGGATCTCAAGAGAAATCTCAGGATCTTTATAGAGGCCGCTAAAGGACGCGCTGAGGCCTTGGACCACGTCCTTTTTCACGGGAGCCCGGGCCTTGGAAAGACAACCCTCGCCCATATCATAGCGAACGAACTCGGTGTCCACATAAAAATGACCTCCGGGCCTGTGCTGGAGCGTGCAGGCGACCTCGCTGCCATCCTCACCTCTCTGGAACCCAGGGACGTCCTGTTTATCGATGAGATCCACAGGCTGAACCACGTGGTGGAGGAGGTGCTCTACCCCGCACTTGAGGATTTCAAACTCGATATCATTATCGGACAAGGCCCGTCAGCCAAGACCGTCAGGCTCTCCATCCCCCCCTTCACCCTCATCGGCGCCACCACGAGAACAGGGCTGCTCACCCCTCCCCTTCGTGACCGGTTCGGCGTCATTCTGCGCATGGATTTCTATAAGCCTGAGGAACTCAGGGAAATCGTGTCTCGTTCCGCAGACTACCTCCGCACCGAGCTGGACAGGGAAGGGGCGCTTGAGATTGCAAAGAGATCCAGGGGCACTCCGAGGGTGGCGAATCGGTTGCTCAAGAGAGTGAGGGATTATGCCCAGATCAAGGCCCAAGGGGTCATCACCCGTTCCGTTGCGGCAAAGGCACTCGATATACTCGAGGTGGACGACCAAGGCCTTGACAAGATGGATCGGCAGATCATGCTCACCATTATCGAGAAGTTCGAAGGAGGGCCGATAGGGGTAGACGCACTGTCCGCTGCCCTGTGCGAGGAAAAGGACACCCTTGAAGAGGTGTACGAGCCGTTCCTCATTCAAAGCGGCTACATCAACCGGACACCGAAGGGCAGAGTGGCCACCAGCCGCGCCTACCGGCATTTCGGCTTTCAGAGCAAGGCAAAAAACAACCTCAAACAAAAACGCCTGTTTTAATCCTTCACCGCTCTCACTGCCCCCCTATGAGCAGGCCCGAAAGGAACAGGAACCTGCCTTTCTCATTGCCAGAGCCAGAGCATCCGAGCGCATCTTCCCGGGACACCCAACCCTATTATATATTGACTTTTCCCCATAGCTCTTCTACAAATCACCATAGCCTTCCAGGGTACAATCGGGCGGGCATGTCAGGGTGTTATAAAAAGGGTAGAGCAGAGATGAAGATTATCATCATCGGCGCCGGAGACGTAGGATTTAATATTGCCCAGAGGCTCTCTGAGGAAAATCATGATGTGGTTGTCATCGAAAAGGATCCGGTGAAAATCCGCTCCATTCAGAATGCCCTCGATGTGCAAGCGCTTGAGGGCTCCGGCACCAATCCATCGATGTTACTGGAGGCCGGCATCAAGGAGAGCGACATCATCGTAGCAGCTACGGATAACGATGAGGCGAACCTGATCGTCTGTTTCTACGCCCAGTATCTTACCGATTTCATCACCAAGATAGCCCGCGTGAAAAACCCCGACTACATGAAGCACACCGAGATCTTCAAACAGGATTTCCTCAACATCGATCTCATCATCAACTCTCAGTCCGAGATGGTTGCCTCGATGCTCAAGCTCACCGAGGTTCCCATAGCCTCAGAGGTTATCGACTTCGTCGATGGGAGAGTAAAACTTATTGGAATCACCATAAAGGAGGATTCCCCGCTCGTGGGACGAAGGCTCTCTTCCTTTCATGAGTATGAACAATCGATCCTTGTGGGCATCATTATACGGGGCGAGAAGGTTGTCGTACCAAAGGGCGAGGATGTGATTCAGGCAAACGACCTGGTATATATGGTCACTCGAAGAGAGGATATCCAGAACATCTATCAGATCATGCAAATCAGGAGAGAGGGGTTGAGTCGGGTGATGATCGTCGGCGGCGGTGAAACCGGCCTTGCCCTTGCCGAATCCCTCGATACCACCACGATCAATACCAAGATCATTGAACTGGACGGCCAGAGATGCCTTGAGCTGTCTGAGAAGCTCGAAAAGGTGGTGGTGCTGAACGGCGATGGAACGGATCGGGACTTTCTCATCGAGGAGAACGTGGACGAGGTGGATATCATGATGGTACTCACCGGAGATGAGGAAAATAATGTGCTTATCTCCCTGCTCGGCAAGGCGCTCGGGGCCAAGAAAACGGTCACCAAGATAGCAAAATTGAGCTATATCCCGCTCGTCTTTACGATCGGTATCGACACGGTGGTGAGCCCGCGACTCTCAGCGATTAGAGCAATTCTTCAGTATATCAGAAAAGGTAAGGTCGTGTGTGTAGCACCGCTCAAGGCCGAGGCTGTGGAGGCAATCGAGTTCGAGGCCTTGGAGACATCCGACGTGGTCAATACCCCTTTATCCAAGGTGAAGTTCCCGAAAGGGGCGATCGTGGGAGCCATTGTGAGGGGTGAGGAGATTATCATCCCTCGTGGGCAGAACATGATCAAACCCCACGACCATCTGATCATATTCGCTCTTAAGGACACAATACCGAAACTCGAAAAAATATTCACCGTTAAACTGGAATACTTTTAATGCACTTTCGGCAGATCTTCCGGCTGATCGGAATCCTCAATTTCTTCCTCGGCCTTTCCATGGCGGCCCCCCTGTGTGTCTCGCTCATCTATTCCGATGGGAGCTTTGCTCCATTTCTCTACTCTATTCTCATCACCTCAGGAAGCGGCCTTATCGCCTTCCTCCTTACCAAGACGAGCGATTCCTCCTCTCTCAGTCAAAGGGAGAGCATGGCAGTTGTCACCTTCGGCTGGGTCAGCGCCGGCTTCTTCGGCGCCTTGCCCTTTCTGTTTTCCGGCTCAATCGGCTCCATAACCAATGCCTATTTTGAATCCATATCCGGCTTCACCACGACCGGCGCCACGATCTTGAGCGACATCGAGGCCCTCCCCGAGGGGCTGCTGTTCTGGAGGAGCCTCACCCAGTGGATGGGCGGCATGGGCATTATCGTGCTTTCCATTGCGATCCTCCCCTTTCTCGGCGTGGGAGGCATGCAGCTCTACAAGGCCGAGATCCCCTCCCCGGTAGTGGACAAATTGCAGCCCCGCATCTCGGAGACGGCCAAGACGCTCTGGAAGGTGTACCTCCTTATTACCCTTCTCGAGATAGGGCTCTTATACGTAGGCGGGATGTCGCTCTTCGATTCCATGTGCCATGCCTTCTGCACCATGCCCACAGGGGGATTCAGCACCCAGAACGGCAGTATCGCCCAGTTTAACTCCGCCTATTTCGAGGGCGTGATTACCCTCTTCATGATCCTGGCCGGGATCAACTTCTCGCTCCACTTCAAGTTCCTCAAGGGTGATTTTCGGGTCTTCGGCAGGGATCCGGAGTGCCGCGTATTCCTCCTTATTCTGGCTATTCTGATCCTGCTGGTAACGTCGAACACCTACGTCACTGTTTACTCCTCGGTCATCGAAGCATTCAGGTACGCAGCGTTTCAGGTGAGCTCCATAATCACCACAACGGGCTTTGTCACCGCGAACTATGAACAGTGGCCCGCGTTTTCCCAGATTGTCCTGCTTCTGTGCATGTTCCTCGGGGCCATGGCAGGATCAACCGGCGGGGCGATAAAGACCGTGAGGATCGTATTGCTGGTAAAGCACGGGTACCGGGAGATCTTCACCTTGATTCATCCCCATGCGGTACGTTCCATCAAGCTCGGCAAAAAACCGGTGCCTCCCGATGTCTTGAACAGCATCTGGGGCTTTTTTATCCTCTACGTCGGTCTTTTTATCGTTGCCGTGATCTGTATGTCTGCGCTCGGCCTCGATACCCTAACCTCCTTTTCATCGGTTGCCGCCACCATAGGAAACGTGGGCCCTGGGTTCGGGCTGGTGGGCCCGATCAACAACTACCTTTCCATTCCCGATGTGGGGAAATGGGTGTTGATGTTTTGCATGATTCTCGGCCGCCTTGAGATCTACACCGTCATCATCCTGCTCGTCCCCGCATACTGGCGCAAATAAAGAATCCACGCCCAGAGGATGTGGCTTTGTGTGGAGCCCCCTGAAAGGGAGCCACATGTCCTCAGATCCCGGGGTTGTGGGAGTAAAGGAGTAATGGAGTGTTGGAGTAATGGTCCCAAATTGAAGGAAGGGCTTTAAAAGTCAGGAAGGCCGCACAAACACTGTTTCCCATGGACCGTGCGTGAAGGGTATCCGCTAGGATGGTTTTCAATCCTCCAATCCTCCAATCCTCCAATCCTCCATCACTCCGTGCGAAGGAAAGGACAATGACCGGCAGAGCCATCGTCTCTGACTACACCCAGAGGACGTGGTTTCCTGAGACGAATACAAATGCAACGCGCTTAAGGCTATCGTTGTCTAGCCGGATATAGTTGGAATTCGCTTTAAATTTGATTGTTTTCTAAAAAGTCGAAAAATCCCTCTCCCTCGATGGGAGAGGGTTGGGGTGAGGGTGAAAAAGCCAGTATTTCAACTAGATACGTCCCCCCTTCATCCCCTCCCACAAGGGGAGGGGAAATGGGAATTTCTACGAGTTTGTCAACTTTAAATAAATTTTGATCATAATGCGAGTGTCCAAAATGAAAAGGCGCAGGGCAAAGCATATGAGCCTTGAGCCTTATGCCTTATGCCGTCTGTGTTCTGTGCCCCATATGTAAGGATCTAAATACTATGAGCCTTGTAACCATCACTGATCTCTCGCTCAGCTTTCTCGGGAAGCAGCTCTTCCTTGATGTGGGCCTCCAGGTAGAGTCCGGGGACCGGATTGGTCTTGTCGGGCCGAACGGCTCCGGCAAGACGACCCTCTTACGGCTCATAGCCGGCGAGATCACACCTGACAAAGGGGAGATCGCCAGGGCAAAGGGCATAAGGATCGGGTATCTGCCCCAGGATATTCGCACCGCGCTGTCCGGAAGGCTTCTTCAATCAGTCCTCGATTCCGTACCGGGCAGGATGGGGCTCACTCAGGAGATCGCCGGGGTAGAGGAGGCCCTGGAAGGTTCCAGCCGCCAGCAGGATCAACTCAAGCTGGCAGCGCGGCTCGCTGCCCTGCACCAGGAGATGAGCGACCTGGATGTGCGGCACCCTCCCCATGAGGCAGAGCGGATCCTCGCCGGTTTAGGGTTTAAGGAGGAGGACTTTACCGTTCCCGTTTCTCGCCTTAGTGAAGGATGGAAGATGAGGGCAGGGCTCGCAAGCCTCCTCTATCAGCGGCCCGACTTGCTCTTGCTGGATGAACCTACCAATCATCTCGATATCCCCTCCGTGCACTGGCTGGAGGAGTTCCTCCGGGCCTATAAAGGGGCCATGGTCCTGGTATCCCACGACAGGGATCTCCTGAACAGGCAGATCAGCCGGACCATAAGCCTTGAGCAGGAGGGCATGAGGAGCTACAGGGGCAACTACGATTCCTTTCTCGCGTCCAGGGAGGAGGAGATCAAAACCCTCGAGGCCCAGGCCAGGCGCCAGGAGCAGAAGGTACGGGAGGCCCAGAGATTCATAGAGAGGTTCCGTGCCAAGGCCTCAAAGGCCAGGCAGGCGCAAAGCAAGATAAAATTACTCAAGAAGATGGAGCTCGTGGAATCCTATCGTCCACAGAATGCGATCCACTTCTCCTTTCCCCCTGTTGAGAGGAGCGGAAGGGAGGTAGTGGCGATCAGGGGAGTTGCAAAAGGCTTCCAGGGTAAAGGGCTCTATGCAAACCTGAACCTCACCGTGTTGAGCGGAGAGAGGATCGCGATCATCGGGCCGAACGGCTCCGGCAAGACCACCTTATTGAGGATGATTGCAGGTGAGCTCAATCCGGATCAGGGCGAGATCAGGCTGGGCCATAAGGTATTCACGAGCTATTTCGCCCAACACCACCTGGATATGCTGGATCCGGGAAAGACCATTGTCGAGGAGGTTTCAACGAGCGCCTCTGATGACACGCTAGGGCGTGTGAGGAGCATATGCGGTGCGTTCCTCTTCTCAGGCGATGAGGTGGATAAACCGATCAGGGTGCTGTCCGGGGGCGAAAAGGCCAGGGTATCCCTCGCCAAGCTGCTCGTGATGCCGGGAAACCTCATGCTCATGGATGAGCCCACCAACCACCTCGATCTTCTCTCCTCGGAGACCCTGATCAATGCCCTCGCTGACTTTCGCGGCACCATGGTCTTTGTCTCTCACAATCAATCCTTTGTAAACCGGCTTGCCACCAAGATATGGGACATACGAGACCGCGAGATCGAGGAATATCCCGGCAGCCTCTATGAATACTACGATCACCTCGACCGCTTATCGGAATCTTCGATCCCTGAAGATCAACCAAGGCGGACACCGCAAAGCAAGAATGCCAAAGGAGACAGAAAGGAACAGAGGAGGGAGGAGGCCGAAAAAAGGAAAAGAATCCGGGCCACCCTCAAGCCTATTGAGGATAGGGTTATGGGACTTGAGAAGAGGATCGCCGCACTCGAGAAGAGGCAGAAGGAGTTGGAAGCGCTCCTCTCGGACCCGGAGGTCTTTGCCGACAGCAGTCAGGGCGTCTCGTACATGAAGGAGTATAGGGAACTGAGCGAGAAGATGAACGAGCTGATGGGCAGGTGGGAGTTCGGCCACGCCGAGCTCGAGGCCGCAAAACGAGAACTGGGGATTTAGTGTTTGTTGGGTTTGTTGGGTTTGTTGTGTTCTTTTCTGATTTCATTCACTTTAGGCACTTTAGCTCACTTTAGTCACTTCTATTACCGCTTCCCCCTTTCTTCCTTTCAGCTTTAAGCTTTGAGCTTTCTCTTTGCCCGCTTCTCCCTTTCCCCGTTTCCCCGCTTCCCCGCTTCTCCCTTTCCCCGCTTCCCCCCGTCCCCCCTTCACCGTTTCTCAAGAGCGTCTCTAAATTTCTCCTGCTGGCGCAAGAGGTACTCCCTGTTTTCAGTCGCTTTATCCAGGGCCTTCCTGATGGTCGTCAACGCCTGATCATAGAGACCATTCACGTAATACGCCTCTGCCAGGGTATCGAGAAAGGTGGGTGATCCCTCTATTTCAACGGCCCTTGCTGCTAAACTGAGAGCCCTCTTGTCATCACGGAGCTCGGGATCATCCGAGGTTGCCAGGATCCACGCGAGGTTATTGAGGGCCATGCCGTCATCGGGATCGAGCCTAAGGATATTCTCATAGGCCCACACGGCCTTGGCCAGGTTTTCCCTTTGGTGATAGACCTGGGCCATGGCCTTGTAGATATCCGCATTTTCAGGGGCCTCCGCGAGCTTTCTATTCAGCAGGCTGGTCAAGGCCTTGTCCTCAAGGCTGCTCTTGAGAAAACCCACATTAAGGACAAAGCTTAGGGAAATCAGAAGCGACATAAACACGATCAAGGAGACCGCGACGCGACGTGAATGACGTTTGATCACGTGAGGCTCTTGCGAGGATCTCCACAAGAACTCCACCCTCTCAGCGATGCTGAAGTGGTGCCATGAGGGCTGGCTGCGGCTCATGCCGCTCGCAGCGGCGATCTTCTCCAGCGACATGATGGTGGGTGTGGCCTCGCCCACCAGCTTCGCGGAATAGAGATCGGCCTGGCGCTCGAAGTTCCTCATGAAAAAGCCCATGAGATACCGGAAGTACAAGACGATGCTCAGGATAATCGGCACGGACAAAACCAGGTAAAAGAGGCTCACATGGACCTGCTTTTGGCTGCTCAGGAGATCATACAGCCACGGCTGCAAGGCCATCAGGGAAAAGGTGATGTCAAAGAGGCCAAAGGAAATAGCCATATACCCGAGCACAAAGAGGACGTAAAAGAGCAGATGCTTGTAATGTATGTGGCCTATCTCGTGGCCCATCACCGCCTTGAGCTCCTCTACGGAAAGAACCTCAAGTAGTGAATCGGTGATCAGGATGTATCGGAACCGCGGCGCCAGCCCCATAACCCCGGCGGTCATTATGCGGCCCTCGAGCAGGGGCCAGCGCAAGATTTCCCTGTATCGAAAGCCCTGGGTCTTGAAAAAATCCTCTATCCTCTCCCTCTTCTCGCTCCTGGGCAGGGGTGAGCAGCCCCAAAAATACTTGATAAGGGGAGGGAAAAAGATCACCAGCAGGATGAGAAACAGGGCAAAGAACAAGAATTGCCCTGTGGCGCTCTCATATATCCTCCTCAGGGAGGGCCAGGTGAGCAGGGCGAGGATATCATAGCAGAGGGTGATGAGCGCCCAGGGAAAGATGATGGGAACATTGAGCTTCACCTGTGAGATGATGTAGCCCCATCTCGTGAGCGGGCTCGTAAAGAAGCTTCGGTAGACCTCATAGCCGAAATACCAGACCGTTGACAGAAATCCGAAGAACACCACGATCGCAGCGAGGCCCGGCAAGATGGACAAAGCACCAAATCCCGGAATCTTGAGGAGCCAGTATTTCAGGTTCAGCAGGTAGAGCGAAAGGGCGAAGAGCACGATGGAAAGGATCGAGAGCCTGGCCACCGCCCTTTGATAGGCAGTGCTCAGGCGCCCCTGGCTTAGCGGAGTATCACTGCGGGCATAGCTCCCTAACATCCTTGAAAACGCATACCGGCAAAAGAGGGCAAAACTCAGCCAGAGCAACAAAAAGGATAGAAGGAAGGTCACGGGGGAGCTGATGAGTCCCTCCACCGGGACGTTGAGCTGAAAGAGCACCACAACGATGATCAGATAGATGATATTGCTAAACATCGGTAACGTTCCTATCGCACCATAAACCCGTGCATTTCAACTTCTTAATCTTGCCGGCCTCGGCGCCTCTGCGGTGAAATAGACAGCCCGTTCATCAAAATGGAGATGTAGTGTCTGAACCACAGGTAACCCTTTACAAAGTCGCACAAAAGTCGCACAAATCTCGGGCTAAAACAACTCCTTGAAGGCACGAGCTGCGGTATAGACGCTCCCCACCCCGCTGATGTAGTGGGCTACCCTGATTGTTTCTGCAATTTCCTCTTTTGTGGCGCCCGCCTTCATTGCCTGATCGGCCAGAGCCCTTGTCCCTTCAGCCGTTCCATGCGCTGAATCCAAAGCCATGGCTATGAGGAACTTGATCTTCCTGGGCAAAGCACCATCCGCAAGAGCAAATGCATTGGTGTCCCTTACAAGATCAAGGAGTTTGGGATCAAGCTTTTCGAATACTTTTAAAGGATTTTCAGCCATTGTATTACCTCCTTTTTTAGAACGAATGAAATCGAATGACTACATGATAAGAACATTTTTG
>Ga0307434_1001323_pt1 | contig 13624 bp, 13 predicted proteins | sample SalMarWE160220MG_FD_202156 | JGI IMG/M metagenome (GOLD analysis project Ga0307434, IMG submission 202156) | Salt marsh sediment microbial communities from the Plum Island Ecosystem LTER, Massachusetts, United States - WE1603-220 | ecosystem: Environmental > Aquatic > Marine > Intertidal zone >... | reverse complement strand
GTGTCTGTTGTAAATGATACTGTGTATCCTTGATTCTCTAAATCGTTTAATCTTTTATTGAACTTTGTTCATGTTTCTTCGTCACTAGTTTCTGGTACTTTTTCTATGTGCAATGTCTTAGGTTTCAAAGGCAACTTTTCACCTACCTAATCTTCAGTGCATCTACGTTCAAGGTCTACCGAAGGAACATTTTTAGCACTGCAAAATAATTTGCGATCCTGCTTGTTATTAAACACTCGTTTTCCAGCGATTAAATGGACATTGCCGCCAACAGTAACTGCTAGACTTGTAAATACAGCATCCGCATTCAACTCCGCTAAATTTCTTTGTGTTACCCATTCTATACTTACTTCTAACATACAAGGAATAAAACCCCCGAATAAATTATCTAAAGTTGAGTCGTGGTGTGGTGCGCGCGCAGCTCTTGGAGCAATATCGTCTGTGTTGTTTTTTCTTCTTTTGAGTATGCATCTATTTTTCTTTGGCAACCCATGTTGTTATGGCTTCTTCGACAGCTTTTGACAGGTCACCCTTTTTCCCGCCAAATATCTCGACGGTCTTGAACCTGAGCGACTTTTCCAATTCATCAGAGATTGCTACGCTTATTCTACCCATTTCAATTACCAACCACACTAATTTTTATTTTTTTGTTTTTTGCCAGCCCCAAAGGCTAGATGTTTTTCCAATAAGCAAATTGTCCTATGCAGACTACCCGTTTTATTTTTATCATCAATTTTTATTCACCTTAATTTGCTTATTCCTATAAGCTATTATGTGCTTACGCGCTTATAAGGTTATTGGCTTAATCGTTTAAGCGTTATAGGTATTACCTTGGAAAAAAGTGCTAAGAAGGCGGTAAAGGCATATTCAACAAGTTATGCGCGCGCACACACTACCAGAAAGACAACCCGAAACAGCTATAAAACCAAGATAAACTCAAATGACTCAAAAATCTAAAGCGTTTCACTGCTCTTCAATCTTTTTTGGCGCCGCGAAGAATTTCCACGCTATAACTGATGTAACATTCTGCAAGTTGCTTTTGTTTTGTCCCAGGATTTAAACAGTTGCACATTTGAACATAGGTCTTCCGCAACTTCTCAACGTCTTCACTTGATGTCTTGAAAGGCAATTCTTTCCGTTCGTAAGCAGCTAATATTGATGACAAGCCATCGATGTACTTCCTATTTTCCATAATATTCTCACGTTTTTTCCTGAATGTTTTGAACCATATTGAGACATTCTGGTTGGTTATTCTATCTATGCAGTTATAACACGCATTCAGTCTACCACCATCTTCGTTTCTAATAACTGAAACGTCAATAATCGGATAGTTACCGCAAACATCACATTTCATATAATGCGATGAAACGAAATAGTTAACTAAAAGATACGTTTTGCCTTTATACTGAAAAGATCCAACGCCACGGACGTATTCAGGGATACTTCTGCTTAACGCCAGCAAAATATCATCCGTTTTTGTCAGTTTGCACCACCTACTACACAGTTATGTCAATGGAAATCTTCGTCTCAAATAATCCTTTACAAATTCACGGTCATGTGCTAATTCTGTGCTTTTAACAATTTGACCCTCAAGCCTATCCAAAGCTAACCTGAACGTCTGTTCGACACCCCAACCTTCACTTGAACTGAAAAACGAGCCCTTCCTCGTTCTGAATTGCAGTCGACAGTGAATCAACTGATCGCCCTTGAAATTTGTACCATGCGTCTTCATGTAAACGAATAGCGTACCAGACTCTAATGTTTCTCCGTATCTGTGCGTGAAAGATTCGAAATCGCCAATAATGTACCCTCGTTGAATTTCATCAATTTCCACGTCTTTAACTGAAAACTGCACCATAAGCCTTCTCACTGGCTTTTCCATTTGAGCTAAAGGTTCAAGAAAGTCCCGTTTAGTCAATATGCCGACAGGCCTTCCTTTGCTAACGATTACCAAGGAGGAAATGTCGAATTTGTGCATTTGATCCTCAGCTTCTGGCAATTTGGTTTCAGGCAAAACAGTGACCGCATGCTTCATTATACCCTTCGCTGGCATACTCAGAACAGGAATTTTCTCGCCCACTATTTCACCCCTCCTTTGACTCTGTTTCGGTTGAAAGATATTCCTAATAATATCGAAAATACTCACAATTCCCACAAGTTTTCCATCTCTGACTATTGGAACGTGAGAGATTCCCTTTTCTCTAAAAAGGCTTAGAATAGCCCCTACCGATTCGTCTTCTTCGAGTACAAACGGCTTCTTAGTCATTATCTCCTCAACACGGGTATTACCCCATCGCTCCATTACAGTTCCGTGGATAACATCATCGTCTGTAACAAAACCCAAGAGTTTCTTTCCACTGTAGACGGGAAGTTGCCTAATTTCGCTCTCAATCATCAACTTAGCGACCTTTCCGAGAGAATCATGCAGAGTAACAGCAGGGGCTGATCGCATCAAAGTCTTAACTTTAGTTCCAGAAGAATCAAAACTGGACCGTATTATCCATTTGCGAGAAATTACCCCTTTATATTCACCTTTACTATCTAAGACGGCTAAAACAGGCGGCGTCTCTTTTTTGAAAAGTGATAAACAAGAAGAAAGCGTATCATTTTCATGAACTTCTAAGAACCCTTGTGAAAAAACATCTTCCACGATCTTAACCATAGAAAACCCCTTCAGTACTATTATTCTCATGGCGTGATTTAAGCATTAAAAGAATAAAGTTGCATGTACGCACTATATGTTTACTAATGAACATAATTCGTAAATGCTCGGGCATCACCTTCAAAAATAACAGAGAACCGGCAGAAAGACCTTATTTATCCACAACGAAGCATAACTTTATCGGGTACGCGATCAAATTAGTACTAGGGAGCTATTATGGCATATTTAACACAAACCCAGTCTGGACAACCTGTACTCATTTTGAAGGAAGGAACATCTAGAACTAGCGGGAAGGAGGCACAGAGAAACAATATAATGGCAGCCAAAATTATTGCTGAAGCCATAAGATCTACGCTTGGACCACGAGGAATGGACAAGATGCTGGTGGACAGTTTAGGCGACATAACTATTACAAACGATGGCGCAACAATCCTAGACGAGATTGACGTAGAACATCCAGCAGCTAAAATGATGGTTGAAATAGCGAAAACACAGGACGATATGGTAGGAGATGGAACAACAACTGCCGTAGTCATTTCAGGAGAATTGCTCAAAAAAGCTGAGGAACTCTTGGAACAGAATATTCACCCAACGTTGATCGTAAGCGGCTACAGAAAAGCAGCTGAGAAAGCAATGCAAGTTCTAGACAATATAAGTGAAGCTGTGAAAGTAGATGATAAAGAAACATTGAAGAAGGTTGCCATAACCGCAATGAGTAGCAAAGGCGTAGGATCAGCAAGAGAACACTTTGCAGACATAGCAATCGAGGCGGTACAACAGATAGCTGAAAAACGTGGAGAAGGCTGGTCGGCAGACATCGATAATATCCAAATAATAAAGAAGGAAGGAAAGAGTCTTCTCGACACAGTACTCATAAGAGGCATAATTCTTGACAAAGAAGTTGTTCACACAGGGATGCCGAAACGTGTTGAAAACGCCAAGATCGCTCTTGTGAATACAGCTTTAGAAGTGAAGAAGACAGAGATCAGTGCAGAGATCAGAATACGCGATCCAACTCAAATGAAAGCATTTCTGGACAAAGAGACAAACATGCTCAAGGACATGGTGGATAAGATCACGAAATCTGGAGCAAATGTATTGATCTGTCAGAAAGGAATTGACGATATGGCACAACACTTCTTAGCGAAAGAAGGTGTTCTCGCGATTCGACGTGCAAAAGAATCCGACATGGAAAAACTCTCAAGAGCTACCGGCGGGAGAATGGCAACCAAACTGGATGATCTGAAACCAGAAGACCTAGGCCACGCAGACCTCGTTGAAGAAAGAAAGATTGGCGACGATAAAATGACATTCGTTGAAGGTTGCAAGAATCCACTTTCAGTAGCCATATTGATCCGCGGAGGGACCGAACGATTTGTAGATGAAGCGGAACGTTCAATTCACGACGCCCTATGTGTAGTACGAGACGTGGTGCAAGAGCCTAAGATTCTGGCGGGAGGAGGAGCTCCCGAAATGGAAATTGCGAGAACTTTGAGAGACTACGCTAAATCTTTGCCAGGCAGGGAGCAGCTCGCAGTTCAAAGATACGCCGAAGCGATAGAGATTGTTCCGTTAACATTAGGAGAAAATGCTGGTCTCGACCCTATAGACATACTTACAGAGCTTAGAGTTCGTCATGAGAAGGGCGAGAAATGGGTAGGCGTAGATGTTTTCGAGGGCAAAGTTAACGACATGGAGAACCTTGAAGTCTATGAACCTTTGGTGGTCAAGAAACAGTTAATCAAATCCGCAACCGAAGCTGCTACCATGATACTAAAGATTGATGATGTAATTGCGTCTGGAAAGACGAAGATGCCTCCTTCTCCTGGTGGTCCAGGGGGGATGCCGCCTGGTGGATATGGTGGAATGCCACCAGGATATTAGCTGTTAGATCGAAAGATCCCCCAATGATCGGGGGTCACCATTATGAAAAATAGAGGTTGCGCGTGCGCGCATTACTCCCCTCATCCAGACACACTTAACTGAACCCACCGCTTTTTTAGGTGTAAGATTTTTTTGTGCAGCAATATAAGAAACATAAAACACCTAAAACTGCTTTGCGCGCTAGGGTGTTGAGACTGTGTGAGAAAGTCGTTTGCGATGTCCTCACAAAACCTGAACTCTCGCACGTGAATCATTCTGTAAATTGACAATGAAGACTTGTTTCCTCTTGTCGCTCTTTTTTCTTTTCCCAGGCAGATATGTACCACATGATGGTTATTCTGTTAAACATGATTGTAAAAATATTGTCTTATTATATCCTGAACATTTATCGATAAATACTCCAGAATTACCATATTCGATATTTTTCAAAAAAGAAGAGGTTAAATTACACATCAAAACAATACCACTCGATATAGATTTACGTCGAGATCAACAATTACTAGTTGAAAAACTAAAACCGATCTGTAATCTAATTTATTCATAAAATCATTAGAAAACCTATTAGACGAGATAATATAATCAGACACTAATATACCAAATCTGCCCACGCGATTGATTTTTACTTTAAGCAAAAATCTATGGGTGTATTAACCGAATTATCGGGTTGAATATTTGGGGGAATTTTTTGTATTGATCGCAGAAAAAAAAATTTTTGACCGCTTAACTATAGGAAAAAACAACTTTAATGCATTAAAATATGGTTCAATTGGTTTGGCACCGCACAGGCTCAATTGGTTCGATTTTCACGTTTGTTTTCTTGATTTTTCTGAAGTATACCAGAAAGGCGGCTGCTGTTATTGCCATTGCTATTACAGCTATTATTGCATAACCGTATTCTATCGGTAACCCTGTGCCTAAGAAACCGGGTTGCTGTGATGGTGGAGGCTCAGTAGGTGGCGTTGTTTGGTCTGTAGAGTCTTCAGGCGGAGTCCACCCTCCCCCACTAATCAACGCACGGAGGTCATTTACTTCTCCTGTGTCTGCCCAGATTCCGATGTCCAGTCCATAAACGTTACCGGGATAAAGTTTGTCGAAGTACAATTTGACCCGCCAGCCAGGATACAGCGTTAATGGGTCTCCGCCGCGAGACTCGTTTTTAGTAGCGTAATTACCTAACGATAAGTCTGTTTCACTTACCCCTACTACATCAAACTCGGTTACCGTTACTGGAGGATTGTCTCCTCCCATGCTTACGTTCCATGAGTAGTTTTCTGCAGCGTTCATGGCGATTTCTATGGCTTCTTCCTCGGAGATGTTTAGGTCAGTGCTGCCAATAGTACAGAGGCTCCATTTGTCTATAAAATAGTCTAGGAATACGTTTTCAAATTCCACGACTACACATTTTGAGGGCGCTTCAACGCCGTTGAAGACGTATTTCCAACGGAATGATGTGTAACTTTTGGTGACTGTGACTTCAAGCTTTATGTTTTCGGAGGTTTTGGTGATGTTTTTGTCGCCTTCAAGATTATCCAGCATAGACCGCATTGTGCTGTAATATGAAGCGTCAGAATATGTTTGGTATTTTTCTAGGAAGTCTTTAGCCATTTCAATGGGGGTGGTGGCTGGTTTGGTTGTGAGTGGCGAACCATCATTCACATAAATTTTCATCGAACGTAATTTCCCAGTTACAAAAGCAGAAATCACTGCAAGTTTGCTTTCATTGGACTCCAAAACGTATTTCACGTCTTCTTGCGGTAGAACTTCAAAGTACAAAAAAGGAGCTTGAGCGTAAAACTCCAAGTCTGTGCTGTACTTTGCCATATCGAGACCCACTACATCTTCTAAGACAGTCAGCACTTTCTCGGGAGAGGTTGATTCTGAATATTCTAGATTGGCTGCGTTACAAACTGAAGAACCATTCAGTCCAATGGTTAGAATTAGAAACCAAACAAAAAGTGTGGAGGACCAAGACAGCCTTTTGTTTGCTCTAATCATTCCAGTCATCTTCTTCATCTCTTGTTGTGTAGGCTTCTGTTTTCTTTGTTGTTTTTCTAATTTTTCTAAAGTGTATCAGTAGGGTTGCTCCAGCTAGGGCTAATATCGCTGTTGTGGTGATTATGTACATATTCATTGAGGAGACTGTATCATCATTTTCGGATGTCAACGATTCTTCACTAGACGGTTCTGTTGAATCCTCTTCGGCAAGGGGACTGCCTAGACCGCTCAAACTCTCACAAGACGCTATCTCTCCTGTGTCCGCCCAGATTCCAACTTGAATGCCATAAGCTGAATAGTAATATTTGTCGAAGTATAGTTCGACGCGCCAGAAAGGATACACTGTCAACGTTTCTTTGGGGTACATGAACAACTCCGCTTTTACAGGCTCGTCTACTAGATTAAACTCTACGTCCGTAAGACCATAGTCCAAGTAAATCTGCAACGTATAATCTTCTGCAGCATTCCTTCCCAAGTTTATGGCTTCTTCCCTAGAAACATTCACGTTTGAACTGCCTATTTTGTAGAGGTTCCAACCGTCTCTGAAGGACTTGAAAACTCCCCCTTCAAAAGTAACCCTTACCACATTCTGTGGTGCATCAACGCCATTGACTGTGTATGTCCACTCAAATGATGTACGTTCAATCGCCTCTACATTTGGGTCATTCTGGATTTCTTGACTTGATGTTGTAAGCTTTATGTTGCCCGATGTCACGGTCATTTCTTTTGTTTCATCAACTTTGTCCAGCATATTACGTATTTCTTGGAGGTATGAAGCCTCAGAATAGGCTTGGTATCTTTCGAGGAACCCCTTAGTTGCATCAACAACTTTAGTAGGTTGGGATTCAGCAAAAATCGGTGAACCTTTACGCACTTGTAGACTGCAAGAATACAGCATATTTTCTCTAAATCTACACGTTACATATAGTCTGCTTTCATTAACCACTTCGAGAGTGTATCTAACAACCTCTTCGGTGAGACCGCCCCAATGAGGCGGATAATCCACCCGGTTGCGTACTAGTGTTGCATTATATTTTGTCACATCAATTTTGACTATGTCTTTCAAGAATATCAGCGCCTTTTCCGGTGCAGTCAATTCTGCTGAGTATGCTTTAGGCATCTGTAAAAGCGGAAACGCTAAGACCAGCAATAGAACAATTGTTGACGTAATTCTCTTCACTTCAGATTTCCCCCTGACTTAGTTTGTAGTTTTCGTTTGTAAATAACTGCTAAGACTGTGACAGCGACTAGCATAATCAGCATGGGTGTCCATGATGGAAACTCTGGGATTGTAGAAATATCGACTGGATTCATTAACGGATAATTGTCTTGGTTGTTCTCGTATACAAAATGTGGAATATCACCTATGCCATCGCCATCATTATCCGTGCCATTGTAGTCACTCCAGTAGTTGCCTCTAGAACCATTATGCCAATTGTTTATTGATATGTCATAGAGCCACGGAGCTGCGGAATGTGCATCGTCCATATCCTTTTGGTTGTTGATGAAGTTATTATGATAGATTGTGTTGTTAGAAGCACCATGACTAAAGAAGATGCCAATGGCGTTATTTTCGAAGTTATTTCCAACTATACTACTAGGGTAACTTTCCAAAAAAATACCGTATATTTTGCAGTTTGTTATATTATTACCAGAAATAATATTCGCTGAACCTATTAGGCTGTTGATGCCAACATCTTGGTTTGTTATATTATTTCCCAAAAAATGATTCCCACTTGAATTACCATCATTATCGAAATTGTTTATCATTATGCCAGTTCCCCAATCTCCACCTGAGAGATTGTTTTCGATGATGCTGTTGTTGTGAGCACCTCTCAAATTGATTCCTATAGGGTAAATGTAATTTCTAAGTATAGTGTTGCTTGAAGACCTTCGGAGTTGAATTCCGTAATTGAAATCTAGTATCCGCAAATTCTTAATTGTTACATTGGTTCGTTCCATAAGCTTTATCCCTATCGAGCTTTCCATTTCTCCCGTTATTTGAAGGGCAAAATCTGTCCCATCAATCACAATGTTGTCTCTTTCAACTATAATACCATCAATGCCAGAACCATCTATGCTGATATTTCCCAAAAACGTGTAGACATTTCCGTCTCTTTGAATTTTATCTGTTCCCTCAACGCTTCCGTCAGCTTTGATGTAGATTGTGCTTTCTGCTTTCACTATCGTAATTTGTGGAAGAGAAACAAGCATAAAGGAAAGAATCAGTAACAGAGCAATTGTTGTGATTTTCTTCATGTTTTAAAACACAACAATTCATTTTTATAGCAAACAGGACATAAAAGTGTTTTTGTAAAGGTTTCTTGACCAAAAAAGGTGTCATATCACATATTTTAGTCAAGATTTCTTAACTAAACGTTTCCTCAGTTTATGTTCCAGAAGGACGATTGAGTTTTTTTCACTTGTTCTATCGTTTTTTCTCCCTTTTTTCGCACCTTAAGACCTGCGCCACGATGCTTATCCCTGATGGAATATGGGATTTCAGCCAATCTAGCAGTAACCGCACACGCCATCTTTCCAAGAAACCTTAAGCTGTATCCGCCCTCCAGAACTGCCACAAGTTTTCCTTGACAAAACTTCGATGCGGACTCTAAAACGGCATCAAAGATTTTGACGTAGCTAAGAGCTGATAGGGAAAGGTTCCCCACTGGGTCTGTGTAATGGGTGTCAAATCCCGTTGAGACCAGAATGAACTGCGGCTTGTACTGATCAATAATTGGAACCACAATCTCGTTGAAGGCTTTAAGATAGATTCGGTCGCCTGTGCCATAGGGAAGCGGAACATTCACTGTGTATCCTAACCCCTCATCCTCGCCAACCTCATCAGCAAAACCTGCCAAGGGAAACTCGGTGGGGTCCTCATGGAGGCTAACGTAGAGAACCCTGTTGCTTCTGTAGAAGATTTCCTGCGTTCCGTTTCCATGATGCGCGTCTATGTCCAAAATCAAAACTCGGTCAATGCTGAAATTTTCTAGGAGATACGCTGCGGCTACTGCAATGTTATTGAAGACGCAGAAGCCCATGGAGTAGCCTGGTCCAGCGTGGTGTCCCGGAGGTCTAACAAATGCGAAGGCATTTCTATACTTTCCTGTCATCACAAGATCAGCCGCTTTCAAGGTTCCTCCGGCAGCCAAACGGGCTACTTCATAACTTTCGGGAGAAACCACCGTGTCTCCTTGATCCAGTAGTCCGCCGCCACAGCTACAAAATTGTTGAATTCGCTGAATATGGTCGATGTCGTGGATCAGCTCCAAGTCTTTGATGCTGGCGATTTCAGGTTCGACGAGGGAGCATCTTTCATTTTCGAGAATGCCGCTCTTGTTCAGTTCTCTCATGATTACCCTGAGGCGGGAAGGGGACTCGGGATGACGGGGTCCGGTTTTGTGCCGTAGATACTTAGGTGAGTACACCACGGCTGTCTCTGTCATATTCACACTTCCCAAACCAAAAACGTGTTTGTTTCTCCGCTAAGGAGGCTTATTTGTTGTTATACCTAATTATAGGTTATTAGCCAAGGAAAGGATTATTCAGTTTGAACAAAAAGGATTTTATGTTTCTTGGGAAATAATGAGCGTCTAACTGTTAGGGGTGAATTTGTCTTTGGCGTCTAAGGTTGCTGTGGTAACATACCTGATTATTCTGGTGAACATCCTAGTTTTCCTCCAAAGCCTAACAGACCCTGAGTCCTATAACCTGCTTATCCAAACTTACGGTTTAGTTCCCTTTGAGGTCATGGGAGGCAAGAATCTCTTATCCCTAATCACCTCCATGTTTTTGCACGCTGACATCCTTCATCTAGGACTGAACATGTTCTTTCTTTTGGTAAGCGGCGACGCGGTTGAACGAGAATTAGGCAGTTCCCGCTTTTTGGCGCTGTATCTAAGCTTCGGCATTATCGCAGGACTCTTTCACTCCTACCTAAACAGCGCATCCGCTATCCCCACTATAGGTGCTTCAGGAGCAATCTTCGGCGTATTAGCGGCCTTTGCCATTCTTTTTCCCTTTCGCTGGCTCCTCAAACTCTTCGGTTTCATTCCCATCCCGCTTCCAGCCATCCTATTCGTCTTCATAACAATTTTAACCGAAACCGCCTACGTATCCTCCGGAGTCATAGAATCCGTCGCCCACACCGCTCATGTGGGAGGCTTCCTAGCCGGCGTCTTCTTGACTCTACTGTTTATACCCAAAAAACAAAAAAATGCTGAAAAATGACCCCCAAAATAAAACAGGAAAAAATTTCTAGAATAACAGCTAGTAAAATGCTGATAACCTGATTGTAGGTTTCAGCAACCATTTTTGATCAACTCTTAAATACGCGAAAAAACTAAATTTTTAGTGCAATGCTTTTTCTTAATACCGGCAGAATAAACCAGTTAACTTCCATGTCAGTATTCTTAATGGTGACTATGCTAGCGACTGCTTATGTCGTAGTCGAACCTGTCTACGCTCAATTCGACTTTAACGCCTTTTTGGGCAACCCGATACCGGATGAAGAAATCGATGGAATAATCGGAAGCGAATGGGACGACGCAGGCAACCATCCTGACATAACAATACAACCGCAGGCAACGGCTGAAATCTGGACAAAACACGACGAAACTTACCTGTACATAGCTATGCAATTTACTGCAGACTCCTCTAACCCTTGGGTGGCATTTCAGTTTGACCTCCCTAGTCACATGTCCTCGGGTGCCGACGGGGCTCTATTCGGTCACGACAGACTTGGACCAAATGAATATCGAGACATCTCCTTTGGTGGTTTGGGAAGTATATCCGCTGACGCGATTCAAGACGGGGTAGGTGCAATTAGCGTTGGCGACTCGAACCTCATTGCCGTCGAGTTGAAGAAACCTCTAAGTAGCGGTGATTCAGCGGAAGATGACATAGACTGGACTGTAGGCAATACGTATACGTTGGTCATCAGATGGGACTCGAACGGAGGCGGAAGCAGCGGAGGCGGTAGTAGTCATCTGAGCGGATCCGTCGGGCATAGAACCGTTTTCATAAACACAAACGAGATACCTGAATTCTCCGCTTTAACACTGTTTGTAGCACTAACTACCGTAGCAATCTTGGTAATAGCCCTCAAAAGAAGAACAGATTTACACGTTTCAAAAAAGCGCTAACGAACAATATGAACAGAAATAATGTCCGCTGATGAATGGAGATATTTAACGATTCTCTGAACCAAAAAATCTGTATTCTCAATCTCTGGAAAATACAGAAGATGACTTCCGCAGCTTTTTCGACAATCGGAAGCTCCGAACCCTTTGACTGGAACTTTTGCTCCCATTATAGTCTTTATGTGCTGGTTTGTTTTGCACTCCATGTTTTCGTTGGTTTCAGCGACTATAACAGCTTCCACGGACACGTTTTCGTCTGCCAGAAGGTAATCTATGTGCCAGAACCTCCGTTTTTCTTTCCTCAGGTGCCTAGCGATTCGATGTTTGAGGCTTGAGGCTCCCTTGCCTAAAGCTGAGCCAGTGTAAGTGTAGTATCCCATTGGAAATCTCTGCTTCCCCAATTTTCCTATATCCAAGGTAACTTGCTTTGGCAAAAACAGTAGTAGCGTGTAGATTCCAGTCGTCGAAAGCTTTGAAATAATGTTTACGTCTTCCTTCATCTAAACGCAGCCCTCCAGCCAACAAACCAGTCTCTAGTTTAATGTTTCGTTCCAGAAAAATAATTTATCATAATGCCGTTGAAGGTCAGCGTTGAATTCTGGATCACTGTAAACAATGTCCAATCTGGAACCATACTGGTCTATAAGCTGGTTGACGTCGCCCCAAATCTTTTCTGTCCGTTCATCCGTGTTGGCACTCCACAGCCCCCAAACACTATCGCCAGAGCTGCGGAATCCAAAGCCAAAGTTTTCAGGGAGAACATAAGCCACATCTGCTTTTTCTGTTCCATGCTTGTCAGGGTTACTGTTTACGTAGTTCCAGAAGTTTTCGAGGGCATCAAAGTGTTCTTCGGTTAATATTCCATACTCTGAATAATCGGTGTCTGGATGATCAAAGATTACCGCATATTTTGCTCCATTATGGTAAGCCACCTTCAAGTCATTGTACAGTTCGTTGCCCGGCACAAGGTATGGAGTTCCATTGTATGTCCATGTGACCATTACGCCCCAGTCTCTGTTCTGAACCTTGGCGGCGCCTCTGCAAAGCGCAACATGTAGGGGTCTGCTGTGATTCCAACCGAATTCTGCTAGAATAGCGTCATACCCGCCTTTGTAGTCGAACCAGTAGAGACCATAATCCGCGGTTAATATGAGATAATCTTCGTAACTTCGCAGGAAAGAGTATTGATCAATATGAATCTGAAGCAATTCCAGCCATCTCTCAGCGGCTTCCGCTTGGTCTTTCGCCTCTTTAATTAATTGAAAACTGCCTTCGTCCAGCTGGTTTCCTCCAGGCTCGTCCATTACGTAGGCGCCTAAGAACTTGTCACAATATTTTTGTTTAGCCTTTAAAATCCAGAGGTTAGGATAATAGTTGTATCTGAAGACAAAGTCGTCACCAACTCTATAGAGTGGAGAAATAAAGAAGACCATAAAATATAGTCCCGAGTCATAGACGTAATCGCAAACCTCGTTGAGATTGTTTATATCCAATGTTATTCCAAGCGAGTCCACAACAAAAAAATTTGTGAAATTCTTTACCCTGTCAACCAAGGCTTTGCAATCTTCAACACTGTGATTGTCGATAGCATATTCTACCCCAACAAAAAATTCAGGCTCTGACTTCTGCTCATCGGTGCCAAAGTTCCAAATCACCAAAAAAAGAGGTGAAACTATAATCACGATAAGTATAAAACAGAACAGGAGCGTACTACGTTTCAGCTTTTTCTTCTCCCTACACATTCCTGAGCTTACCAATACAATAAATCTTCTCTGTTATAACCTTAAAGACCCAATCTTCACCCATCATAAGTTCTGTCTCAGAAAAAGACATGAAGGCGTGAAAGGTAAAAGTTAAAGGTCATGCTGGACATATGCCGGATGTTAATGGTGAAACTGTATGAGCAGCAGTGAAGAAGTTGAAAAAGAGGACCCCATAA
>Ga0307434_1001322_pt1 | contig 13625 bp, 17 predicted proteins | sample SalMarWE160220MG_FD_202156 | JGI IMG/M metagenome (GOLD analysis project Ga0307434, IMG submission 202156) | Salt marsh sediment microbial communities from the Plum Island Ecosystem LTER, Massachusetts, United States - WE1603-220 | ecosystem: Environmental > Aquatic > Marine > Intertidal zone >... | reverse complement strand
CCGTCTTTTGGATAGATTAAAGTCATTGACGCCCTTTCTCTAATTCCCTCTCTCAATTCCCCCGTCAATTTTGTTGGCAAATCCTTAAAAGAAACTTTATCCCCCCTAAGAAATGCCACCCCGATTATCTCCTGCCCTTCGTCTATAGTTCTATAAAACTCAACAGTTTTCATTTGCCTATCCTCTCAATTAAATCTTCCATGCCAGTTTGATCATAAAGGTCAAACAAATATCTACATTGATTTCCATCAACTGCTTTTTTCGCTAATTTTATTCTTTCTTTCAATGCCGACAGCTCTGATTTAGTCAAATTATACTTTCCTGCTAATTCATCTATTTTTAATTTTTTTAGTCGCTCCAATACATCCCCTTGCAGTTCATTGGAAATTTCTTTATCCCTAAAAGTAACAGGAATTCTCCCGAATTCAGACAATCCTGTCTTTCTAAGAGCTCTGTATCCAACCTGTACCCCTTTTTTTGGATCTGGAAAAGAATACCCGTGATCAATTAATACAGGATTTCCATTTGCTTTTACTCTCAGGTAATTACCACCATGCCTATCTGTATTCCCAATAATATAATCAAAAAGATTTATTTTAAAGTTCTCCTCAGGAGACAGCCCCCTCCCCTGCCACCCAAATTGTCCAGAGGCATCGTCCACCCACATTTGAGCACTGCCCTTTCCCTTCCCAAAATCTCGCATAACTGTAGGAGGAGTCATTCCAATGCCTAATTTATTATCAATTTCATAAGCAAGATTTTCTCTCTCAGCTAATGTAAACTTCTCGTTTGAAATAGTCGCTCTCTGACTCCAATTTTCTCCATCCACAGGTTTAAAAATAGCCTTAAACCTTTTTCCTCCATGCTCAATTCCAACAATATTAGTTACATTAAACCCTCCCCCTAATAGGTTGCTATCTTTCAAATCTCCTATTTCCAAAGGCGTTGTTGGAAACACTGTCGGCTCATATGGTTTAATCTCTTCCATCTGTTTAACTGTGTGGTACAGCAAACAACACCTGCAACGAATAATATTTCCAGCCGCCCCTTTCGGGTCTCCTGGATAACTCAAAGGTTGCCCCGTGCCCACAAAATCCTTATCCTGTGGCACCCGCTCCGTATCTGCCCCATTTGGAAATTTCCCGTAATGATTCCAAATATTATTTTTGCTTGGCCTCCTCGTCCGCATATCCCTGGCCGAGACCCATTCCCGCTCCATCTCAATCCGGGTGCTCTTAACAGCAGAATCAATACTTTTCATCGCCGCTGTGTGGGTCTCTGTTAAGGCAATTGTCTTTGCCCTATACGAGCTGGAAATCTTCCCCGTCTTGCGAATGTTCTTTGCAATATCAACATGGGATATTCCCTCTTCCATCCCTTTATGAATGACCCCAGCAATAACATTTTTTGTAGTCCTGTTGACCTTAGTTATCTTGCTTGCTGCCTGGGTTCTTGACCACCCATTAATCTCTTTCCAAAAATCTTCCCTTGGGGTCTTGATCTCTGAGGGTTGAATAAACTTCTTATTGGCAAATATCCCAAATGCCTTATTTCCAAAAACGGTTGCAACTCTTCTATAGTGCTTCTGTAAAGTCTCAACCATTTTAGGGCAGGCATCATCGACAATAAAATCAATATCATCAAACCTTCCAACCTTAGCCAACCGAGAGGCTCTGAAATATTGTGAATTAAGAAGCCTTGTCCCCTCCTTAGTTTGAGAGTACCCGAGGCTCGCCATCATCCGCTCAACCTCGGCTTGCCAGAGAAGGCGGCCCCGTCTATCTATAATGTTTATCATTTTTTAATTTGGCAGTGCTTCCGTGACAAAGGCATTTTTATTCATTCTCACTTTTACCCAGCCCGGTCTCTCTGCAGAATTCCAACCATGAACCTGCTTATGGCAGCTCCGGCACAAAGTTAAACCATTATCGACGTCATAGATCAAATTGTACAGACCCTCGTCTACACACTCTTTTACTGTAATCTTATGATGTGGCTCCAAATACACCGCCTTGCCATTTCCACTTCTGATGCCACACCTTTGACAAGTATAATCATCCCTTTCAAACACCCTTTCCCGCCATATCCTCCAGTCAGTATTTCTGAGGGAATGGTTCAGCTTTTGATAATCCCTTGAAATTCCACCTTTCCAAAAATTATGTATGCCCTGTTTAACTCTTTTCTTCATTGCAATGCTTATTTTATTTCTAACTTCTTGTGTCAATCTTCTTCCACTTAATGCAACACTTACCTTCTCTCTAGCTTTTGGATCATTCTTCATACCACTATTCATACTTATTTTCTGTTTGCTCTCTTCTGTATGATGTTTGCCATAAAAAATATTATTCTTTCCTTCAGAGTTTTTAGAAGTAAAACTACCCGAATTTGTATATCCTTTCATTCCTTTATTCCAAGAATTGTTTGACCCTTTTATAAATCTTCCCTTGCCGTCTCTTTTAATCATCTGTTTCTCTTTTCTCTTATCCTTGGCCTGGACCTGGCCTAGAACTACGCCTCATCTTTCCCCCACATTTAGGGCACGTAAGTGTATTGCAATGCTTATCTGAAACCATCTTATAACCACATGAAATACACTCGCATTTATATTTTGCTTTCCCTTCCATCTTCTCATCTTCATAATCACCAATTAGCATTTCCTCAATTTCATCTTCTGTATATCCTTCAGCAAGTAACCTTTTTCTTGTCTCTTCCTCTTCTTCCTCTTCTTCCTCTTCTTCTGCTGGTTCCATGCCCAAGGGAAGTTTACTGGCCTCAACTAAAATTACATCACCCTCTTTTCCCCAATTGTCTAAGCCTACCATTTCCCGTTTTTCATTAATGGATGCAAAATCGGCTTTTCCTGCTCGATCCCATAGGGCATCACGCTTCTCAATGAAAGCAGGAACATCATCCAAAACATAGTCAATAAACCGTTTTGAATCGGATGGAAATAACCAGTTATTTAATTCTCCCCGAAGGTAATTCAGCCACCAGATGACAGTATTTTCCCAAAAAAACAGCCTCGCTTCCTTCCGGTTGTTGAAAGTAGCAGATTCAATTCCAAGCAATTCAGGGGGCACACCATAGGTCATTGAGATCTTCCTCATTAACCGGACATCCCCCTCACCGAAATCCATATCAGTCGGTGACCAACCATAAGGCTGAACCCCTGTGCCCCGCTCGCCTGTGATGATTAAATCCTTTCCAGCAAAAGACGGCCCGCTGCGCTGTTCAAGATGCCGCTCCAACTGGTCAAACGCCTGAGTTCCAAGCTGCCCAACCAGAGTGAAAACCATGCCAGGACGCCCCTGATTATCAAGTAAAGCCTTATTCCATTCCGTAGCTGCATTGTTAGTATCAATCTCCCTGGCTCCCGATTCAGTCGGGGCCGCCCCCCACCAATCATCAAGAGGATGAAAAGTTTTCAATTGAAGAATATCTGCTTGATGGGTTACTGGGTCAACATCCCATGTCGTCGGACGCCCCCCAACAGTGTAAACATACTGTTCCAATCTGCCATTTGAGGTTTTAAACTTAAAACGATCTGGCCGATGAGAATACAATTCCCTCATCTGCCCTCTGTTCGGACCTGTATCCAACTTGATTCTTTCCAAGAATGCATTCCCGCTCATAACCAAATAGGCAAGGGTCTTCAGCACAACAAATGCAAGAGATTCATCTGGATTAGGACGTTTTAGAACCAAATTGAAAGGGCCCTCTTGCACTTCTTCTCGGCCACCATCCTCATTGCGGTCAAAAACCTTCCACGGTACTGAGGCCCCAGATTTGGCAACTTCATCAATAGCCCGGAAAGCCGTGACGTTCTTCAAGTAAGTCTCACGGGCAAAATTATCATACCCCCGTTGGGGCCAGACGACCTTTGTTGAGCCAGGGCCGGCAACTATGCCAATTGTACTGCTCTCTTTCCGTCCGAATATTTTCATCCATCTTTTCGTTATGAATCCAAGCATTTTAACCCTTTCCTCGACTTTTCCAATACCTCTTTAGCCAAGCCCGCAGAACAAGTGGATACAAAAATGTGAGTACTTGAATAATTTTTGTAACATCAATTTTCATAGCTTACCTCCTTTCTTAAAGTTTCACTTCTTTTCTCTCTTCTTTTCTATACCTTTCTCTCTCTCTTCAAGACATTCTTTTTCTGTTTTAGTATTATCATAAATGAAATCGTAATTTTCTCTTTCGAGCCATTCATAGATTCTTTCTATCCCAATGAAAAGCCCCATGTGAGTCACAGCCGTGCTCCATCCTACAACAGGAACCATTGAAGGTATACCTATCAACTCACCTGTTTCTGCTAAAAACATAGCACCGCCGGAATTTCCATATATTATCTGACTTGAACTCATATGATAAGGGAGAGAGTTTATTTGGAAATTTAAGCGGGTAATAACTCCTGTAGTTGGCAAGGGTGGAAATCCTAAGCTACATCCGCAGGCAACAGTTTCATCCATTACTTTGTAATCAGATGAAATCACGTAAAGAAGCGCAATATAATCAGCCCTTTCCTCTGTTTTCAGTTTGATGAGTGCTATATCTTCATCTTTGTTATAGAGTACAATTTCAGCTTCAACCTTTAATGTACCTATTGGTGTAGACAATTCTCGGTATTTAAAAATCTCAACATAAACCATGCCTCTTTTTTCTTTCTTAACTTCCTTCTGCAAAGTAGTATCCCACTCCTCTGTTATACTGATTGCATTAGCTATTACATGGTAATTTGTAAGTACATAGGTTGAATAAACATCAGGCGTTTCAAACGAAGCAGAGGAATATACCAAAGTGCCAGAACCACCAGCATTTTCCTGTGTTACTCTTACAACAGGATAAATATATTTCTCATGTGCCTCTAAACCTGACATATAGCAATAGACCATTGAGGGTAATACAGAGAAACAAATAAGTAGCAAGGCTCCTGTAATAATTAATGCTATCCAAAACCATGTTTTGGTATTATTTATTGTTCTCATTTTAATTCCTTCCCTTTTAAACGCTTAACGGTCTCAATGTATTCGTCTTTCATGCCCAGTTTTAGATACATGGAAGCGAGATTGCTAATTTTATAAACATCATCAGATATTGATTCTTTATATTTATTCAGCATTTCTTCTGCTTTTTCCGATTCAAATGCATCACAGTAATAAAAAAAAGCCATTCCATAATTCTTTTCATTTTCATTTTTTTGTGCGTCCATCAAGTTTAATTCGATTTCCTTTTCAGGCATTCCCTCCCAGCGGTAATCATTTGAATTCTTTTTCGTACTCGAAGAATTTTCATTTTGTGGTTCAGATGTAGAATTCTCAGCATATTTATCTTGCTTTCCACATGAAATACAATATACAGTATCACCATCTTCAATACATATTATTTCTCCCTTGCCCTGCATATTTATTTCAATATCCTGAGCATATAAGGCGAAAGGGGTAAATAGTAATATGAGAAAAAGAATTGTTTTCATTGTTATATCTCTTTAATACATATTTACATTTCTTGATGGTTGTCGATAAAAATTTCTATCCTGATTAGCTCCCCAATAAATAATTGTATTGCCCTTTTTGTCTGCATGACCATCTCTGTAAAATAATATGACCACGAGTATCAATATGGAATCCAATTGGTAATAACTTTCCTTTTCTATCATGCCAAATATTGAGATATACCCCAATCCCACCAAATCCCACTTCTTCTACCAAACGATATTGTAGACGAGGAGACATATCTGTGATAATGTAAAAATCTATTGCCTGACAATGATTCTTTGCAAGATGAAAACTATTCTTACTATGTCCATGTTCACCGTATACATCAACTGCTGCTGTTACAATAATAGGGAGTTTTATTACTTCTCTTAAATGGTCAACTGCATATACGACTTTAAAGTTCATCAATTTTCCAGATCCAGGATAAAGGGGATCATCAAACTCTTTTATTTCAAAATGCTTTACTTTGCTCCAGTCTATTGAATTACTCATTTTATTCCTAAAAATTAAAAGATGTTTGAAAAGGCTTAGTTAATTTGTGGGCCCGCGGGGCTCCATAATAACCATGGTCGCCAGCATCATTTCTAAGAGGCATACCAGTAGGATTACCACAACTACCAATTATTGACGTCTTTTTCTTTTTAGACCAGAACATTATCTCTTTTTACTTTTCACTGTTCTTTTTATTTTCATAAAGATAGCCATAAATATAAATCCAACTAAGTCCCATACTTTAATTACTTTGCTTATTCCTCTTGTCATAGTTTACCTATATTTTTATACTGTCATGACATCATTCGCCAATTCACATTTATGTGTTGGGTCAACGCCATGGGATATACTAAACAATATTTCGTCACAATTTATTGCTTTCTGCCTTTTATTATTTGTAATAAAACATATATGATCTAACTTGTTGTTGGCTATACGTACCAGCAAACAATTTACCCTGAAATTTCCTTAGACTGAAGAATCCATCCGCCTTAGTTGTGCCTACTACCTTGGATTTATAGTTTTTATCCAATTCATATACTTTGCCACCTCCGCCTTCCTTCCTTGTACCAAGATAGAGCTTGTCATTATATACTTCCATGCACCAAGCTTCGGGTTCAGGAAAATATTTAACTGTTTCCCAGCCTTGTGAAGACCTTACCATCAATTTGCTGACTCCTGATCGTCGAAACCCTTGCATAAAAGTAGCATGAAGTTTGTTATTGAATATTTGAAAAGCCGTTATAGTGGGCTCCTTTCCCACATGACCACCGGTTAGATATTCTGTAATAAGTTTATGATTTTTATCAACAGAGAAAATACCTTCTCCACCCCAAAACATTTTACCTTGCCAGACAACAGAATCGCCATATAACCACTTAGGATATGTAGCAACCAGAACACCTATATTCCTTGAATTTGGGTCTGTTTTTCTGTATAACTTTGTCCTGTTAGAGCCAAGGTAAGTGGAAATCATAGTATAGAAACCACCATTAAAATTTAAGAATCTCGCCTGTGCATAATCTTTTTCATGATGTACACGACTCCAAACTTGTCCATTAGTACGGAATATCATAATAGAGGTTGGCCTGAAAAGGAAATCTCGGAAACCAGTATACATGAAATCACCGTATATTCCAAGATGATAACTGTTATCATATTTACTATAGCCCAACTGGTTTGTTTGAAATGCCTGACTCCAGGCTATACCATTAAACTTTACTATTCGACCAGTTTGCTCAGTAGCTCCATAAAGTTCTCCTTTAAATTTTTTCATATAGAACAAGGATTCACCAACATGCTTTAGCATACCGCCAGTTATCTCTTTCCATACTGGAATTGTAGGTACATAGGCTACTGCTTTTGGGGATCCACCAAGCTCTGCATTTGTCCCTTTGGGGAAGTTAATAGCATAAACATGTATCATATGCTTGCCGGGAGTTAAAGAATAATTTAGTTTATATCCATGATTAACATCACCCACAACTGACAATAAATCTATCCTTTGCTTATTCGCTGTTCCCATAGCAATTAATTTGCCCCCATCATATACATGAACAGCAATCGGATTCCTGCCTGCATCCTTGTCATATGCCCAGCCCCACACATAAGTCGCCGTGGCTTTGTCAAGTGAACCTACTGGTATATTATTAATAGGAGGTGGAGGAACTACACCATTACTCCCATGATGACACATTGAACCCATAAGTAAAAATGCTGTTACTGTAAGTAAGACAATATATTTTTTCATAGTTTATCTCCTTCCTTAAATTAAAAGAGGCATCACGTTTAACGACCTTTGATTTATACTCTCACACGGTCAGGTGGAGGCCCCATTAATTATTGATTTGCATATATACTTATCAAACCCGAGCCTATAATAACCACTAACACCCTTGTAATGATTGCAACTGTCATTAATGTAGATTTCCAATTTTTACAAATTTCATTTACCCTCTTTCAAACTCTTTCGCTAACTTTTCACATCTATTTGTAGTCTGAACATGCCACCTACTATCAAGCATTTGAGCTTTGCATTCAAGCCAATCATCTACAAGAATGGCTTTTCTAAATTTCTTAAACTTCTTAACCCCAGCTACCCCAAGTTGATAAATCATTTCAATAAAAATCATTAAACGCTTTTCATTAAGACTCCCTATTTCCTCAGCAAAAATGGGTAAATCTCCTTCAATAATTTTGAGTAATTTCATTTGTAACACCACATCAGCTTCATCTTTTTCAATACGAGTAAAGCCATGTCCAAAAGTCCATACCCCTTCAGTATCCTGATAGGGCACAGCTCTAAACCCCTCAGATTCCTTATGCCTATATTTAAGTACTTCCAGAAATTCAGGGGTTATCGCCATTTCCGCCTTTCCCTCAATAATTTTAAGAGCCCTTTTTATCGCAAACAGCCGATAAAGTAAGGGGCACTTTCCCCCATCATGTGGGCAATTTTTAGCCATACCCAGGAGGATATCAAGATCATTTATTACCACCTCTTCTATACTTGACATAGATCTTTTGTTTGTCATTTCCATCATACCCTTCTTTTTTTTATTGTTATCGCTTATTTTATTCTTTACCTTATTACAATCTTAAAGAGATTTTTCATTTAAGTCTCCCATCAAGCATACCTATCACCTGATCTATTTTCTTCTCCATACGAGCCAGGTCAATGCGGTATTGGTCATATTCGACTTTGTTTTTCTGAAGAAAGGCTATTTGAGTTTTTGTCCCTTTAATTTCACCTCTTATATCTCCAATGAATCCAATCAAGCCAATAATAATAAAACTCACAAGAATTCCAATTACCCATTGATATGTTTTAGTTTTATTGTTGTTCTTTTCCATCATTTGCCCTTTTTTCTTCAATCATTACCATCATTACCCTACTTCTTGCGTTACGGCCCAACCAGAAATCATTAAACCATAAGTATTAGATAATGACATGTTCATGCCAATGCTGAGAGTATCCCCTGGCCAATACAACCGAGGAAAAAAAGAAGGTTGCCAAACTACATCCTTGAGCCCAACCATAGCCTGAGATATTACAACCTCATTATAGGCACTATCTATGTGATGAGACACAATCACATAAAAACTGACCACTGAGACATGAACAGTGGAAAGATGCAACCGAATCTCTTCAAGAATAAAAGCACAAGACGGGTCAAACTGTTCATCCAGGACATCATTCCAGGCAGCAAGAGGGTTCCCGTCAGAAGCAAAAAAACGAAAATAGCGATGTTTTGAAACTGGAAGATATTTTGCTGTAAAAGTCATTTCTCAATTCTCCTTTTTAATATATATAATTAAAATTCCGAAAAAAGTAAGTTTGTCAAGAAAATTCATCCCCAAATTTCTCAATGATTAAATCCTTTAACCCCGAAATCATCAAACTCACATTAGGAGGAGAACACCTCCTCCAATCTGCAACCTCTTCCCTCAAATATCCATCCATCAAATAGGCAAGAAAATCATCCACTTCTTTCTTCCTCTTCCTCGTCCTGCCCTTCTTTTTAAGAGAATTCTCCCTGACAAAATCCAGAATCTTGTAAACTAAATCCCTATTGTAAATTGCCCGCTCTGTCCCGTCAGATGCCAGGCTAAGAGAGTTAGAATAATTGTCAATATTAACCATAGGAAGGGCATTTCGAATTTCCTTTTTACTAAAATTTGTCACCGCAAACTTGACATTTTTAGTAATCCACGTTTTCAATGAAGTCCCAGCAGATTCATCATAACTATCAATCGCCCCAATCAAAGTCTCAGCAGCAATAGACATGCAATCATCAAAGAAATGAAAAGGGAGATTCCTATTCCAACAAAGGTTGAAGGCAATTCCCTTAGCATAAAGAAGATGTTCAAGGATAAGGTCCTGTCGAGAAGGCATTTCTATTTGCCTCCCTAAGAAATCATCTTGCCAATCTTAGAAACTGTGCCTAACAAATTGCTGGACATTTCACCGCTCTCCACTTTAGCCAAGGAACGCTTGTCTGCACTACGAGAAACCGTGTATCCAGTAAATGACGTCATAAAAGCACCCCAAAGAGTAGCCCCTTGCCACAGAATCATATTCGTAACCAATTCCAACAGTTCTGTATCAATCTTAGCCCATGCCATAATACAGACAAGAATAGGTGTGCCAATTGTATAGCCCACACTGGTCTTGCCAAGCAGAAGCATCATTTTAGGCCTTGCCGTTCTAACTATAGGATCATCACTTAGCAAAGCTGTCTTGACAACATCCCGACCCCCAGCCACATCGTCATAATCAAGCTTCTTCTCCTTATATCCTAATTCAGCAAGTCCAACCTTGGTCTCAGAAGCAATTCTTTGTTGCTCAATCTGCTGTTCTGGAGATAAGGGCTGTTTTGCAACCTCCCCCATGCCCTCAGTAACCTGAGAAATACCAGATTTAATCTTATCTCCTACACTACCCCCAATCATATCTGCCAGTGCCGAGGCCCCACTTAACACAGGCCCCAGACCAGGAACAAATCCAGCAACAACTTTTCCAGCTGTCCCTAATGCTTTTAAAATGTCAAAGCTCATGACGTTTTCCTCCTTTAATTTCATTCAACTTAAAATCATGATAATTACAAAGCCCTAATCAGCGACGGGATTATGATCCCCCCCCCTACAATCTCTACAAATAACAGTTGACGATTCAATCTCACATCCGCAAAGGGCACAGCAGATAATCCCATCCGCTGCATTTGGTTGTTGGGAGATATTACACGCCTTACAAACTTCATATACAAAAGCTCTTACATTTGTAGAATTAAATATAAGATATTCAAGTGAACCCCCAATAATCTTTATTCTTTTTCAATTCTTTGATGTACATTTCACGAAAATTATCTAACATATTGCCTCCTAACAACCTTTACCTATTTCCCCTACCTCAAAGGCAATGAAATTCCTGGCCTTCTTCTCCCAGGCTTCAAAACCTCATATCCCACAATTCGATCTTGTTCCCATACCTCTATCACCTGTTCCCCTGGCTGAACATCAACTGGGGGCTCTGGCCGAACGTCCCTCTTATCACTATGATCAACAACTGAAATACGAGGTTCAACTTGCATCTGAGGCATCTCATCTTCCAATGCATACCGGATCTCATCAATATGATGATTGTCTTTATCCATAGGCACATTTGTCGTCTCCCCAGTCCGCAACTTCTTCCACTGGTACTGTTGAAACTCATTTATGGTCTCCTGGCAGCACCGATCAATAATAATCTCATGCTGTTGAAGAAACTGAATGCCGTGGTGGATTGAGTCCTTGCCTTTTTTCGCCCCTATTGCTTTAATGCCATTATTGCGAAGTTCCTGAATTGACTTTGGCTCCGCAGAATCACAAACCACAAACCCCGTCCCAACAACTGGGGCCAGCCACTCAGCGATCATCGGGTTCGTATATCCATATTCATGCATCTCCTCAAAAATATAAATCTTCTTCCTTATCTTATCATAATGCAGCTGGTTAAAGGCCGCCGGGTCATCTGCAAATCCAAAATCCAAGCCATTTTTAATATTGTCAAAAATAGGAATCATATTAGAGAGATTGTCAATCTTCCAATTGGTAAAGATAACTCCTCCAAGCACACCCCATTTCCCCAATGTATAAACATCATAATGGTATTCACTCTTCTGATTTTTGAGGACGTCTTTATCAGCCTGTTCCAGAAAACGATTATCTTTATATGTAGTATGCAAAATCAAAAGGCCATCATCATGATAAACTCGATCCCCTTCATGAAAACGGCCTTTGAAATATTCTTCATGAATCCAGTGAGATTGCAGGATTGGGTTAAACAACAATGTCAACCGTTTAGGCTTTTCCGCTTTCCCTCTTAACCGGATTTGAAGTTGTCTTATATCATCCTGCTTTGTCTCTGTTGCCTCCTCAACAACAACATCTGTAATAACATCCTTCTGAGGCAAGACAGACTTCAACTTTTGAACATCATCTAACCCCTCAAATAATATCTGATAACCATTGACACAGGTAATAGTCAATGTAGAAAGATTGATTCTGAAATAATCATTGATCTTCCAGTTATCAATAATCTGCTTGACCTGGTTAAAAGTAGATGTGCTGGAAGTACGGGCAACATTTCTGACAATCAGATAATTGCGCCCGCCCTTGAGAAGATCATAAACCGTCCTTTGACCAACAACAAAAGCAGACTTTCCAGCAGAAGCCCCGCCAAAGAAGATTTGCATCTGAGTATTATCTTCTAAATATGGAAGAAAGGCTTTGTTGAAGACTTTTCTATCTATATTTATGTTAATAGAATTATTTTCTTGCATTACTCAAAAAATGACCTTTATATTCGTCCTACAATCAATAATCTTTGCACTTTTAATAAAACCCTATGCACAAAATTTTATCTCTTGCCTACGGCTTTATATAAGTTATTGATTTCATTAACAAATTTAGCCTTTTCCTTTTTTCTATCTTTCTGCATCTTAAACATGAAAAATATATAACAATATCAATAGGTTACAACTTTCCTATTTTTACTTTATTTACAGACTTTCCTTGAAAAAACAAGATTACTACATCTCTCTACCTCACATGGAAATTCTTTTAAGTTTCTTTTTGCGGCCTCACTTAAACATTCATCATAATTTTCACAGTTATAGTTTCTCAAGCCTTTTGTATCTCCAAACAATCACTCATTTTAATGTACTTGGAGGTTATGTCCGTTAGTTTATATTCACCTGCATAACAAAAATAATCATGCAATTAGGATTCTTAAAACAAGGAACATTTATAAAGAAATGGAAATAGCGCATCTCTACTCTTCCTCCCCTACTAATCCAACATTGATTTGCACCGGGGCATTGAAATTGATTCCTCCCCCCCTTCCTTGCTGGGCATTATCCTTTTCAAACATTCCCAGGTGCCGAGCCAGGGAGTCAAGGACCGCCCTTTTGTCTGGGAGCTTTATATCTTGCAAGAGCATTTCGGTTGTTTTCTGCCCTTGTTTAGAAGTAGATGTGGATTTGCTTTTCATATTCTTGAAATTCTGAATAGCATACAGGGCATTCTTGGGGATCTGATCTAAGGGTTTTAGATTGCCCTGCTCATCATAAATCTCATCCAAATGAAACTCAATCAACCGTTTGTATCTTTCCAGCACCCATTCCTGATCAATCTGGGCCTTGGCACTTAGTTTGTCCCTTTGCTTCTGAACCGCTTGCTGAACCTTAATTACACTTAATAGTTGCGATGCTTTTACTTCAGCACTCTTCGGAGCATATCCCGCTCGGATTGCAGCTTGTTTCCCATTCAAGTCTTTCAGATATTCAGCAACAAATTGGGCCTGCAAAAACGTTAACTTTCCATTCCCATTCTTTCTCCTGGGGCGACTCCCATTACCCCCATTGTTATTACCGGAAACGGTTATTGTCTTAATCTTTGGATCGTTGGTATTGGTAGGCTTCTTGTTGTTAGGTGAGACAGTGCGTCTAAAACGTGGCATTACTTATTTTATGAATCCCTCTGTTAAAGATTATCTAATTATAAATATATTTTAGGGGAAAAATAAAGGGAAAAATAAGGATTTTTAAAAAAAATAATGCTTTTTTTATAAGTTATTGAAATCATTACACTCTTTTT
>Ga0307434_1001318_pt1 | contig 13637 bp, 12 predicted proteins | sample SalMarWE160220MG_FD_202156 | JGI IMG/M metagenome (GOLD analysis project Ga0307434, IMG submission 202156) | Salt marsh sediment microbial communities from the Plum Island Ecosystem LTER, Massachusetts, United States - WE1603-220 | ecosystem: Environmental > Aquatic > Marine > Intertidal zone >... | reverse complement strand
GGGTTAATGGAAAGCCATAGTTGACGTATAACAAAAAATATAATCTATCTTCTCAGGTGAATTTCCCTCTTTTCTTATAGCCATCCTCCATTTATTGATTTATACTAAGTTCATCCATGTCGCCAATATTACTGATAATTGGAGGTGTTAAATATGATTATTGATATTAATATGCATGCACTTCCGGAGAATCTTTTCCAAGATGAGGCTGTTTTGGAGTTATTCCTGCGAATAGCGCCCCAGGCTTATGGTGAATTTGCCAGATTAATCACTGTACCGGGGACTGATAAGAAGCAAATCGTGATCGAAAAACCTATGGGTTATGAAAATCTGAATTTCAGCCAGAATGCCGTAGATGTCAAAGCTCGTTTGGAAATTATGGGAAAAGCTGGCCTGGATAAAGCAATATTAAGAACGCCTTGCTGGCAGGAATGGTTGACTCTAGAGATGTGCCATCAGGTTAATGATAGTATGGCTAAAGCTGTGAACCAGCATCCAGATAAATTCCTGGCTCTGGCCACCATCCCTCCCTGGGGCGATAAAGGCTGTCTCCAGGAAATGGAAAGATGTCTGGATAAATTAGGTTTCGTTGGGGTCGAACTAGCAGCCCATTACGGAAATCTCTATTTAGATGACCCCCTCTTCAGACCTTACTTTAGGAAACTCAATGAACTCAATGTGCCGGTGGTAGTTCATCATACTCCCTTACCTGTAGAGTACCATACCCTTTATGAGTACAATAATCTTCGCCGTTCCATCGGGCGCTGTATAGACCAGGTGATAGCGGTAAGCCGCGAGCTTTTCAGCGACCTTTTCGAAGAATGTCCCAATTTGAAGGTTATTCATACCATGTTGGGAGGGGGTATTTTTGCCTTTACGGAACAGATCCTTCCACGGAAATCCAAAGAAAGAGAAGAGATCGAAAGATTTAACCCCCAAGTCACTAAATACAAAAATTTCTTCCATAACAATTTGTATTTTGATATTACCACCCCGTTGGCCTGGAGCAAATCTCAGCTTGAGTGTGCGGTTAAAGAGTTTGGAGCTGACCATATCCTTTATGGCAGCAGTTACCCGGTTAGGTTGGATTGGGTACTAAATGGGGTAGAATACATTAAAAGCCTGGATATATCAGAAGAAGAGAAAGAGCAGATTTTCTGTGGTAATGCCAAAAAACTCTTTGGTATTAAATAGAGTTCTGTCTATTGAACACGATGACTTCTTGAGGCTAGAATGGTGGGCCATGATGGATTCGAACCATCGACCCCGGCCTTATCAGGACCGTGCTCTAACCAACTGAGCTAATGGCCCTTGGCGGTTAAAATATAGCTTATGTGGAAAGCGACTGTCAAGCTAACTAAACCATGGACAGGAATATTCCAGCAACCACTGAGGTAGCGATGGCACCTGCCATGTTAGGCCCCATGGCATGCATCAACAAGAAGTTTCTGGGGTTCGCCTTTTGCCCCTGTACCTGAGCTACCCTGGCTGCCATGGGAATCGCGGAGACACCTGCTGCACCAATCAACGGATTTATCTTCTCTTTTAAGAATAAATTGGCTATTTTCGCTCCCCAGATGCCACCGGCAGTACCAAAGGCAAAGGCTACTACAGCCAGACCAATAATTATCAAAGTCTTGGGATTCAAGAATACCACCGCAGGCATCAGTGCCCCAACGGTCAGCCCTAACGAAAATGTTAGTACATCTACGAATACGCCACCTGCTGATGCTGCTAACCTATCAGTAACGCCGGTAACAGAAAGTAAATTGCCAAACATGAGCATGCCGATAAGAGGTGCTGAGGCAGGGACAAGTAAAGCAGCCACCACGAAGACGGCTATGGGGAATATGACCTTCTCTAACCTGGAAACCTCTCGTATCTGGGGCTTCATATATATTTGCCGCTCCTTTTTCGTGGTAAGCAATCTTATTATTGGTGGCTGGAGTATGGGTACCAGCGCCATGTAAGAATAAGCTACCAGCGTAATAGGGCCCAGCAACTGGGGCGCCTTAGCTACGGTAAGGTAAACCGTAGGAGGACCATCGGAGCCCCCGATAATACCAACACAGATGGCTTCGTTGATGGTGAACCATCCTGTAAGGTAAGCAATAAGGAATACAACGAAAACTCCTAGCTGTGCTGTAGCCCCAAACATAAAAGACGAGGGGCGAGCTATAGCTGGAGAAAAATCTGACATGGCACCAATTCCTAGGAAGATAAGTAAGGGAATTATTTCACTCTCTAACCCATACTGGTATAGCAAGTTTAAGATTCCTATTTTCCCTTCGGCTATCTCTTTCAGTCCGCCTGATGCTGGCAGTGGGACAGCCCCGGGCTCTGCCGGGGCATAGACCATTAATCCAGAAAAAGGTATATTAACCATCATGATGCCTATACCTATGGGCACTAATAAAATGGGCTCCATTTTTCGGGCCACGCCAAGATAGATGAGCCCACCCCCAATGAAGAGCATCAAGAGGTTGCCCCAGGTTAATCCGCCAAAAGCCATTTCGTATAAGCCAAACATCTTAGTTCACCTCTTATCTTTTGAGGCTCTTCTTCGTACCACAAGCCCTATTATCCAGATTATAATACATAGAATCGCCAGGATGAGGAGGGTAGATCCAAAACCACCGCCAGCGATTTTTGCGATTAATCCCCAGTCCATTATCTTAGCGTCATTCCCTTTCCTGCCAGACAAGAGCCGCGGCATGCTTTATGACTTCGTAACTAAAACCGCGGTAAGCAAGGTAACTTGATAGGCGTCGGTAAAAGTCTGGATAATCTAAATGGGCAAGGGCCGGCATCCGGCTAGAGCCTAGCTTATAAGCAATCTCTTCGTCATCTATGTCCTTGGTCACTTGTTCGATGATTTCTGCGGCTACTTTTTTATCTCTTAATTCCTTTTTTATCAATCTTTTGCTCTTGGGCCTGAATGATAAGCGGTTATCCTTCCAGAATTGGGCGAAGGTAAGATCATCGCTCAAGTTTTGCTCCCTGAGTTTGGCAATTGTTTTCTCTGCCACTCCATTAGCAAAACCGCGCCGGTGAAGCCAATGCCTGATTTCCCCTTCGCTGCGCGGGCGATAACTGAGATAATGGTAAGCTGCATTGAGGCAGTCCTGCAAGGAATTACTATCTGTCAACTGGCTCCTCCTGAATTACATCAATCTTCTTGCGATAAGGTTTCTGAACCTTTTCCGAGAGAGATGCTGGGAATAGCTGTTGAAGCTCTTATTGTGCTTTCTAATTGTGAAGCTAGTTCAGAGTGCTGCCTCAGGTAATCCTTGGCATTTTCCCTGCCCTGCCCCAACTTCGTATCACCGTAAGTAAAGAAGGCACCAGCTTTCTTTATCACACCTGTTGCCACCCCAAGGTCAACCAGATTTCCCTCCTTGCTTATCCCGTGATTAAACATAATATCAAATTCAGCGCTGCGGAAGGGGGGAGCTACCTTATTCTTAACCACCCTGGCTCTTACCCTTGTGCCTACCATTTCTGTGCCCTGCTTGATGGATTCACCCCGCCTCAAATCTATTCTAACCGAACTATAGAACTTAAGCGCCCTTCCCCCGGGAGTTACCTCCGGATTACCGAAAACAATGCCCACCTTTTCTCGCAACTGGTTAATAAAAATAACCGCTGTTTTAGACTTACTGATAGCAGCGCTCAATTTTCTCAGTGCCTGGGACATCAATCGTGCCTGCAAACCAACATGGGCATCGCCCATCTCGCCTTCTATCTCAGCTCTGGGCGCCAGGGCGGCTACACTGTCGATGACTATTACATCTACAGCACCGCTTCTCACCAGAGTTTCAGTAATTTCCAGAGCTTGCTCGCCGGTGTCAGGTTGGGAGATAAGTAAATCGCGCAGGTTGACACCGCAGTTAACGGCATATCTAGGGTCAAGGGCATGCTCAACATCAATATATGCAGCAATACCGCCAGTTTTTTGAGTTTCAGCGATTATATGCTGGGCGAGTGTAGTTTTACCTGAAGCCTCAGAACCAAATATCTCGGTAACTCGCCCTTTAGGTATGCCACCTATTCCTAAAGCCAGATCAAGAGCCAGTGCCCCGGTGGGAATGGCATCTCCAGCTACTCTAGCTGGAGCTTCGCCTAACTTCATAATCGAACCTTTGCCATATTGCCTCTCGATTTGCTCAATAGCCAATTCGACTGCCTTCTCTTTTTCAGTAGCCATTGTTGAAGCATTATATCATGGCACTATAACCCAATCAAAGGGAAAATAATGCCAGATCTATGCTTTTTAGCGTGAAAATTTGCCCGAGTTTACCACTGTCGCTACAAAGCGAGACTGGAGACGTGTTCAGGCTGTTGACTGCAGGGGGCAACTACTTATAGCCCAGGAGCTCCTCCAAGCTTTTAGCCTGTTCCACGTGATAAGGGCCCACTCTAGTGCGGCGGACTTCCACTACAGTAGCGCCCACCCCGAGTTTCTCTCCGATATCATGAGCAAGGCTTCTAACGTAAAATCCCGAAGACACCTCGCAAGTAAAAGTGAAATAGGGAAACTGGAACTCCTTGAGCTCTAAGGAATAAATGCTTACCTTTTTGGGTGGTATCTCTACGCTGATACCCTTTCTGGCTAGTTGGTAAGCTTTTTGACCTGCCATTTTTTTAGCTGAAAACGATGGAGGGGTCTGCCAAATATCACCATAAAATTCCTTCATCGCCCTTTCCAATTCTTCTCTAGTTACTTCGCTATCGCTTCGTCGCAAAATCCTTCCTTCAGAGTCAAAGGTATCTGTCTCAATACCGAGAACAGCCTTAACTTCGTAAGCCTTGTCCAGCTTAAGAAACAAGGAGGCGTTTTTCGTCCGTTTGCCGGTGAGAACCACTAAAAGCCCCGTAGCTAGGGGGTCTAAGGTACCAGTATGACCAACCTTCACGTTGAACCTCTTTTTTATTCGCTGTACCACTCGGGAGGAGGTAAGCCCTTTAGGCTTGTCCACCAGTAACATTTTGTCCATCACCCTAAGTATACCGAAAAACCTGGAGCTTAGCACTCGCCGAATGCAGGAAATGGGGTCGACTCTATTTTTTGCCCACCCCCACCTGTCGTTGCGAGGCTGACGAAGTCAGCCGAAGCAATCTCAAGGTAATTATGCGAGATTGCCACGCTTCGCTCGCAATGACAAAAGACGTGGGGTGCTTGCAATGACTGGGGAGGGAAAAAGAGTTGCCCCCTTTTCTATGATACACTATCGGTATGGTAAAGCTTACGTTCTACGGAGGCGTCGAAGAAATCGGAGGCAATAAAATCCTCCTTGAAGATGATAAGGGGAAGCTTTTCCTGGACTTCGGTTATCCCTATAGTAAGTATCGAACCTTCTACGAGGAATATTTAAAGCCTCGACCCGGAGCAGGACTCCTCGACCTGTTAATAATGGGGCTGCTTCCCCAGCTTGAGGGCATTTACCGCACTGACCTGGAGACAGAAAACCTGTGGCAGCAGTTTCGCCGAGCAGAGCACTATCGCAAACTTGAAGATATAGATGGAGTTCTGCTAACCCACGCCCATCTCGACCACTCAGGCCACATATCTTTTCTGAGAGAGGACATTTCGGTATATGCCACTGCGACCACAGCATTTATCGCCAAGGCAGTGCAGGACTCGGGCATAGCAGCCTTCGACCAGCAGGTGTGCTATTTCACCCCCCGAGTTGAGGAATGTCTGAAGGGATGGAAGCAGGGGGCTTACGTTGCCAGCAGCAGCGGTGACCGTCAACGTCGCTTCTGCGTTGCTGATAAGCTCGAGCTGAGTGAGGAGGCCGAAAATTTTTGGGGAAAACCTACCCGACGGAAAAAACTTGCCTCACAACCGCTGGATGTTATTAGTAAATGTCGCTTTAATCTGCGTTGCTTCCCCGTGGACCACTCCATCCCCGGTGCCTGCTCCTGGGGGATTGAGACAAGCTCTGGTTGGGTGATTTACAGCGGCGACCTGCGACTTCATGGTAGGCACGGTAAACTTACCGAGTCAATGATAAAGGAGGCAGCTCAGCTACATCCCAGGGCATTAATCCTGGAAGGCACTAATGTGGACAAGGCCGCGAATGTTTTCGAGCAGGAGGTATATGAAAATGCCTTCAAAGCTATTAACGATGCCAGGGGTCTGGTCATTGCCGATTTTCCTCCCAGAGATGTAAATCGCTTGCTTACCTTCTTGCAGGTTGCCAGAGACACAAAAAGGAAGTTAACCATTTTGCCCAGGGATGCTTACCTTTTAAAGACCATGCGCCTTCTCGACCGAGAGATACCTGACTTAACCGAAGAAGACGCTCTGGTCATCTACCAGAAGACAACGGCTGCGAGAAGTCCTGCTTCATGGTTACGAAAGACCTACCAGGACTACTCCAGCAAGATTGTCCTGGCTAAGGATGTCAGTTCTAACCAGGGTGATTTCATCCTCTGCTTCAGCTTCTGGGACTTGAATGAGCTGCCCAGCATACAGCCCAGAGCCGGCAGCCTTTATGTCTTTAGCTCGAGCGAGCCTCACAATGAGGAACAGGAGATGGACTTCCGGCGTTTGCACAGCTGGCTCGAGCGCTTCCAATTACGAGCATTTGGTCTCCCTATAGAAAGGAACGGCGAATGGGAAATACCTGAGGAGGAGAAAGGCTTGCATGCTTCGGGGCACGCCTGTGGTCCAGACCTGCTGAGAGTTGCTCGTGAGATTAAACCAGAGGTGCTTATACCGGTGCACTCTGAGAAACCCGAATTCTACGTGGATAATCTGAGCGACAGCGGGATAAATGTCATCCTGCCCACCGAAGATGGAACAGTTGAAATATGACCACCGAGCCCAGCGCCAGCAAGCCTCCTATGGCCGTCTTCTAGGCTGGATTAGCGTTGATGATTACGGTGCTCATTACAACAGCGGGCAATAGCCCGAGCCTCACTATTGGCTTCAGGCTGGGATGCTCAGTTATGAATTCGGCTATCGGTGGGCTGAGTCTGTAATAGAGGTCCACCAGAGCTTGTCCCGGCGGGTTCGTCAGCAGGTATTCATCTCTGAACTCACGGAGAATTTGTATTTCCTCAGCTATTGGCGTGCCGTAGGCTGCAGTGGCGATGAAGCACCCGCCCCCGGTGGTGGGGGGTGGGGGTGGCGGTGGATACCGCAACGGTGGCAACGCAAGTAGCAGATTCCAATGGACAACCAAGCTTGTGGCGACCACGATACCGTCGTCTTCGAGCCCCACCGTGCGAAGTCGGCCTGCGGCGACCTGGGTAATGTCCGTCCAGTCGCTGACATCGCACTGCCCGCTATAGTTGTCTCCCGCGGCGACCGCGGTGCCATCGGGCTTAAGTCCCACCGTGTGAGAGTAGCCTGCGGAGACCTGGGTTATGCTCGTCCAGTAGCCGACATTGCACTGCCCGTAGTAGTTGTCTCCCCTGGCGACCACGGTGCCGTCGGTCTTAAGCCCCACCGTGTGATAGCTGCCTGCGGCGACTTGAGTGATGCTCGTCCAGTAGCCGACATTGCACTGCCTGTTGTTGTTCCGTCCCACGGCGACCACGGTGCCGTCGGACTTAAGCCCCACCGTGTGCTCGTAGCCTGCGGCGACCTGGGTGATGCCTGTCCAGTCGCCGACATCACACTGCCCGTAGTCGTTGTCTCCTACGGCGACCACGGTGCCGTTGGACTTGAGTCCCACCGTGTGGTCACCGCCTGCAGCGACCTGGGTGATGTCCGTCCAGCCACCGACATTGCACTGCCCGTCGTAGTTGTCTCCCGCGGCGACCACAGTGTTGTCGGACTTAAGCCCCACCGTGTGATGGTAGCCTGCGGCGACCTGGGTTATGTTCGTCCAGCTGGCAACATTGCACTGCCCGTAATCATTGTCTCCCACGGCGACCACAGTTTCGTCGGACTTAAGCCCCACCGTATGATACCCGCCCATGGCGATCTGGATGATATCCGTCCAGCCGACATTGCACTGTCCATAGGTGTTGTCTCCCACGGCGATTACCCAGCCGTCGGATTTAAGCCCCACCGTGTGATACCCGCCCGCGGTGACCTGGACGAGGTCTGTCCAGCTCTGGCTGCCGACATCGCACTGCCCGTAGTAGTTGTCTCCCACAGTGACCACGGTGCCATTGGACTTGAGCCCCACCGTGTGGTCACCGCCTGCAGCGACCTGGCTGATGTCTGTCCAGCCAGTGACATCGCACTGCCCGTCGCCGTTTTCGCCGACGGCGACCACAGTGTTGTCGGACTTAAGTCCCACCGTGTGATTGCCGCCTGCGGCGACCTGGGTGATGTCCGTCCAGTTGCCGACATTGCACTGGCCGGAGATGTTCAGTCCCACTGCGACCACGGTGCCATCCGACTTGAGCCCCACCGTGTGATTGCCGCCTGCGGCGACCTGGGTGATGTCCGTCCAGTTGCCGACATTGCACTGCCCGTAGTCGTTATCTCCCACGGCGACCATGGTGCCGTCGTCCTTACGCCCCACTGTGTGAGCCCCGCCTGCGGCGACCTGGGTGATGTCCGTCCAGTTGCCGACATTGCACTGGCCGGAGATGTTCAGTCCCACTGCGACCACGGTGCCATCCGACTTGAGCCCCACCGTGTGATTGCCGCCTGCGGCGACCTGGGTGACGCCCCTCCAGGTGTCAACATTGCACTGCCCGGCGTTATTCGCTCCCATGGCGACCACCCTGCCGTTGGCCTTAAGTCCCACCGTGTGCCAGAGGCCTGCCGCCACCATGGGGGTGCATTTGGGTCCAAAGTCAGCCGTTATGGAATGGTTGCCGCTTACGATGATGTAGGTTGTGGCGGCGTCGGCGTTGCCAATGCCATCTACATCACCAGTCCACTCGACAAAGCGGTAACCCTCCTCAGCCTCGGCCACCAGGTCGGCTGATTCTCCCGGTTCATATTCAAAAGTTCCTTCTCCGGGGGTGGTTACCGACCCTCCGTCGGTGCTGTCTATACTGAGTTCATAATAAGGTGGGTACGCTTCACCACCACCACAGCCTACCATCCCGGCAATTAAAGCTGCCGTAATCAAAAAGACGCCAACTCTGGCCAGGTAATGATGTCTCCGCGAACTAAGTATTGTTTTCATATTTCACTTCCTCCGTAACAGTTCGGTTTCCCCAAAATCCTTATTCTTCGACAGAGCTTCAGCGGGAGCTCAGCCGAATGCTCCGGATGTATTCTTATTCTTTTCTCTTCCTACGGCGCTACCTCGCCCAAGTTCCATTTGGCAAGCTCGACCACAAGGCTTGCGGCGACCACGGTGCCGTCGGACTTAACCCCCACCGTGTGATAGCGGCCTGCGGCAATCTGGACGATGTCCGTCCAGCCGCCGACCTCAAGCTGTCCGTAGCCGTTATATCCCACGGCGACCACGGTGCGGTCGGACTTAAGCCCCACTGTTTGATAGCGGCCTGCGGCGACCTGGGTGATGTCCGTCCAGTCGCCGACATTGCACTGCCGGTAGTCGTTATCTCCCACGGCGACCACGGTGCCGTCGGACTTAAGACCTACTGTGTGAAATTCGCCTGCGGCGACCTGAATGATGTCTGTCCAGTCGCCGACATCGCACTGCCCGTAGGCGGGCCATTCCTCGGCTCCCTTGGGTCCCACAGCGACCACGGTGTGGTCGGACTTAAGTCCTACTGTATGCAATTTGCCTGCGGCGACCTGGGTGATGTCCGTCCAGTCACCGATATTACACTGCCCGTAGTCGTTTTGTCCCACGGCGACCACGGTGCCGTCGGACTTAACCCCCACAGTGTGCTTCTCGCCTGCGGCGACGTGGGTAATGTCCGTCCAGTTGCCGACATTGCACTGCCCATCATCGTTCCATCCCACGGCGACTGCAGTTTTGTCGGACTTAACCCCCACAGTGTGCCAGTAGCCTGCGGCGACCCAGTTGATATCTGTCCAGTTGCCGACATCGCACTGCCCGCCCCAGTTGTCTCCCACGGCGACCACGGTGTTATTGGCCTTAATCCCCACTGTGTGATAGCGGCCTGCGGCGCCCTTGATGATGTCCTCCCACGCGCCGACATTACACTGCCCGGAGTCGCTTCCTCCCACGGTGACCACGGTACCGTCGGCCTTGAGCCCTACCGTGTAATGGACGCCTGCAGCAACATGGGTGATGTCTGTCCAGTCGCCGACTTCGCACTGCCCGTCAAGATTATCTCCCACGGCGACCACGCTGCCGTCGGACTTAAGCCCCACTGTATGATAATAGCCTGCAGAGACCTGGACGATGTCCGTCCAGCCACCGACATCGCACTGGTCATAGTCATCGTATCCCGCGGCGACCACCGTGCCGTCGGACTTAAGCCCCACTGTGTGATACCAGCCTGCGGCGATTTTGATGATATCCGTCCAGGTGCCGACATCACACTGCCCGTAGTCGTTGTGTCCCACGGCAACCACGGTGTCGTCGGACTTAAGTGCAACCGTGTGAAGCCCGCCTGCGGCGACCTTGACGATGTCTGTCCAGTTTCCGACATTGCACTGCCCGTAGTCGTATCCCACGCCGCCCGCGGCGACCACGGTGCTGTTGGCCTTAAGCCCCACCGTATGATACTCGCCTGCGGCGATCTGGGTAATGTCCGTCCAGTTGCCGACACCATCCCGCTGCCCCTGCCAGCCTGACCCCACTGTGACCACGGTATTGTCGGACTTAAGCCCCACTGTGTGATACCCGCCTGCGGCGACCTGGGTGATGCGACGCCAGCTGCCGACATTACACTCCCCCCACCAGTTGTGTCCCACGGCGACCACGGTGCCGTCGGACTTAAGCCCCACCACATGATACGAAGCCGCGACCATGGGCGTGTATTCGGCATCGGGCAGAATACAGCCTACCATCCCGGTAATTAATGCTACCATAATCAAAAAGATGGTAGCTCTGGTCAAGTAATGGCGCCTCTTCGGACTAGGTATTATCTTCATACTCCACCTCCAGATTCTTGTAGTTGCCCCAACAAATTCCAAATGTCAAAATCCAAATGACAATTGAAATTCGAATGCCTAAAAGGAGCCCGGGTCGCACGTCCATATATGATGGGCTCACCACTGTGGGAACTATCACGACCTTCCGGCGCACACACTTGAGCACCACCGTATATTCGCCTTATGGGGCTCATGATACCATTATATGGTGAAATTGTTAAAATGTTATTAAGGAAATTGTCATATATGTGCCATTATCGAGTTTTTATTAAAGAAGTTGTCAATAGTTTTTGTGAAAAAGGGGCAATTCTATTTTTCTCCACCACACTCGTCATTACGAGCGAAGCGTGGCAATCTCATTGGCGCCACGAGATTGCGGAGCCTGTTCCGAAGCGTAAGCGAGGAATCTCGCTCCTCGCAACGACAGAGGGGGAGAGATTGCCGCGCACCTTTCAGGTGCTCGCAATGACAAAAAGGGAGGCGCTCGCAATGATAGGAAGGGGAAGGTGGCTCGCAATGACGATGGGGTGCGCGCAATGACAAAAGACATGGTATTTTAGTATTTTTAGTTGTTTAGGTATAATGCCTTAAGTGATTATAGATTTTCATACCCATATATTCCCCCCCTGGCTGAGGGAAAGGCGTGACGAATATATCAAGCGTGATCCTTGCTTTTCCCTGCTTTATTCTCAGCCGAAAGCCAGGATAGCAACGGCGGAGGAACTGATTGCCAGCATGGATGAAGCCGGCATTGATTTGTCCGTCGTTCTTAACGCCGGCTGGGTCAGCCAGGAACTCTGTGTAAAAACAAACGATTACATTTTAGATTCAGTATCACGCTATCCCAAAAGGCTTGTCGGCTTTTGTTCGGTTCAACCCAGGGCAGGAGATGCTGCCATAGCTGAGCTGGAGCGATGTGCTAAAGCTGGGGTTAGGGGAATTGGCGAATTAAGGTCTGATGTGCAGGGTTTCAATCTCGCTGATAAGACAACAATGAAGCCTCTGGTTGATGCCGCGCTAAAGCACAACTTGATTTTTCTGACCCACTCTTCTGAGCCGGTGGGGCATGAGTACTCCGGCAAGGGTAGTATCACCCCGGACATTCTCTACTCCTTTATCACGGCCTTCCCGAATTTAAAGCTTGTTTGTGCGCACTGGGGTGGCGGCTTGCCTTTTTATGCCCTGATGCCTGAAGTAGCCAAGGCTTTAGCCAACGTCTTCTTTGATACCGCGGCTACCGTCTTCCTTTACAAGCCCGAGATTTTTGAGCAGGTGAGTCGCATCCTCGGCAGTGATAAAGTCCTTTTCGGCACTGACTATCCTCTTATGCACCAGAACCGAGTGATTGCCCAGGTCCAATCTGCACGGCTTCCTGAGGAAGATAAAGCCAGAATCTTGTGGGCTAACGCCCAAAAACTGCTGTGCCGGGATGAAAGGAGCAAAAGTGGCACATAATCCTGAGCAAATCCGTTCCTTTATTGCCATTAAACTACCTGAGGAGGCTAAGAAGGGATTAACCAGGCTGAGAAAGGAATTGGAGAGAGACGAACATAGGTTCGTCAAGTGGGTGGACCCGGGGGGAATTCACCTGACCTTAAAGTTTCTGGGCAATATTCCTTCCAAGCGAATAACAGAGATAACCGGAGCTATAGAAGAAGCTGCACAAGGGATTTCTCCGTTCCATTTAGAGATTTCAGGCCTGGGGGCTTTCCCCAGTCTAAGGCAAGCTCGGGTCCTTTGGGTTGGCATCGGTGGGGAGGTGGACAAGCTATCCAGGTTACAGCAAAACATCGACTCTGCGCTCGCCGCCTTGGGATTTGCTAAAGAGGAACGCTCCTTTGTGCCGCATTTGACTCTGGCTCGCATCAGGCAAGGAGCATCACCACTGGAAAGGAGAAGCTTTGGCGAACTTGTGGGCTCTACCACCTTTGAAGATAAATATCCTGTCGAAGTCGAGGCTATCAGATTAATGAGAAGCCAGCTGACGCCTGCCGGGGCTATTTATACCTGCCTGTCGGCGGTTGGGCTGGGCCATCAGGAAAGTCTAAAAAAAGTCTAAAAAATTTGGGTTTATTTGGGAAGTGGCCTTGCAAACGAATTTTTTATAGTGTATACTTACTACTTTTGATACAGGCAAATAAATTAATTGTGGAGGTGGAACTTGGAAAATGGTTCATTTCCTAAGTGCCAAAAATGCGGAAAGGGGGATTTAGTGCCTCTGTCTGACTTTGGTAGTCAAGGGGCACCGATTCACTACAAGGCTTGGGTGTGTACCCATCCTGATTGTGGTTACAATATAAAGATCAGGAATGGTGAGATATACATTAATGAGCCTATTCTTAGTGGAGAACTTCATACCCGCACACGCCGGGAATACACTCCGTAGCAGAGGATTTGCTTCGCTCAGGTAAATTAATTGAGCTGGCGGTTGACTCTTTTTTCCCGCGTCGATGCGTTGGCTGTGGAAAAGTAGGCGGGTTTCTGTGCCCTGAATGTCTCGGAAAGCTACCAAGGCTATTACCCCCGCTGTGCCCCAACTGTGGCAGACCTCAGGCTAGCGGTATTGTATGCCCGGACTGTCGGCGAAGACAAACTGAGATTGACGGCATCCGTTCTCCATTTAGGTTTGACGAGATAATGCGGAAAGCCATCCATCAGTTGAAGTATCAAAACTTGAAGG
>Ga0307434_1001317_pt1 | contig 13647 bp, 8 predicted proteins | sample SalMarWE160220MG_FD_202156 | JGI IMG/M metagenome (GOLD analysis project Ga0307434, IMG submission 202156) | Salt marsh sediment microbial communities from the Plum Island Ecosystem LTER, Massachusetts, United States - WE1603-220 | ecosystem: Environmental > Aquatic > Marine > Intertidal zone >... | reverse complement strand
GACAATTTGTCGGTGAAAGTTGTTACCTTACTGGCTTGCTCCCCAATCTCGCCGTTTAAGCGGCGAGGCAAGCCCACTATAATGCGCTCTGCCTTATACTGCTCTACAAGCTTGAGAATCTCATCTATAAGGGCATCTTTGTCTTTACTGGCGAGCACGGTTAAGGGGGTCGCCAAAATCCCCTGGGGGTCGCTTATGGCCACGCCAGTTCTTTTATCTCCTACATCTAGCCCTAAGCTGCGCATATCAAACCTTTTGAATCAGTTTATGAACTAATTTCAGAGCTTCGTCAATCTTGGCAGCGTCTTTCCCACCGGCTTGGGCCATAGCAGCCTTGCCACCGCCACCCCCACCGGTAACCTTGGCTACTTGGTTAATAATATCGCCGGCATGAAAACCCTTGGCTATCAGGTCAGGAGTCACCATGGCCAAAAAGTTGGGCTTACCTTTATAAACTGTAGCTAAAACTACTATGCCGCTCTTCAGCCTGTCTCGCAATGTGTCGCCCATTTCCCTGAGGATAGGCATGGTCAATGCTGGCACCTTGGCAGCCAGAACTGTCACACCGTTCACCTGCTCCGCTTGCCCAAGCAAATCCTCCGCTATTCTGCGCGATAGCTCCCTTTCCAGTGAAAGCACTCTCTTGCGCTCTGCTTCCAGCTCGCTAATGAGAGTTTTCACTTTACCGGGAACCTCTTCGAGCGAGCCTTCTACTTCTTTGGCTACGCTCAGCAAAGTAGTTAAGCGAGATTCAATTAGAGATTCAGCCTTTCTTCCCGTTACCGCTTCGATACGATGCAATCCCGTGCCAATGCTGCTTTCACTGGTTATCAGGAATATGCCAATTTCTCCCGTTGAACTCACATGAGTGCCACCGCAGAGTTCTTTACTGATTGCTGGCTCTCCGATTTCCAGCATACGGACTTCTTCTCCATATTTTTCTTCAAATAAAGCGATAGCACCCTCAGCGATGGCCTGCTTATAGGGGAGTACTTTTGCTTCTGCTTTTAAGTCCTGGCGTATCCAGTCATTAACCTGCCTCTGAATTTCATTGAGCTGCTCTTCAGTTACCTGTCCTAAATGGGAGAAGTCAAATCTAAATCTTTCCGGCTCTACCAATGACCCCTTTTGCTCAATATGCCTGTCCACTATCTGTCTTAAAGCAGCCTGGAGGAGATGTGTAGCGGTGTGGTTGCGGGCGATATCCAGCCGGCGAGCGGAATCAACTTTGGCTTCCACTTCATCGCCTATGGATATGCTTCCTTCAACCACTTTCCCTCGGTGTATTATCACGTCCGAAGGAGTTCTAAGGGTATTTGTGACAACTACCTTTCCCTTCTTGCTATTGATTTCGCCACTATCACCTACTTGCCCACCCATCTCGCCATAGAAAGGGGTTTTGTCAAGTATCACGTCAACCTCACTACCTTCAGCTACATTTCGCACAGAGCTTTCGTTGGTTACCAAATCGCGAACCTTTGACCTCGAGCTGTATTTTCGATAGCCAATGAAACGTGTTTGCTTACGTATGACTGTAGCCTTAACTTTCAAACTAGCAGTTCCCCGCATGCTGACCCTGGCCCGCTCCCGCTGCTTCTCCATCTCAGCCTGGAAACCCTCCCAGTCTATGGAGAGGCCCTTTTCTCTGGCAATTTCAACGGTTAGCTCTGGGGGGAAACCGTAGGTATCGTAGAGTCTGAATATCTCCTCACTTGTTAGATCTCTTCTCCCTTGAACTGAAGCTTCGTTAATGAGCTTTTCCACCAAGTTAAGTCCGGTATCTAAGGTAGTAATGAACTTTTTCTCCTCAACTCTAATTACTTCGGTAATCAGGTTCTGATTAGCCATAAGCTCAGGATATATGTGGCTCACTGTGCCGACGACAACTTCGGCCATTTCATTAAGGAAAGGGTTATTTAATCCCAGTTTCCTGCCAAAGAGCGAAGCACGTCTGAGTATTCGCCGCAGGACATATCCCCTCCCTTCGTTGGAAGGTATTACGCCATCGGCGATGAGAAAGGCAATGCCGCGTGAATGCTCAGTCACAATTCTAATGGCTCGGTCGGTATTCTCATCCCGACCATACTTTTTCCGGGACAAGCGGCAAATGTGGTCCACCAAAGGAGAAAACAAGTCCGTTTCATAAGGAGAGGACTTGCCCTGGATAGCGGCTAAAGTCCTTTCCAGTCCCATCCCGGTATCGATATTCGGTTTGGGCAAAGGAGTACGTTGTCCACTTGGGTCTTGATTGTATTGGGTGAATACCAGGTTCCATATCTCGGAGAAGCGACCGCAGTCGCAATTGGGCTTACATTCAGGCTTGCCACAGCCAAACTCTTCACCGAGGTCATAATGAATCTCGCTGCATGGCCCGCAAGGACCGGAATCACCAACCGGCCCCCAGAAGTTGTCTTCTTCACCGAATCGCAATATTTTCCCAGCGGGGACGCCAACCTCTCGCCAATAGGCGAAGGCTTCGTCATCGTCAAGGTAAATGGTTATCCAGAGCCGCTCCTCCAGCAGCTTCAGATACTTGGTAACAAAGTCCCAGGCCCAGGAGATAGCTTCCTTTTTAAAATAATCACCGACACTGAAATTACCCAGCATCTCGAAGAAGGTGAGGTGTTTGCTATCACCCACCGAATCTATATCAGTGGTGCGAAAGCACTTCTGGCAGGAAGCTAATCGCTGGCTAGGTGGGGTCTCCAAGCCTAGGAAATATGGCTTAATTTGCACCATTCCAGCGCTAGTCAATAGTAAAGTAGGGTCCTTATGAGGAACCAGCGAGGAGCTGGGGATAATCTTATGCCCCCTGTCTTGGAAAAAATTCAGAAAGGTTTGTCTCAGTTCGTCACCAGTCACTTACCAGTCACCTTGCTGATTTTAGAAGGTGCCAGCTTTAATGTCAATCAGGGTGTAAGAGAGCGTTTGGCCATGTCATTCTGAGCGTAGCGAAGAATCTAGAAGCCCTTTACTACCGATCGGGGTGATATACTAGATATAACACTTACGTCAACCAGTAATTTAGTTATTTCCCCTTCTTTGTGTAATCAGGGCACCAAGTGGCGTTGGGACGCTCAGGGCGATGACAAGCAGTTCTCCAATTCCATTTACAACTGTCACAGAGGAAAATATTCATGCCCAGGGTTTTTTTGACCCCCAGTTTGAGTTTGTCTAGCCAGCTGGGATTGTTTCGCTTCTTCACTTCGTTCGGAGTAGCAGCCGGGACAATAATATTCCCTAGATATCCTTAGATAGAGTGGCTAAGAATTCAGCGTTATTCTTTGTCTTAGCTAGCCTTTCCAGGATTCTTTGTGTAGCCTCGCCGTGGTTAGGGGAATCGCTATCTATCATACTAATCACGCGCCTCAGCAGCCATATTTGTTTCACGGTATTTTCATCCAGCAAAAGCTCTTCTCTCCTCGTGCCGCTAGGCATAATATCTATAGCCGGGAAGATCCTTCGCTCAGATAATTTTCTATCCAAGTGGAGTTCCATGTTACCTGTTCCCTTAAACTCCTCATATATGAGGTCATCCATACGGCTGCCGGTATCCACGAGGCAAGTAGCAATGATGGTTAGACTTCCCCCCTCCTCAATATTGCGAGCAGTACCGAAGAAGCGTTTGGGGGGATGCAAAGCTGTTGAATCAATACCGCCAGATAAAGTACGCCCGCTAGGGGGCAGGGCTAAGTTGTAAGCTCTTGTAAGTCTGGTAATGCCGTCAAGGAGCATGACCACATCTTTGCCCACTTCTACTAGCCTTTTGGCTCTCTCTAATGCTAATTCCGCTACCCGAGTCTGGCTTTCTACTGGTTCATCGAAGGTGGCAGCAATAACCTCGGCCTTAACTGACCTCTTCATATCAGTGACCTCTTCGGGTCTTTCTCCAATAAGGCAAACCATGAGGTGAATATCATTGTAGTTAGTAGTTATGGCGTTGACAATTTTTTGAAGGAGCACAGTCTTGCCTGCCTTAGGTGGTGATACAATAAGCCCTCTTTGCCCCCGGCCTATAGGTGCCACCAGGTTGATTAGACGACTGGATAACTCATCTGACGTTGTTTCCAGATTGATGAGCTTATTTGGGAAGGTGGGCGTCAGCGAACCGAAATTGCGGCGCGTTCTTGCTAGTTCAGCGTCGAGTTCATTGATACTCTCTACTCGAAGTAAGCTGTAGTATTTCTCGCTTTCTTTAGGAGGTCTAGCCTGGCCACAAATAGCATCGCCGTCTCTTAAGTTGAAGCGGCGGATCTGGGAATTTGATACATAGACATCGTTAGCACCACGCCGGAAAGTATCCTGTCGTAGGAAGCCGTAGCCCTCGCTGATGGTTTCCAGGATGCCTGTTATAAACATATTTCCCTGCTGCTGTGCTTCCGCTTGCAGGATGCGGTGGATAAGCTCGGACTTCTTCAAAGCAGAGTAGCCGCTGATGCCATACTCCTTAGCTATCGCCTCCAGTTCATCCCGACTTTTGTTTTCTAGTTGTGCCATAGTTAACATAATAGCCTCTTTTTGAATACCTTTCCTTTTTATCCCGATTCTATCGGGATGGTTTTGTAGGAGCTTTTACAATAATTCCTCTCTCGCCCATCACTTTCTTCCAGTCATTTCTAAAACGCTCAATGCCGATATCTGTTAGAGGGTGTCGTATCATTTGTAGTAACACCTCATAGGGCACTGTGGCAATATGAGCACCGATTTTAGCTGCCGTTAAACAATGTTGAGGATGTCTGATACTAGCGGCGATAACTTGAGCAGGCAGTTGATAATAGTCCAGATATTCCACAATGTCAGCCACCACTTCCATACCATCCTCACCGATGTCATCCAATCTGCCCACAAAAAGACTCACAAAAGTTGCTCCTGCTGCTATCCCCAGCAAAGCTTGGTTCAAGGTGAAGCATAAAGTGAAATTCACTTTTATGTCTTCACCAGCCAGTATCGAGGTGGCCTCCACTCCTTCAAGGCTAGCTGGTATCTTAACCACGATATTCTGCGCCCATTTGGCTATTTCTCTGGCTTCGGCTACCATTCCTTGAGCATTCTGGCTCAATACCTCAGTAGATACCGGGCCGGGGACAATGGAGCAGATCTCCTGGACTAACTTCTGGTAATCAACCTTGCCTTCTCTCGATACAAGGCTGGGGTTAGTAGTTACTCCTGTAACCACTCCGAGTCTCACCCCGTGGCGAATATGCTCTATGTTGGCAGTATCTAAAAATATCTTCATCCTCTTAATTTAAAGGTAGGCTTGTCTGAGCACCTTCAACAAGTGTCTCCTTGGCTGCCCCAATGAACCCCAGGAATAATGGGTGAGGGGAATCGGGGCGGGATTTAAATTCTGGGTGAAATTGGCAGGCAAGCATCCAGGGATGGTCTCGTAGTTCACTAATTTCCACTAATCTTCCGTCCGGGGATAACCCGGAAGGTACAAGACCGGCTTCCTCTAATGGCTGACGGAAATGATTGTTAAATTCATAACGGTGGCGATGCCTTTCGTGGACTACTTCGGTACCGTAGGCACGAGCTGCCCTTGTTCCCTCTACCAGATGGCAGGGATAAGTCCCGAGCCTCATGGTCCCTCCTTTTTGCTCTAGGCCACGCTGCTCAGGGAGCAGGTCGATGACAGGATAAGCACTACTGGCATCAAATTCAGTGGAATTTACTTTTTCAGTACGGAAAACATGACGGCCAAATTCGATGACCATAATTTGCATCCCCAAGCATAAACCCAGGTATGGGATCGCTCTTTCTCGGGCAAATTTGGCAGCTTTTATCATGCCTTCGATTCCGCGGTAGCCAAAGCCGCCGGGAACAACTATACCCTGAACTTGCCCAAGTTTATCATCAGCCATGCCATCCAATTCCTCGGAATCTAGCCATTCTATCTTCACTTCACGATTGTGAGCTAATGCTGCATGGCACAACGCTTCGCGCACGGAGTAATAAGCATCCTGGAGCCCCACGTATTTGCCTACCAATCCAATAATTACAGACTCTTTAGGAGCTTTCAGCCTGGCTACCATGTCTCGCCATTCTTCCAGATTGCTTTTCTTGGCTTTTAATCTCAATCGGCTAACTATTAATTCCCCTAGCCCCGCATCCTCGAGTAGCAAGGGCACCTCGTAGATGGTTTCGCTGGTAACTAGGGGGATAACCGCCTCTTTATCTACATCGCAAAAGAGCGATATCTTGTCCTTTACCCCTTCAGATATCTCCTTATCGCTGCGACACAGTATAACATCGGGCTGAATCCCGATCCTCCTTAATTCGTTTACGCTGTGTTGAGTTGGCTTGGTCTTTAGCTCATCGGTGGCAGCAATATGTGGCAAAAAGGTGACATGAATATATAGAACATTATCCCTGCCTTCATCCTTTCTCATTTGCCTTATAGCTTCCAGGAAGGGTTGCCCTTCAATATCTCCCACAGTTCCGCCAACTTCAACAATCATTAGCTCAGCCTGAGATATTCCGGCTACTTCTCTTATCCGTCTTTTTATTTCATTGGTTACGTGGGGAACCACCTGAATTGTTCCTCCCAAAAAATCTCCTCGCCTCTCCTGTGCAATGACCGCAGAGTAGACTTGACCTGAAGTGACGTTAGAAGCTTGGGTCAACTCCACTCCAATAAACCTCTCATAATGTCCTAAATCCAAATCAGTTTCGGCACCGTCTTGAGTAACAAACACTTCACCGTGTTGGTAAGGGGACATCGTCCCCGGGTCAACATTCAGGTAAGGATCAAGCTTCTGCGCGGAGACACATATGCCGCGGCTTTTCAAAATTTTGCCGATAGAGGCTACTGAAATTCCCTTACCTACAGAACTAACCACGCCACCAGTAATGAAAATATACTTACTCACCGCTCATTACACGAGTATAAAGAAAGCCAAATCTTGTAGGTCGATCCTAAGAGGCGAAGCAAACCCGAGTTTCTTTCATTATAAAAAGTAGGATTCTAAATTGTCAAGTCTGCCTTGTTCCAATTATTTGACACACTCTGTCTTGAATTTGGGCGCAGATTTTTTATATAAAAGGTAGCAGTGCTATAATAAGCGTAGTAAAAATGTCTAGAAAATACATTCTGGCCTTCGTAATAATAATAGCGGTGGCATTAGGTATCGGTATTTGGGCCCTGTTCTTTTCCTCAACATCTAGTCCACCCCAGTCCAATAACTCAACCCAGCACAATGATCCCAATTGGACATTCTCCCCTGAGAGCGAGCCAGCTACTCCTTTGCCTGATTTCAGCCCGGTAGTTGCCGAGGTAATGCCCTCGGTGGTTTCCGTGACTACAGAGACGGTCGTCTCTTCTTTCTTCGGTCAGAGCACGGATTATGTTGCTGGGTCAGGGATACTTCTCGATGAGGAAGCATACATTGTCACCAACGAACATGTAGTTGAAGATGCCCAGAGCATCTATGTGGAGTTGGCTGATGGTAGAACTTTTTCCGCAAATATAGTAGGGACTGACCCCTTGTCTGATCTTGCCGTGATAAAGGTAGATGCCACGGATTTGCCTTATGCCTGCTGGGGCGACTCAAGTTCACTATCTGTCGGCGAGTGGGTACTAGCTATTGGCAATGCTCTGGGAGGAGGAGGCGGAGCAACCCAGGGCATAGTCAGCCGCTTAGATGTATCCGTGACCGTTGATGGAAATACCCTTTACGGTTTAATTCAAACCACAGCGGCTGTCAATCCAGGTAACAGCGGTGGTCCGTTGGTTAACATGGCCGGTGAGGTGATAGGCATTACCAGCGTTAAGATAGTTGCATCCGAAGTGGAAGGCATAGGCTTTGCAATAAGCAGTGATGAGGCTAAGCCTATTATCCTGGAGCTAATTCGTTATGGTCACGTTACTTATCCCTGGCTAGGGGTAAGTGCAACTACTGTGACCCCTTTGCTAGCTGCGTCAGAAAATCTTTCTGTGGACAGGGGTGCACTTATTCTAGAGGTAATTGCTGGCGATCCCGCAGATGCCGCGGGGTTAAGAGAAAGTGATATCATCATCCGCTTCGGAGGCCAGGAAATAAGCGATATTGCCGACCTCGTCCGAGCCATTCGAGCCAGCGAAATTGGCGAAGAGGTAGAAATAGTCTTCGTTAGAGGCGAAGATATTGAAACAACCTCAGCTCGACTGGTAGAATACCCGGCTTCCTAGGAAGAACAAATCCTAAATCTTAAGCTCTAAATCCTAAACGAATTCAAATTTCAAATGCTCTAAATTCAAAACCGTCCTGTCATTTGGGTTTTAAATTTTGACACTGTTTGGTGTTTTGTATTTAGTGCTTAGGATTTGTTTTTTTGATTGCTAGAGAGACCTCGCTGTTCGAGATACGGTGTTTCTCCCCATAAGCCTCATCAGGAGGCAAACCATCGATAAGCTCCTGAGATAAGGTCTCCTGTTTAATATAGTCGGCAAAAGTATTTATTACTTGCTTGATTAGTGGTTCCTTTGTCTGATAATAAGTGACGATGTGGTCTGTGATATCAAACTGGGCATTGCGCCGCATATTTTGAAGATGACGCACAAACTCTCTACTTACTCCCTCGGCAATTAGCTCAGGTGTCAATTCAGTACTTATGGCCACCCAATATCTGGCGTCGTTAGCTACGCTGTAATCTGGCATGTTTGAAGGAAATTCCTCCCGTTCCTTTGCTTCACTCAATACGATGAGTTGCTTAACATTTATCTCTTCCATTACCTCAGTAGCTAATTTCTTTAAAGCTTTCTTCTCCCTTTCGGTCTCTGCCCCGACTACGGCTTTGTCCAGTGGCTGGCGCACTTTAATCCCCGCCTTAGCTCGTGCCGCCCTGCCCAAGCTGGATATTTTCATAGCTAGCTCAACATCGCTATTTAGCTTGTCATTGATTTTAGTCTCATTCGCTATGGGGAAATCAGTTAGATGAACGCTTTCTCTAGCTTCAGGATTAACAGGGCGAAACAAATTCTGATAAAGCTCTTCAGCAATAAATGGCACAAAGGGAGCCAGCAATTGAGATAAAGTCACCAGACATTGATGTAGCGTAGTATATGCGGCCAATTTATCGGCATCGTTCTCGCTTTTCCAGAACCGGCGGCGGTTTCTTCTGACATACCAGTTAGAGAGATTATCTATAAATCCCTCAATCCTGCGCGTCGCAGAGGTAGGATTGTAGCTATCCATTAATTTCGAAACCTCGCTTACGAGCTGATTAAGTTCTGAGCTAATCCAATTGTCCAGCTCCGTGAAGGCTTTTGGTTGATCGCTGTCAGCCGTCGAGGGCTGGGGAACAAAGCGATCGATATTGGCATAAAGGATAAAAAAGGAATAGATATTCCACAAAGTAAGGAAAAATTTGCGTATCGTCTCTTCAAGCATCTTGGTGGAGAAACGATGGTTATCTTCTCCTGTAGTAGAAACCAGCATATACCACCTTAGAGCATCTGCGCCATAATTATTAATCACAGTCCAGGGATCAATTACATTGCCCTTGGACTTACTCATTTTCTCACCCTGAGCATCGACGACGTGCCCTAAGCAGATGACATTCTTAAAGCAAGGACTATTGAAAAGTAGGGTAGATATGGCATGTAAACTGTAAAACCAGCCCCTGGTCTGGTCCACAGCCTCGCAAATAAAATCAGCGGGAAAATTTTGCTTGAACTTATCTTCATTCTCGAAGGGATAATGCCACTGAGCTATGGGCATAGCTCCGGAGTCGAACCAACAATCAATTACCTCGGGAACACGCTGCATCCTGCCACCACATTTAGGACAGGCAAAGGTAATTTCATCCATATAAGGGCGGTGTAAATCCAAGGACGTGGTCAAGCCACTGAGATTTGACTGTGCTCTTAATTCATCCAAGCTGCCAACACACTCGGGATAGCCGCAGGAAGAACAGCGCCAAATATTGAGCGGAGTCCCCCAATACCTCTCCCGGGAAAAAGCCCAATCAACGTTGTTTTCCAGCCAGTCGCCAAAACGACCGTACTTAATATAATCAGGGTACCAGTTTATTTCGGTATTGCCCGAGATAAGCCTGTCTTTCACTGCCGTCGTTTTGATGTACCATGTTTGCTTAGCATAATAGAGGAGAGGCGACTCACACCTCCAGCAGAAGGGGTAGGTATGAATAATCTTCTCGTTGCGATAGAGCAAACCACGCGATTTAAGGTCTTCGATAATAAGAGGGTCAGCATCTTTAACAAACTTGCCAGCAAAGGGATAGGTGCCGATAACTTTGCCTTCCAAATCCACAGGTTGAACGAAATCAAGCCCATTGTCCCCGCCTGCTTCGAAGTCCACCTCGCCAAAGGCTGGTGCGATATGGACAATGCCTGTGCCTTCTTCTAAGGAGATGAAGTCGGCATCGATAACCGGGAAGGACAAATTTTTGTTCTCTGGCTGAATTTCAAGAGCCATAAGCCATGGGCCTGGCCTTCTGTAATATTCTTTGAACCGTTTTCTTTCTACACCCCATTTATGTGGATTGAACAGCGGTTCGTAGCTCACTCCTTTTTGGACACCTGCGATGTCTGCCCCCTTAACTGTGCAAACCTCGCGATAGCCCTCAAGTCCCACCTTGTCTATGAGCACGGAAGCCATAATAATATAGTCATCATTTCCTTCCATTACTGAATATTCAGCCTCAGGAGCCACCGCCAAGGCGGTATTACCGGGGAGTGTCCAAGGCGTGGTAGTCCAAGCTAGCAAGTAGGCAGGCTTAGCTATGAAGCTGTTAAAAAGAGGCTCAAGGGCTGTCGTCGCGACCGAACTCGTCTTGATCTTAAACTTTATGTAGACCGATGGGTCTTCAGCATCCTTATAGCCCAAAGCTACCTCGTGAGAGCTGAGGGATGTGCCGCATCTAGGGCAATGCGGCGTTACTTTATAGCCCTGATAAATCAAGCCCTTGTCCCATAGCTTTTTTATTATCCACCAGCAGGATTCAATATAGTTATTGTCTAGGGTTATATAAGGATGCTCCATGTCTAGCCAGCAGCCAAGGCGCTCGGTCATAGCTTCCCATTCTTTGATATATTTGAAAGCACTTTGGCGACAATGGTCATTGAATCGAGCCACTCCATATTCCTCAATTTGAGCCTTACTGGTGAGGGCAAGAGAACTTTCCACCTCCAGCTCAACAGGTAAGCCGTGGGTATCCCACCCTGCCTTTCGTGGCACATGATAACCCTTCATTGCCTTGTACCGGCAAACGACGTCCTTATATAGGCGAGACAGCACGTGATGAACTCCCGGGCTACCATTGGCTGTGGGTGGGCCTTCATAAAAGGCATAATGTGGCCCCCCCTCTCTCATCTCGATGCTCTTACTAAAAATCCCGTGCTCTTCCCAGAAGCGGAGGATATCTTCTTCGAGTTGGAGAAAGTTAGTCTTGGTGTTTACTTCCCTGAACATGGCTAACCCTGTCTCAGTAAAATAACCACCTTCCTGCTCTCACCTTCACCTATGCTCTGAGTCGTTATATCGGGATTGTCAGCCAGAGTTAAATGAACGATACGGCGTTCGTCAGCAGGCATTGGCTCCATGGTTATGGGACGACGTCTTGATTTCACCTGCTCAGCTAGATATATGGCCAATCTTTGCAAGGAATCACGACGGTGTTTTTTGTATCCGGCAACATCGACTGTTAACGGCAGCCAGGCCTTTAATCGTCTAACTACTATGAGCTTGGTAATATATTCCAAGCAAGCTAGGGTCTGACCTCGCCGACCAATCAAGATACCCAAATCGTCACCCTTGATATCCAAAGACAGAGGTATCTCGTCGGATAGTACTTCAACCTTGCCTGTTACACCCAGCAATCCAAGCAGCGTATCTAAAATTTCTGTGACTACCTGAATAACATCCCCCTCCAACGGGGTTAGTGGAGTTACCCTGATTAAAGCCTCTCTGCCTTCTGCTCCTAAACTCTCCGACTCCCCCTCTCTAACAACCTCCACCTCAAATTGGTCTCGGCTCAGCCCTAGCTGTGCCTCTGCTTTCTCTATCGCCTGTTCTACCGTCGTAGATACTATCTCAATCCCTTCCATAGTTCGATTTCCCTTCAGCAGTTTGCTTTATTACCAACATAATTTGCGATTGTTTCTGCAATGCTGGTTCATTTTCCCTTCACTGGCGATGACTGAAATGGAGAACGGAATTTAAGGTAACCCCAGCCGCCAGTAACGAAATATTGAGTTATAATACCAATTATATTGGAAACTGCCCAGTAGAGAGCCAGACCACTGGGAAACATCAAGGTTAAAAAGCCAAACATAAGAGGCATCATCAGCAACATCATCCTGCTTGTGGACTGCTGCCCTGGGTCAATGGCTGGTGCTTGGGTCATCTTCTGCTGTACCCACATCGTGCCACCAACTATGATGGCTAAAATCCAATATGGGTCAGGTTGTCCTAAGTCGAGCCATAAAAATTTACTGTTCAATGGAATCGCTTGATTCACTATGCCCCAGGAGTAAAGACGACTAGCTAAATCAAGTAAGTTCTCGGGCGTGGTAGCCAGAGCTCTCATGATGGCTTGATAGAGGGCAATCCAGATGGGGAACTGAATCAACATTGGCCATAAGCAGCCCAGAGGGTTTACCCCGGCTTCCTTATAAAGCTTCATCATTTCTTGCTGAAGCTTTTGCTGATTTTTACCATATTTCTTCTGCAATTCTTGAATCTTCGGCTGCATATCCTGCAAAGCCTTAGTGGAATGGAGCTGGCGCTTGGTAAGGGGCCAGGAGATTAAACGAATGATAACGGTAAGGACAATGATTGCTAAGCCGAAACTACCACCTAAAATATGGCTCAAGGCAATCAACACATTAAGTACTGGGTTACCTATAATTAAATACCAAATATCTCCGGGACTCATCAGACGCTACCTTCACCGTCAATAGTCAAGTTGACTTTCCATCTCACCCCCCCCATATCAATATCCACAACATATATCCAGTTATCTTCACCTCGGATATAAACTAGACCTTCTTGGGCACAAAAAGAACTTCTAACATCAGCACCAATTGGGATAATCTCCAACGGCACTGCCTCATCTCCAAACTCGGCGCTGAGGGCAAAAACATATACAGTGCCTGATTCATCAGTTACTATTAGTAGATTATCCATAAAAACAGGCGAGGAAACTATAGGGTTTCCAGCATCAAATTCCCATAGCTTTCCCCCTGTTTTTGCCTCAATAGCATAAACTTTGCCATCGAGGCAGCCAGCATAAACAATGTCTTCATTGGCTATAGGAGATGCCCAGAACCAATTATCGGCTGGTTCTTCCTGGGGAAATTTCCACATTGGCACATTACTACCCATTTTTACGGCATAAAGATATCGGTCAAATGAACCTACAAATATAGTGTCTTCGTAAATCACTGGTGAAGAAACAAAACCTGACTCTAATTCAAAAGACCAGTCCAATAACTCCCCCGTTTCTGAAGATAAAGCATAGATATGACCATCATAGGTACTGACATAAAGGGTATTACCTTGAATTACCGGGGAGGTCCATAGCTTTCTATGTTTTTCGTCTAAGACCTTTGATTCCCAATTTAAATCACCGAATTCCCTATCCAGAGAATACACCCTGCCATTGGAGCTATTTACATATATGGTATCATCGCTTACTAATAAGTCG
>Ga0307434_1001316_pt1 | contig 13651 bp, 10 predicted proteins | sample SalMarWE160220MG_FD_202156 | JGI IMG/M metagenome (GOLD analysis project Ga0307434, IMG submission 202156) | Salt marsh sediment microbial communities from the Plum Island Ecosystem LTER, Massachusetts, United States - WE1603-220 | ecosystem: Environmental > Aquatic > Marine > Intertidal zone >... | reverse complement strand
AGTCCAAATCCATGGGATTGGAACTGGAACGGCTCTTCACCGATCTTCTTTCGCTATCGACAAAGGAGATTCCTTCAATGAAAGAGGAGGATTGATGATCCTTTTCGCAATTCTCTCGGTACTTTTTGGAATAGAAACTGATAATAGTATCACCATAATCTATGCCAATGATATAAACGGTTCACTTGAGCCATCAAAGGCGTACTGGGTTTCCCCGGATATGCCTCCGGATCTTGGAAATGCTAAATCCCTTGGGGTTTTAGTTGAGCAAGAGAGAAAATTGAGTGATATTTTACTCCTTAATTCTGGGAATCTCGCGCCACTTAACATTCCAGGAGAGAAAAAGACGCCAGAAGAACTTGCTCGCTTCCTAAACGAATTGAAATTTGACGCAACTCTCATTGGAACCAATGAACTATCATTTGGTAATGACTTCTTGCAAAAATTAAAAGAGGGTTCTTCTACTGAATTTCTTTCTGCAAACTTAAGTGGAGACCAAAAGGGCGCTATAATTACAACAAAAAATAACATTAAAATTGGGATATTTGGAATCACTTCTCCCTACGTTCCTCTGTTTGTCCCAAAGCGGTTTAGGGAAAGTACAGAAGTTGATCCGGATATAGAAAAAGCAGCAAAAGAATCAGTTTGCAATTTAAAGAATAGTGGAGCAGAGTTAATCATTGGTTTGTCTGATGCAGGCTTTATGAGGGACAGCATAATTGCAGAAACAGTTGGTAATATTGACTGTATAATTGGTTCAAGCAATAGAGGAAGGGTCTTGAGAGAACCTTTTGAGACCCCAATAGAACATACTCTCCTATGTAAAACATATAGTAATCTGTCCTCGGCAGGCAAATTAGTCCTTTACCTTGATACAGATAACAATATTGCGGGTTATAAGCATACACTTTTAACTCTATTCCTGGAGGAATATCCTCCTTACAAATGAAACGTCTCATCAATCCATACATAGCTTTCCTCTACCTCATTCCAGTTTTTGTCATAATTGGTTTATTTCGTTTTTATCCTATCCTTTTTTCAATGCGGGCTAGTCTCTTTAAATGGGGTATAGGTGGACCCGGGGTTTTTGTAGGTCTAAAGAACTACCTCCATTTTTTTTCAGATAAGTACTTCTGGCAGGCGTTCTCTAACACTCTCTGGTATGCAATCTTTACAGTCCCTTTAACGCTTTTTTTATCCCTTTTGGTCGCAGTCCTCTTAAATAATTCACTCCGAGGGATTGGCATATTCAGAACTATTTATTTCCTCCCGGTGGTTACATCCATCGTTGCTATCTCAATGGTATGGAAATGGATCTATCATCCAGAAATTGGTCTTGCAAACCACATACTGAATTGTCTCCACCTACCTTCACAGAATTGGCTTGCTGAGTGGCACGGTATCTTCGAATTGATGATCGGGAGAGAACTACCGCTATTCCTTAAAGGTCCCTCGCTTGCTCTATTCTCAATAATTATCATGGCTGTATGGAAAGGATTAGGGTACAATATAGTAATATTTCTTGCAGGCCTTCAGATTATACCTGAAAATTATTATGAAGCAGCAGAGGTAGACGGGGCAAGTGGCTTTACGGTCTTCAAGAATATTACCTGGCCCCTTATATCACCGACTACATTCTACGTCCTTATAATGACCACGATTGTCTCTTTTCAAGTATTCGCTCCAGTCTGGTTAATGACTGGTCCACCAGCAGGCGGCCCTCTGGGAACAACTAATGTATTGGTATATTATCTATTTGATAACGCCTTTAACTACTCCCGTTATGGCTATGGTTCTGCAATATCATTATTCCTTTTCGTTGTGATACTTGCCCTTACGGTATTCCAGAAAAAAGTAATTGAACCAAGAGTGTATTATGGATAGTCACTTTGCACCAATGGAAAGTGTAAAATGAAAAATCAAAAATTTAATAACAGAGAACACAGAATTAAAAACTCCGAACCTAAATCCCAACCCCCAAATTCTAAACCCTATTATTTTGCACTTCTTATTGAGGATCAAGCCATATGACTAAACAAAAGGCAATCTTACTCTATTTACTTTTAATTGTAGGGGTGTTTCTTGCGCTTCTACCTTTCTACTGGATGATTATTACATCGTTAAAAACGCCTGTAGAGGCGGTCCAGTTTCCGCCAACCTGGTTCCCACATAGAGTTGCAGCGCAAAACTATCCTGAAGCACTTAAAGTTGCACCCTTTGGTAGATATTTCTTTAATACAATTATTATTGCAATATCCACACTGATTGGAGTTTTGGTTACATCTTCCCTGGCCGGTTTTACGTTCTCCTTTATTAAATTTCCTGGAAGGGAATTCTTCTTCCTTTCACTCCTCGCAATGATGATGGTGCCACTTCCTATATATATTATACCGGGGTATCTTATCTTAGCGAGATTCGGATGGTTAAACACCTACCTGGCTCTCATCATTCCCTGGACCGTTAATACATTTTCAATATTCCTCCTACGGCAGCATTTTAAATCAATACCAGAATCCATATTTGAATCTGCGATGATCGATGGCTGCTCGCCTTTTCAATTCCTTATACGTATTGCTCTACCAATGATAAAGCCAGCTCTGGTAACCGTAGCAATATTCTCACTCATTGGATCGTGGAACGCTTTTATATGGCCATTGGTTATGACAACATCAGATAAAATTCGTCCTGTTCAGGTCGGCCTGGCTTACTTTATTCAGGAACAAAGCACTGATTATACCCTGCTTTCTGCTGCATCCACACTTGTGATTATTCCGGTTGTTATACTATTTTTTATATTCCAGAAGCGGATCATCAACAGTTATATGAGGTCAGGAATAAAAGGATGAAAAATAGGATTCTTCTTTTTATCATAATACTCTTAATGGTCTTTATTGGTTGCGAAAGGAAGGAAAGTAAAGTGACAACTGTTACCTTCTGGCATGCAATGGGAGGACCACTTGGAGACGCTCTGGATGATTTAGTCCATCAATTCAATGAGAGCCACCCAGACATTCAGATAGAATCAATATCAATGGGCAATTACAACGCCCTGTCCCAGAAGATAATGGCAGCCGTACTTTCCCATAAGACCCCAACGATTGCGCAGGTATACTCATCCTGGACTACCAATCTTTATGAATCTAAAGTAATTGACCCCATTGAAAACTACATAAACAGCAAAAATGGACTAACAAAAGAAGAAATTTCCGACTTTTATCCAATATTCCTGCGGGATAACACAGTAGATGGAAAATTGGTAACCCTGCCCTTTAACAAGAGCGTTTACACCTTCTATTACAATACCAACCTGTTTAGGAAGGCTGGGCTCGATGATTTCCCACGGACATGGTCCAGTCTACTTAAAATTTCAAGGAAAATTCAGGAGGATAGTAAGCCTGTGACAGCTTTTGGAGTATCAGTGGGCTTTTTTGAATCTCTACTCCACGCCTTTGGTGGTAGAATGATAGACGAGAACAACAACCCTACTTTTTACAGTGAAAAAGGCATTGAAGCCCTACAATTTATGAAAGATTTAATATATAAATATAAGGTGGCACACCTTACTACTGGATTTCAGCATCAGGACGAATTCATAGCTAAAAAGATAGCTTATATAATGGGAACCTCTGTTTCTTATGCGTTCATTATGAAAGCAAAACCCGATTTTCCTGTTGGTGTTGCACCATTGCCCAGAGAGGATACCACAGGGTCCTTTATAATGGGCACCAATATAGCCCTCTTTAAAGATAAACCAGATAAAGAAAAGGAGGCTGCATGGAAATTCATTAAGTGGTTTACATCCCCTCCTACCCAGGCCAGTTGGGCACTACGAACAGGATATGTTCCTGTAAGACAGAGTGCCAGAGAGCTTCCAGAGGTAAAAGACTATTTTAAAAGAGTACCAGGACTGAAAGAAGTCTGGGAACAGCTATATTATGCAGAGTTAGAGCCCTCTGATCCTGCCTGGTTGTTTGGCAGGAAAATCTTCAGTCAGGTGGGGCTTGAGCCAGTCCTTAGGGCTGAAATGGATGTAGAAGAAAGGTTGAAAATCGCAGAGGAAGAAGTCAAAAGGACTTTCCGAAAATGATTTGCATAATTCTATTCGCTTCTATTAATATTAACAACTGGACTATAAAACAATGGGAATCTTCGCAATCTTATACCTTTGGTAATATTAATATTCCTAATGATGGTTATCTAATCCTCGGAAGGGATGCAATAAGAAGCGAATTCGAGGCACACTGGGGTAACCTCGGATCCAATGTTGTATATATCAATTCTAAAGGTCACTGTCCTATGATAAATGGAGATGAAACATATTCGCTTTATAACACTTCGGGCATCCGCATAGATACAACCGAACATGAATTATCGGGAAATGGACTCTGCATGCAACGCGATTCAACTCCTGTAAACACATGGGATGAGGTTCCATATAACGAAGCGAATCCTGGTTCTGGAGTAATAGGGGGACATAATGTAAGTGTTGTAATTACAGAAGTTTCAGATACATATGGTAGCGGCAATCATATATACGAATTCATAGAACTATATTATGATGCAGGGGGTAGTAACACCCCTCCCGAGATAAATGAGCTAAAAAGACATCCCATAAATCCAATCACTAATAAAGAAGTTATAATCAGGGCAGAAGCATTCGATAATCAGGGAATATTTACAGATACACTCTACTGGAATGTAAACGGAGGTACTTTCACAAAAGAGACGAGAGATAGTACCAATGGCTCATACTATTACTATTCAATAAATCCTTATGACAAAGGGGATTCTATCGAATATTACATTTCGGTCTGGGATGATTATCTCCTCTTTTGTGTTTCTGATACACAGGGTTACATCGTATCAGATAGTAGTCATTTCAAAGTCCTATTTGATTATACAAAGGACGAAACTGCAGCAAATGCAGATTGGATAATTGATGATGATATGCCTGAACCTTATCCGGGAATTCCATGGAAGCAAGAGGATTGGCTTGGCGCAATATCAGACTGGGGTTATGCGTTGGCAAGGGATGGGCATTTTGCTGTTAAAACACTACCACCTGATAGTTTTATTACCTATGGAGAAGCAAATCCCCTCGATCTTTCCAACTTTGATTTATTTATTGTGTGTGAACCACAGATTCCTTTTAGCTTCCAGGAGAAGACTGCAATCTTTAATTTTGTGAGGGATGGTGGAGGTCTATTTATGGTTGGGGACCATTATGGCTCAGATAGGAACGGGAATGGATGGGATTCACCAAGGGTATGGAATGATCTCGAAACTACGGATTCCTTTGGTATACATTTCAATGTATCAGGTGAATACCCGAATAATTATACTGACTCCTCTATGAATTACTCGGGTTCGGATTCAGTTATCGAGGGATACTTTGGAGAACTCAACGATTTTTACGGATATTGGGCAGGAACTGGAATAACTCTATACCAGATGAATAATAGCACTGCAACTGGCCATGTATGGCTAACCCCCTACCCCCTCAGAGGTAGTGAAGGTGTAATGGTTGCCACTGCAAAATTCGGGAACGGAAGAGTTGCAGGAACAGGGGATTCATCACCTATAGATGATGGAACGGCAACCCCTGGAAATAGTAATATTTACGATGGCTGGGGAGCTGGGTCGGATTCGGTGATAATATTGAACACAACTGCCTGGCTGGTCGATTCCGAACTTATGGGTATAACAGAGGGAAAAGAGAGAGCAAGTGGAGAAGGAATGGTTGTGATGGGGTATAGCGGGAATAACCTTACTTTTACCTATTTAAATAATGGTGCTAATAAAATAGAACTATCTATCTATGACTGCCTTGGTAGACTAATCGTTTATGAGGGAGAGGTCCATTCCATACAGATATCCGGTACCTACCATGGAATATACTTCCTTATGGTAAATCATTCCACGGGTATTAAAAGATATAAACTAAACCTATTTGGAGGAAGCAGATGTCTTATGTCAGAATAGAAAATATAACAAAGAAATTTGGTAAGGTCTTTGCAGTAAAGGATTTATCTCTGGATATAAAAGAAGGGGAATTTATGGTTTTTCTTGGTCCTTCAGGTTGCGGAAAGACCACAATTCTTCGGATTATTGGGGGTCTGGAAACACCTACAAAAGGAAGGGTGTACTTTGGTGATAAAGATGTCACCAATTTTCGACCCAGCGATAGGAATATAGCAATGGTGTTTCAATCCTATTCACTATATCCCCATCTAACTGCCTATCATAACATTGCTTTTCCCTTAAGAATTGCTGGAAAGAAGAAGGAAACCATAAAGAAACGTGTTATGGAGACTGCAGAACTACTCGGGATAAAGAATCTCCTCCATAAAAGACCCCGAGAACTTTCTGGTGGTCAAAGTCAAAGGGTAGCTGTTGGACGAGCTATAGTAAGAGAACCAACCATCTTCCTCTTCGATGAACCTCTGTCCAATCTGGATGCGAAACTCAGGGTGCAGATGAGGGCAGAACTTGCGCATCTACACAACGAATTGAAAATTACATCTATATATGTAACTCACGATCAAATTGAGGCTATGACCCTCGGGCAAAGAATTGCAGTGTTAAAAGACGGCGTGCTTCAGCAGGTAGGGAAACCTATGGAAGTATACGAAAATCCAAAAAATGCATTTGTTGCATCTTTTTTGGGTTCTCCTGCTATGAATCTCCTTGAAGGCAAAAAATTCAGTTTTCTATCCAGTTATGGAAAAGACAAACTTGTGGGGATAAGACCCGGTGATATATCTATAGTAAAATCCGGTATTGAAACTACACTGGATGTAGCAGAGGTAATTGGAAATGAAATTATTCTTTACCTCAAATTAGGAGACAAAATCATAACGGTAAAGACAAAATCGTTAAAACCATCCCAGCTTAAACCCGGAACCAAATTTTACATTAAATTCGATAAGGAAAAAATATATCTATTCAACGCTGATACAGAGGAAAGAGTCGTGAGTCGTGAGTCATGAGTCCCTCCCCTATCCCCCTTACTTTTTCGACACTGATTAAATTAATTTTAAGTTTCCCGCAAGGTTCGCAAAGACAACAAAGCTCGCAAAGAAAAGATATGTTTGTTGAAGACAATGTATGCCCTGGTTCTACATCAGCATCATAAAAAAAACAAGTTGAAGTCCAAAAAGGATAAGAATCACTCCACAAATCACTTGAAAAACCTTTAACCACTTAGCAGATCTGAATAGTCTTCCCGGGATAATACCCATTAAGGTTCCCAATACTACAGGAGCAATTGCTGTGCCTATTGCAAACAAAGCAGCATACAATACACCAACTAAAATACTGTTTTCCGCCACACAGGCAATATATGTGAGGATTGCCACATATGGAACACAGGGGGCAATTCCCATCAAAAATCCAAATAAGAACATGCTTTTATCGCCCTTATCTAATATACTCTTCCCAATATGTACCTTAAATCCTTTACCTAAGATGATAAGAATACCCATTATTATCATAAAAAATGCCACAATCAGATAGAGCCAACCGGATTTCTGAGGTGGGAAAAAGCGATTAATAAAACTAAAAATTACAGTTGCAAGTCCACCTAAAATGGCAAGCGCCAAAAGCCTACCGATTGAAAACACTAACCCAACTTTTAAGCCATCCTGCCAATTTCTCTTGGTGGCTCCAATGTAAGGCAAAAGTAATGGAGCAGTATATACAAGGCAGGGACCCCAACCCATTGTAAAACCAGCTATAAATAATTTCAAGGAATTAGAAAGCATCCTTTACACTTATTTTCTTTCCTGCACCTGAAAGAATAAAGTCTTTTCCAAAGGCTTTTTCAAATAGTCTTCTGGCAAGATCGCCTGAACAATGAGAAGGAGCCACTTTTTCGACCTTTTCTTTTTTAACTCCCTTAATGATTCCCTTAATCTGCCAGGCGTTCATCCAGCATAAATGGAAACCACCCAATACTAAATAAACATCGCTTTTTAACATCCTTTTTGCCTTATCAATTATATCCACAATCCCTGGGTGAGCACAACCGGTGATAATCACTAATCCCTTATCTGTTCTTATTATAAGTGACTGTTCTTTTATAAAGGCCCCCAATTCTCCTGTAGAATAGGCATTCTTACATATCTCTATTGAACTATGAACCTCAATTAATTTTGCATCTACCTTTTTAACCTCGTTTTTAATACTCTCTGGAAAAGACCCTGGCAGATAAACGCATGCCTCAGGATTTTCCTTTAAAAAAGTGGATAGACCACCAATATGATCATAATGAATATGGGAGAGGACTACTATATCTATTGCTTTGGGGTCAATCCCTAACTTTTCCATATTATTAAGAAGTATATCCCCTTCACCACCAACATCAAAAAGAATAGTCTTTGGAAGTCCTTCTACCAAACAGGAAAAACCCCATCTTGTCTCCAATTCCTCGTTATATGTATTATTATCATAAACTACGGTAAGGGTCAAATCCTTTGCTCTTACTAAGGGTACAAATGATACGACCAACATAAAGAATAAAATTATTCTGCTCAGTTTATTCATTTCCCCTACCTATTTGTAGAATTTCGTCGGCAGCATATCAAGTAAATTAAAAAACTTCTTCCACCACTCGAATTAAAACTCATAGATTTGCCCTCCTTTAAAGTTAATTCAATATAACAATAAACCCTGCAAAGATTCCTGCATATATTCCATTTAACAATTATAAAGGGAAAGACAAATAAATTCAAGGACAAAAATCATGAGTCACCAGTCGATGGTCCACCACCCCATTTCTTATCCACGGGTTTAAGACACTGCTTTATGTTAGGGTTTTTAATCCCCTCTCCTCCCATCCATTTTTTTTGACACAGATTTTCACTGATTGAACTGATTTTTTTATTTATTTTTTATCTGTGATCATCTCTTGTTTATCTGCGGTTAAAAAATGTGGGTGGCGTGGCATTGCTTGCACTTGATTTTTGCACATCATTGCATATTATATATCGCATTTACATGTTTTCAAGAACAGCTGCCATTAGAAGAAATTGGGCATTAAAACCAAAAAAGGAGGAAATAATATGAGACATTTTAAAACGATCTGGGTGTTGCCTATATTGATGCTTTGTAGTTCGATAATACTTCTTAACTCTTCCTGTGTGAGGGTGGAGCCTGAACTCATACCAAGGGAAATCCTATTTGGAAATCCCGTTAAAGCGGCTCCCAAAATCTCTCCGGACGGGACGATGCTGGCTTATCTTGCACCGGTAAACAATGTATTAAATGTCTGGATAAAAACGATTGGGAAGGAAGATGACAAAGTCGTTACCAGAGATGACAATCGTGGAATACGTCGCTATTTTTGGGCGGGGGACAGTAAATATATAATGTATCTTCAGGATGTGGGTGGAAACGAAAACTGGCGTTTATATTCAGTAAATCTGGAAACAGCTAAAATCAATGATTTAACCCCATATGAAGATGTTCAGGTTCGGATTGTTAACCGTAATAAACATTTTCCCAATGAACTTCTTATTGCAATGAACAAAGAAAATCCCCAACTTCACGATGTTTATCATCTTGACCTCACAACCACAGAACTCAAATTGGTCGCAAGGAATCCTGGCAATATTATCAATTGGGTGGCCGATGCAAATTTCAAGATTCGTTGTGCAATGGCTGCAACACCTGGTGGCGGATTTGACCTTCTATTCCGCGAAAACGAGGAGTCGAGTTGGACAACACTGCTCACATGGGATTCCGAAAATAGTTTAAACAGTGGGGCCATTGGTTTTAGAAAAGATGGCAATTCCCTGTATCTATTAGATTCTCGTAATGTCAACGCTGGCCGACTAATAAAGATGGATATTGCTACAGGGGATATTGAAGTCATCGCCGAAGACCCACAATATGATGTCAGCAATGTGATGATTCATCCTGATTCATACGAGATTCAAGCCGTTGCATTTACTAGGGCACGAAACGAATGGATAGTATTAGATGAATCCATCAAAGACGATTTCAAAGCAATTAGCAAACTGGATCATGGTGACTACGCTGTTTTCAATCGGGATAATGCAGACGATATCTGGCTGGTGGGTTTTGTCAAGGACGATGGGCCCGTATCCTATTATGCTTATGACCTCAAAACAAAAAAGGGGACTTTTCTTTTCGACCATAGGCCAGACCTGAATAATTATACCCTGGCACCGATGGAGCCGATTTCCTTCACTGCACGGGATGGATTAACCATTCATGGCTACATCACCTATCCTATTGGAAAAGGAAAAAAGAATTTGCCGATGGTCCTCAATGTCCATGGCGGTCCCTGGTACCGTGATACCTGGGGTTATAATCCTGAAGCTCAGTGGTTCGCAAACCGCGGTTATGCATGCCTGCAGGTCAATTTCCGTGGTTCAACAGGTTACGGAAAGGAATTTTTGAATGCCGGGAACAGAGAGTGGGGGGGTAAGATGCACAATGATCTGGTGGACGCTGTCAACTGGGTGGTTGAACAGGGCATCGCTGACCCTGAGAAAATTGCCATCTACGGCGGTTCCTACGGTGGATATGCTACTCTGGTTGGAGCTGCATTCACACCCGATCTATTTTGCTGTGCGGTCGATATTGTTGGTCCCGGTAACCTCATAACCTGGATTAATTCCATTCCTCCTTATTGGTTCACTATGAAGGCCCTTTTATATGAAAGGATTGGGAATCCAGATACCGAGCAAGAATTCCTTAAATCCCGTTCCCCATTGTTTAAAGTGGATCAGATCAAGGTTCCAATGCTGATTGCACAGGGTGCCAATGATCCGCGCGTCCCACAAGCGGAATCCGAGCAAATTGTAGAGGCACTGAAGGAAAAGGGAATCGATTACGAATACATACTTTTCCCGGACGAGGGTCACGGATTTGCAAAGCCAGAAAATCGTCTAAAGTTTTATGCAGCTGCGGAAAAGTTCCTTACAAGGCATTTAGGCGGCCGCTACGAGGAAGCCGCTCTGGATTCTGTTCAGTAAATATTATCAGGTATCCTGGTAGGGAAAAGGCATGCCTTTTCCCTACAATCAGGGCGCAAGACTTGTAGTGCAATTCATGAATTGCCACTACTCCAGGAAGGCCGCGACAGGGAAGTCGCTCCTACAAAAGAACAAGATATCTAAACAATCTGTATAATCAGCGGAAATCAGTGTCTAAAATTTAGTTCTGAGTTCAGTGTTCGTAGTTTATATTAATCAGTTATTATCTGTGTAAATCTGCGTCTATTCCTTGGGTGGTGTGTGTTTTTATCAAAGAGTTAACCGTGAGTTTACCGTGGCTAATCCTTGGTGGTGTGTGTTTTTTACACAAAAAATAATGCTTCTCTGTGTCCTCTCCTGCCTCTGTGGCAAAAAAATGTGGAAGGTGGTGTGGCATAACTTGGGCTTGACTTGTAATTCCATTTTCTTACATTAGAACGCTTATGAAAAGGGTAGGAATATGGTAAGACTTATTGACCTTGAATACAGTATTGGTGAACGGACTTTATTTTCAGATGTAAATCTGAATATCAATCTCTGCGATAGATTTGGGCTCGTTGGTGCTAATGGCACCGGAAAGACAACCCTGCTACACATTATCATGGATGAGATTTCGCCAACTAAAGGATATATTGAGAAACCCAGCAGTATAAGTATTGGCTATTTACCTCAGGAAGAAATTGTTTTGCATGGAAATACTTTAATTGAGGAAGTATTGAAGGATTATAATTCTCACCTCTGCAATTTATCTCGAATTAGAGAGTCAATGAGTAAAAATCCCCATTCAAAGGAATTAATGAAGGAATATGAAGTTGCTGAAGACAACTTCCACAAAATTGGTGGCTATGATTATGAATCCGAGGCCTATAGGGTGATTTCAGGATTGGGCTTTGCTCAGGACGACTATAAAAAATCGGTCGAAGAATTCTCAAGTGGCTGGCAGATGCGCATTATCCTGGCACGTCTTCTTCTCAACAAATGTGATCTACTGATGCTTGATGAACCAACTAATCATCTGGATATTGAGTCGACACAGTGGCTTGAAAATTATCTGCAGAGTTATAAGGGTGCAATGATAATAGTATCCCATGAGCGGTATTTTCTTGATAACATTTTGAAAGTTCCAAAAGGTAGGCGTGGTATCCTGGAAATTGACTTTGGCAAGTTCCGAAAATATCACACGAATTTTACTAATTATCTAAAGGAATCGGGGATGCGAAAGCAAAGATTGATTCAACTTGCAGGGAATCAGGAAAAAAAGATAGCAGAAATAAAAGACTTTATTGCCAGAAATAAAGCAAATAAAGCAAGGACGAGACTTGTCAAAAGTCGAGAAAAATATCTCAATCGCCTGGAGCGTATTCAAATAGAGAAAGAGAGGAAAAAAATAAAAGTGCACTTCCCCCTTGCAGAAATATATACTCAAAATCTCGTCGCGTTGAAGAATATTAGTAAGAATTACAACGGAAAAGCAATCTTCAGCGATATTAACCTATCAATCCAGAAGGGTGACAAGATTGCACTTATTGGTAAAAATGGTGCTGGGAAGTCTACACTCTGCAGAATCATTGCAGGATATGAAAAACCAACAGGAGGCGAGAGAAAGGTAAGTGAGAAACTAAAGATAGGTTCATTCTCCCATGAAATCTTGCTAAAGCTAAATCCATTGAATACTGTGCTTGACGAAGTTGCGGGAAACGCTAAAAATGAGGTAAGTCAGAATTTCCGTAATTTTCTGGGACTTTTCCTCTTTTCCGGGGATGATGTTTTCAAAAAGATTGAGGTGCTAAGTGGAGGAGAAAAAACAAGACTTACTATCTTAAAGGCAATGATAGAACCTTCTAATCTATTAATACTTGATGAACCAACATATCATCTTGATAGTGATTCAGTGGATGCAATAAGATGGGCAATAAAATCCTATAATGGAACAATTATCCTGGTCACGCATAGTCGTGATTTGATTGAATTATTTGCCAATAAAATATTTGAATTGAAGGACGGACATATCAATGTCTATCCCGGGGATTTTTCATATTATCTCTGGAAAAAGAGAGGGGATGATTTATTTAAAGTTGGGAAGAAAGAATCCAAAGGGAAGAAATCCCACGGGGAAATAATAAAAGAGCAAATTCTGCAAAAAGGAAAGAGACGCGACGAATTGCGTAATATCTTTACTCGCCCATCCCTTGCCAATAATCCCAAAAAGGCAAGAAAACTATTTGATGAATACAGGCGGCTAACACAGGAAATAGAAGATTTAGAGAAAAAATTAGAGAGTAAATTATAAGAACAATATAGACACTGATTAACACAGATATCAACTGATTAAAAACCCCTAACCTCACTGAAATCTAACCGCAGATTAACACAGATAGATATGAATAGAAGACACCCACTATCAAGGAAATGAAACTGCAGATACACGCAGATGAAAAAAGTTAAATAGTTGAGTAGTTGAGTCGTTGAGTAGTTGAGTCGTTGATTAGGAAAAAATCCAATGAACTCAATAAACTCAGAACTCCGGACCTAAGACCAAACACCTAAGACCTCGTATGTTATACCTTATACATAAGGGTATGATTATTGTGGAGAAACGATATAATCTAATGGATATGTTGGAAGGTTTAAATAAAGGGGTAAAGAGA
>Ga0307434_1001314_pt1 | contig 13661 bp, 10 predicted proteins | sample SalMarWE160220MG_FD_202156 | JGI IMG/M metagenome (GOLD analysis project Ga0307434, IMG submission 202156) | Salt marsh sediment microbial communities from the Plum Island Ecosystem LTER, Massachusetts, United States - WE1603-220 | ecosystem: Environmental > Aquatic > Marine > Intertidal zone >... | reverse complement strand
GTTTAATTATTTCAAGGGAATATGGCAGGTTGAGTCGGATTCCAGGTAGAAGCACCGGTTACCCGGCGCTCCCCCCACAGACCCGGACTTGAAGATTTCCCTCATCCGGTTCCTCGGTTCAGGTTCTTTTACCAAACCCTCAACCACTCAGGCGACACCCCGAGTGGCGCACGACTTTGCTGCCCTTTTAGCATCAAACACTATGGACTATCCTCGGCAGGGGTAGCGGATAGGTCTTTCGAAGATCTTCAAAAAGCACTTTACCTTTTTGACTCCTTCGGCTCAACCATCTCCGCCAAGCTTTCTCCGTGTATTCAAAGACAACCTCCAATGCCTTGTAATTGCTTCTAACACCATAATACTGGTAGAAGCCTCTGAGCTTGGAGCATACTATTTTATACTGCCCCCCGATCGGCTCATGGAGATTCTCCTTGCACCACTGCCATATTCGCTTCATAAAACGAGACAAGCGCTTTCGGGCTGTTCTTTTCTTGATAACCCAGTAGCCCTTGAGCCCTTTGCCCCAATAAAAGGTAAACCCAAGAAAATCAAATGTCCCCCTCTCTTGGCTTTCTTGCTTCGTGAACGGCTTGCTGAAACGAACCAGGGATGTCTTATCCGGATGAAGGCTCAGGTTGTACCGTTCAAACCTCTTTGGCAAAACCTTCATGACCCGCTCTGCATCCGATTTGTACTCAAAACCGATAATGAAATCATCGGCCCATCGAATGAGAAAGCTTCGGCCCTTTAGCCGGGGATGGACTTCCCGTTCAAACCAGTCATCCAGCACGTAATGAAGAAAGATATTACTCAAAATCGGGGAGATCACACCTCCCTGGGGTGTCCCTTGTTCGGGGTGATGAATCGATTTCCCTTCCATGACACCGGCGTTTAACCACTTGCCTATCAGCCTTAGAAGGGTCCCGTCATTCATCCTTTTCTTGATCAGGTTCCGAAGTATTTCATGATCAAGATTATCAAAAAGTCCCGTAATGTCCGCTATCACGATCCAGTTGATCCTCAGATCGATAAGGTTTTCACGAAGCTCTTTAAGCGCTCGGTGTTGACTCCTGCCTCTACGGAAACCATGGGAAAAATCATGGAACACTTGCTCATAGATCGGCTCAAGAAGCATCATCACTGCTCTTTGGACAATCTTGTCCTCGAACGTCGGCTTGCCGATGGGCCGCTTCTTCCCATTGTCCTTCTCCAACCACGCTCGCATTACCGGAGGGGCCGTATACCGTCCATTTTTCAGCCGGCCATAGAGATCCTGCAGGTTCTCCTCCAGGTGCTCCCCATATTGTTTCGCGGTTATACCGTCAACTCCAGGGGAACTGTTTTTGCGCGTATGCCGGTAGGCCTCTCGAAGTAAATCAACATCGAGATGATGCGCCAGCGTCGTGAAGACCATCTGCGGATAGTCCTCTGCCTGTTTCGCAATCTGTTGAAGTCTCGTTGATACGGTTTGTGATCTCGAAGTATCTCCCATCTTTCCCTTCACCAGAACGTCGTACCCGGCTTCACCTTCCCTTAAGTGGGTCGCTTGGGCATCACTTCCCCACCTTCCCGGTTCCGTTTACAGAACCATCGGTACTATGTTCCGCTAAGACTGCCAGAAGCCCTTCTCAGGTTCGTTCGCTCTTCGCTCTCCTCCCCTGATACCTTGCGTGCTTCCTTTGCTTTGTGTCTCCCTCTTAAATGTAAGGACTCGCTCACGGACGAAAGCAGACCCGTGAACGCCAGGGCTCTTGATCTCCCGGTACCCCTCATCTTCCGGGTGCTTTCACAAGGAAGCCTTCTGGCTCTCCCAAGTTCCCGAGTTACCCCTTTAAGCACATGCCCCCGGATCAAGTCCGGGGCAAGCTCTGGTTTCAGACCCCGGTGGTGTCCTCACCACTTGCCTTATCGCAATGAGGACTGCTGCCTTCCACTGCATTCATCGCGTCGGCTTTCCCTGTAAACAGGATTATCCTAACGGACCACAACTGTACATTTTTCGGAGTTCAATACAGAGCCTGCAATCTTGATCCATCCAGCTTCGTACTCCGGTTACCCGGTTTGCACGTGGATTTCTCTACTGACCTGGTGGCTAGCCTTTGGTCAGGTGGGACTCTCACGATGTGTGATCACCCACTGGGTAACATCAACCAATTTCATCCCGATTTACGCGGATTCCCAAGGTTTCGGGTTTACCTTGGCACGAGAAAGCCGTTGTTCGCCATTTAGCTTACTGCGATGCCTGTAGTTCCTCTCGGACAACGCGGCGAAGGATATCTTCGAGGGGCTGCTCCTCTTGCTCCATGTATTTTCGCAAGGCATCGTTGATCATCGACTGGTAATTACCCCCTCCTTGTTCCTCCACCTTAGACCGGAACCAGTCGATTATATCGCGATCAAGCCTAATTGTGATCCTCACTTTCTTGCCAGATGCGGGAAGCACAGCACCACGTTCCCCGTTGCTAAAATCATATTTCTCCTTCATATTGTCTCACCTCGCTTCGCATTGCCTTTCGCGCTGAAATAAGGCGTATTTTACCATCTCGCCATGTGTAAACCACTACCAGTATGCGGCCAAATGCGTCCATCCCAATGGTGACATAGCGGTGCTCATCGCTTCTGAAATCCTCAATCGTTACAGCATTGGGGTCTTCGAAAACCGCGAAAGTGTCGACAAATGCAATGCCATGCTTTGACTTATTCTTTTTGGCCTTCGATTTGTGCCACTCAAACATAGAGCTTTAACTATATGCACTTATGTATGTACTTGTCAAGTTTTTGCTGGCGAACGGGCTGCTCAGGGGCGGCGCGGTTTTTACCGTCCCCTGCAGCAGCAAGGTTCGACGTTCTGCAATAATACTATTTTTCTATTGACATAGGATATATGCTATGGCATATATCATCGCAAACAGTCGTTCAATTTATGGAGGTTAATATGAAAAAAGTACGCCTTTTTGCCAACGGACGAAGCCAAGCAGTTCGCTTACCCAAAGACTGCCGGTTTTCGGGATCTGACGTATATATTAAGAAGCTCCACGGCATCGTCATGCTAATTCCCGAACATGATCCGTGGGCCTCGCTCATCAACAGCCTCGACCATTTTTCTGACGACTTCATGACCACCAGAGAACAACCCAGACATCAGTCGAGGGAAGTCTTGTGATCAAATTCATGCTTGACACCAACATTTGTATCTACATCATCAAAAAGAAGCCCGAAGAGGTACTCAGGCGACTTAAGAACGCTCGCATTTCAGAGATTGGAGTTTCTTCGATTACACTGAGCGAACTTGAATATGGAGCAGCAAAGAGTTCACGACCCGATCAAAACAAAATGGCCCTTGCCGAATTCCTGGCTCCCCTCGAAATCCTGTCCTACGACGACATGGCCGCCCAAGAGTATGGGAAAATTCGCGAATCTCTTGAACGCCATGGAACCCCAATAGGATCAATGGACTTGCTCATTGCAGCCCATGCACTTTCTTCAAATTGCACTCTGGTCACCAACAACGAACGCGAGTTCAGTCGTGTTACATCCCTCAGGATCGAAAACTGGACCAAATAGCTTTCTTGTTTTTAAGCCGTCGAAACGCGGAGATCAGCCGCGCGCGGACAGCGAAGCTGTTTGCGTGTCGGCTGCATTGAAAGAGGGTTCCGGGTGTATCACGCCTCTCCTGACGTAGAATGATCGTGCATCCCCTCTAAAACATATTGTTATCAGTACTGTTATATTTCAACGAATTCAAGGACGTCCCCAAGATTCACTTATTCTTACTAATCACATGATTTTAATTGCGCCCCTTGTATTAGAAAAAAACGTCTATCGGGGTCCCAATAAATATTATTTTCATGTTCTCGCCATAATGATACCCATTTTTCTTTCACAGACTTCCATTTATTAGGTGTAAAATGTTCTCGCAGGATGTCCCATTCAGCTAATTCCGGGTACTTTGTTATTTCTAAAATAGTGATATAACACATATCAGGAAGGCTTGTTTTTTCCCATGTTGGATCGAGAAAAAAATCAGAAAGGATTCTTAAAGCTAAATGACGCTCCTCAATGTATGGCCAAAAATCAAACACCCCCGGATTTACAGGCCTTTCACTATCTAACCGGTCAATTAAATAAGGGATACTGGCTTTCCCATTTTTTATTAGCTCTGCAATAATAGGATTATTTGGGTTATACTTTATATCTTGAACTCTGCCTTTAGCAGAAATATGTTTTATATCTAATAGATCAGGGAAATCTTGACCAGCATATGTGTTAAATGAAAATAACAAAACAACGACCAATAGAATTACTCTCATGAAGTTACCGCCTCTCTTCGTTATCTAAATTACTCATGGAATTTTCATATAAGCGTTTAGTAGAATAAATAATCGCTTTATGAAATGACTTTATTGTTCATGAATATTTGTTGATTAAATTTCTTTTCTATTCTTCACCAAAACCGAAAAAATCGCTTATACTACCCCAAACATCATTAAGCCACGATCCAAATGAACTGGTACTTGATGAACTGGAAGTTTGAGGGTCGAATGATTGAGCTTTACCAGGGGGAACGGGCACCATATATATTGGACCTGTCTCTGGGGGTTTGGCATCTTTTCCATATAAGTATTGACCTTCTTTTCCGGAAAACCCAAGTCCTGTTGTAAAGCCAGTTGTGGTTTTTCCAGAAGCATTAGCAACCATTTGAGCAATACTAGAACCTACTCCACCTTCTTCATCTCCGCTGTTACAACAATATAATGTTATTTTAGCATCTGGTCCAAGATTCCCCCATGATATTTGATTAACTGTTGATGAATCAAGATTCGTTCCGGGACCAGACCGCATACTTAAAGCGACAATGTCTGAACCTGAACCTCCATGTCCATAAGTATATACCCCCCCGTCAATTTCAGGGGCTTTATTAACGGCATAGTTAAATCCATCCGCAGATCGGACAGAGTAGATTGAAGCAGTATGTCCTTGACTTTCAAGAGATGCTTTTGTCGTTTCGGCTGCTCTTTGAAAGTTATTTCCACTATATCCTGGATCTCCAACTATTAACACATAATGGGCATGCCCACTTGGATCAACGTAGATAAGGGGATTATTGGCACAATAGCTATATCGATTAAGACTTTGAGGATTATATTGATCAGGCACCATGCTATCCGCACTAATGAACCTCCCGATAATCGGATCATAGAGCCTGGCGTCGTAGTTATAGAGCCCAGTTTCGGGATCAAGTTCCTGGTCGGTGTATTTGTAGTTGGAGACAACAGTGCGGGAATGCTCCCGCATGGCGCCGAAGGGGAGGTACTCGGTGGTCTCAGCCACATCCCCGTTCAAATCGCTCGTTTGGGTAGCGCTCCCGAGATGGTCCTGGTGAAAATAGTGCCTGACCGAGCCGACCTTCTTGGCGATCCTCTGATTCCCGGCAAAGATGTAGTTCGTCACCACTCCGGCTGGTAGCTCCCGCTCCTGATGCGCTCCAATGTAAAGGGTGGTGACGCCTCCAGTCACTTTCTTTGTCCTTGCCCCGTCCCCGTCATAGGCAAAGGTGGTGGTGACCGTGGTTCCCTCGGTGCACTGGATCTCGGTCGGGAGATTATCTGCGTTGTAGGCGATGGTCCTGCTGGCCACATTGGCGGGATCGGTGAAGTCATAGCCCGAGGTCATGTTCCCATTTTCATCATAGACAAAGATATAGTTCTGGCCATTGAGCTTGATCGTCTTTACCGCGTGCTTGTGGTTCGGGTCATAGGCCGTGTAGGTAAAGGTGTCCGGACCTACCTGCCTGGAGGTGATGTTGCCTATGGCATCGTACTGGTAGGTAATGGGGGCTTGACCGCCTGTGTTGGTCTCTGTGCGCAGCCTGTGGAGATAGTCATAGGTATAGGTGTAGGTAATGTCTCTCAGGTCGTCAATAATTGTGGCTATGTCCCCGGCCCGTGTGTAGAGGTAATATTTCCTTTGAAGGTCATTTGCAGGCGCTCCACCCGGATCCGCAGTGACGATGGAAGAAAGCCTTCCGGATTCAGGGTCGTAGCTATACCGTGTGGCCGTGCCGTTGGCATAGTCTGCCTGCCCGATCTTCCCCGAAGGCTCATAATCCCAAAACTTGGCATACTGCACAGAATCAGACCCGGTTGCCGTATCAAGGAGTCCTGTGCCGGGATAATAGAGGTATTTCACGTAAAAGCCTCCTGGATAGGTGAGCCTTTTAAGCTTCCCTGAGAGATCATAGGCGTAATTGGTGACGTAAGCTGTTCCATCCAGGGTTCTCTTCTTTCTCGTCACCCTTCCCATGGCATCGTATTTCACATAGAAGGTGTTCAAGGTCCCCTTTTGCACCCGGTAGAGCCTTCCTTTTCCGTTGACCGTTGCTGTATCGTAAGTGTAATTGACAGGGCTTTCAAACGGGGAATAGGATTTTTTTGTGACCCTGTTTAGCTCATCATAAGTGAAGGTAATGATATGGCCCTTGGCATCGGTCTGGGTCCGCAGATTCCCGTTTGCATCGTAGGTGTATTGCCAGAAGCCCATGTCAGGGTCGGTCATGTTCCTTTTTCTTCCGAGAGTGTCGTAATCGGTGGTGGTTATGTTGCCGTGATGGTCTTCGACAGTTAAGAGATCCCCTGCGGCATTGTAGGTGTAATTGGTGGTGTAGGTCCCGGTTTCGGCATGTTCCTTTACTTGGATGAGCCTGCCAAGATAATCTTTCTTTTCCGTCTTCTGCCTGCCGTCAGGATCAGTTGCCACGGTGCTTAGGCCGCTGTAACTAAAGGTGCTTGAAATCGTCCCGTGCACGCCATCAGGGCTTCTCACTTCAACAGGCCTTCCCCGGTAGTCGAAAAATGTCTGAGCCCACGGGTGCTGAGCGGGCGGGGTTTGCTCATAACCGTAGCCCGTTCCAAAAAATGGCCCCCGGCTCAGATAGTTTCTTCCCATCTCGTCGTAGAACTGTTGCGTCACTACCGGCCTTACATCCTCCCCATCCACGCCTGCGGTTATGGTCTCGATGCTGCGGCCAAGGCCATCAAAATATTCATACTTGACTGCCCAGTTGCTCGCATTCTCCTTCACAGCGGTGATTACATGTCTTGGAAAGACATCATCCTCGTACTGGGTTACCACCTGGCCTCCATCGGGGTAATCCACCTGATCAACCCTTCCGAAGACATCATAATGATAGGTCGTCTGGTTCAGGTTTTCATCCCTTTCCCAGGCAGGCTTCCCATAGGGGTAATCCCAACCATATTCATAAATATGGGTGACAGTCCCTGTTTGGGGCAAGGTCTTCCTTACCGGATAGGTCTCAGTGGCTCCGTCATATTCAATAGAGGTCGTGTGACCCCTGGGATTGGTTTCACTGATCACGTTCCCATAATCGTCATAGGACATGGTAACTCTGGGGTTGGCATCCCCCGCTAGCCATTGTTCCTTCCAAAGCATGTTACCGGTTAAATCCTCGTATCCAAAATAATCCTCTCTTAGCTTTACTGGCTGACTGTCAGTGACGGTCTGTTGAGTCATCCTCCACAGCCACTCCCCGAAATCCAGGTATTGATTGGTCGTGGTAACCGATTCGGCATCGGTTCCAGACCGCACAAGGGTTAGGAGATTGCCGTTTTCATCGTCATAGGTATAGTTTTCCTGGGAAAAGACGGTCATGTCGTCATAGGACTCTGTTCGCTTCTGAGTTAGCTTCACAAAGGAAGCGGTATTTTCAGGAGGCTCAGAAGGGTACATTCCCCATGTGTAATCGGTATGAACAAGAACAGGGCCAGCTTGAGATTCTCGTAGCTCCGTGTATATGGGTTTACTCTTCTTATATTCATCCTGGTGATACCGAGTCTCCTCAAAAGAACCATCCGGGTTTGTTTTCCTGATATATTCAAATCCCCGAAATTCCCTTTCCTCGTACAGGCCACCTTCATAATTATAATAGGTCGTTACGCCGCTATAGCCGTCGTGAACCGATTCGGAGACGACATGATATATGGGGAATGGGAGGATTTTATGCTTTTGCGGATTTTTAGTCGTTGCTTCATATTCATACGAATAGGTGCCGCCTAAACCATTTGCGATTGAGGACATTAGGTCCGGATATGAACCATTTGCCAAATGTATACCACTATAGATATAGGTGCTAACCCCTAAGCTTACAAGATCAGACAATCCATCACCGTTCACATCAGCTATGTGAGATGGCGGTGAAACCTGCGAATGATATGTAAAAGTCCCATCTCCATTGCCAAAATACATATAGGTATAATATCGTGGATAATAATTGCTTGCGCAGATCAGATCCGTTAGGCCGTCACCGTTAAAATCACCGAGAGAAATGTTGCCCCCTTGAGGATAAGATATTTGATTATTATAAAAAGAAGTATAGGGGCCAAATGTCCCATTGCCACCGACTTGAAATGAAGCATCAATTGGCGGCAGAGAGGTGGACCAACTTGAACCATCGCTTCCGGTGTGTATTACTGTATCTAATAATGTCCGATGCGTCGTAGGACTGATTGTGTAAGTCAAATCATATTTCCTAACCAGTGTATCATTATAACTATAGATCTCAATTCTCTGAAGCCTTCTTCTGGTTTTAACGGGAAACTGAGGCGTATACTTTGTGGGGGCATCGGCACCGGATCTGATTGTGGGATCAAGGATAAACTCCACCCTATTGGAAGGTGCCGTACTACCATTTCCAGTGTATTCGATTCGCTCCAGGTATATTTCTCCTTCGTCTTTGTAATAAAAGATTTCCATATAGTTTCCATTCGGATCTTCCACCTTATCTAAACACCACTTGAATATCTTGGTTCCGCTTACCTGCTGTGAAGTGGAATCTTGCCCGAAATAGTATTTGGTACCGTTTTTTGAAAGTGCATACCAGCCGCTTGAACCGTTATTATAAAACTTGGTAAATTGACTTTCGATTTTAGCACCATAGTGGGCACCTTTATTCACCAACTCATGGGATAAGCCGTCCATTATGACTACAAACTCATCAGACCCTCCTCCAGCGTAACGGACCCCATTCTTGGTATTCCTCTTGATAGCTCCCATATCCAGGCTCCAGCCCATGCCAAGCCAGCCATTCTTGTTCATGCTATTGTAAACAAGGGCCAGCTTAGGTTCGATGCCGTTCCGACCAGGTGGTGTTAGAATAGGGATCTTGCTGATAGCCGCACCCATAAATACATCATTTTCCGGGAGAGGGATTGTAGGTTTTTGTTCGGATTCGATTTCAACTCCTGAACCTCCTCCAAGTGTCGTTTTCACTTCATCTGATTTAGTATCGTCCGTCTTTTGGTCCTTTTCACGGGAAGTGTCCGACTCTTCCGATTCATTTTCAATGATATCGGATTCAGAGGTGTCTTGGGAGTCTGATGCGGATATCTCGCTGGTTTCGGTCGTTTCGGTGCCCTTCTTGTCTTCGGCATAGACGGTGAGCGTCGTGAGCGCAATAGCGAGGACGATGGCTAGGGCGAGGGTTATCAATCCTTTGCATGCTTGGGTAATATAGGTGAAAAGAGATGTAATGTTAAGGGTGATGGTCTCTTCTCGGGTGTTTTGAGGATGGTTCATTTTGTTTCCTCCTGTTCAGGATGCTAAATTAACCGCGGACGGACGCGGACAAATCGCTTCGCGACCCCAGTGAAATAAGGCTGAGCCATTTCACAAGGCAGGCTTGCGAAACAATTCATAGTCATGCCCTTCCTCTAGAGCGGGATCTACGCTTCTCTCCGGCGGGCAGAAAAGATCTTCTTACTCGCGAAGCGATAACACCTTTTAGCCGGTCGTCATCATCAGGGACGGTCTTTCCGAACATACTTAATTTTTCAGATGCATCCTCTTTCTGAAGTGCCGCCTCTTTGAATACCCTGGCCATGGCATGATGGAGTACTCTGGGAGTCTACTAAAGGCAGACAAGCCCCGCCTCAAACGTATGAACCGAGTCTTCTTGATGCTTCTTTATCATCATGACGCCTACAAAGGGTGTGATCCCTCTGGGCGGTTTTAGCGAGGTGCCTTGGTAGAATATCGGTGCCGGATCCGCGGGAGCTAAGAGCTGTTTGAGAGGAGAAGTGCAATGGTAGAACTAATTTTTTGGGTTTTTACCAGAAAGATACGGGATAGTCAAGGGAAAATTGCGGCTCACTGAAAGGGGTCGGGGGTCAGGGGTCAGGGAGCAGCCCCAGTGAAATACGCCCCAGTTAAATAGAAGATAGATACATTTAACGGGGTAAACTTCCCTATCACTGTCATGAATTTCACGGGGCAAAGGTTCAAAGGGCAGGGGTCGGGGTTCGGGAGCCAGGGCCTAGCTAAATATCCCTCTTGCTGGATTTAATGTAAATACTTGACATTATTGACTATGTTGGCTTACTCCTTCTCCGACTGATAATTTTCAATACAGCAATGGTGGACTCCCACCTGACGATCTACCTCTGCCAAGGGAATCCCGACAATCACATAATGAAGGGTGTGGGGTGCTTGTCCGCCATGGTGAGCCTCAAGCGAGACATGCGGGCATTCGGCATCGCCTGCCCGGGCATCCCGTATTAGGATGTCCCGTACTACGACAGTTCTCTTGTGAGATCCCCTCTATTATTTTGTCAACATAGTCAACTACGTATTACATGATCTCGGCCATGACGTCGATAACACCAGTAGCAATGGCCCAGTCAGATAAAAAGAGTAAGTGCATCAAGTTGTCTCTCTTTCAACCAAGCTGGTGATATGCCCAATGAGTTGTTCTGCCTTTGAGATCCATGGCAGAACCTGGGGCTCTTCGAATCTGACAAAGTCGATGTAGTCACCCTCTTGACGTCTCTCAAATAGATCATTGTAAACACGAGCCAAATCCTTCGAAATCCTCCCCGTCTTTACATACTGCTTATTGAAGAGGCTGCGCACGCCCGTATGCCTGGATGATGAAAGGCCGTGACGTACAAGAAGGGCAGAAACCGCATAGAAGCAGGCGTAATAGAGACGGTTCACACAGGCATTCCACCGCCCTGCATTGGCAAGAATACGAGCATCTTCCAGAGCTTCGTTTGCTCGGGTCATACGGTACAATACCAGATCCTTGCTCCATTTTGTCACAGTCTGATTCCTTCCTGCTGGACTCTCTGGTGAAAAGGCATAGCCTGATATAGGTCGCTATTCCACTCTTCGCGGTTTCGCACAATAGTAGAAATGACTTCTCCGGATTCCCATTCTATTTCATAGAGTCTGTGCCGAATCCGATCCGTGCGTTCATCACTCATCGGTCCATCAACCAGGATGAGGAAATCCCAGTCTGATTCCGAAATAGCATCTCCACGGGACCGGGAACCATAGAGAATGATCTCTGCGTCAGGTTCCAGTTCACGAACAGCTTGCCTTATTTTCTCAATTAATTCATTTTCATTCATTAGATCACCTTATTCTCTGGATGCCTATCGTTGGAAGCCAGGAGCAGCCAGGGCTTCCATTGTCTTGATTAAAAATATTTAATGTTCAATTTTCTCGGTTTTGCCGGAGTGGGTAGATGCCTGTTTGTCCCTCGGGCTGACAGGTTGCGTGCCGGGCACGCCCCGGCTGATTTATGGTGTTACTTAACATTGTGACACAAATACCGGGCAAAGTCCAGAGCCAGCCTGAATGAGGCAAAGGGCAGCCGAAGGCGTAGGTATAACAGTTATGGGTGCCTGAGGGAAGCCAAAGGCAAAAGCTTGGTTGGAGCCTTACCCGGACTTGATCCGGGGTAAAAGGGACATGACTATGTTGGATTACTCCTTCTCCGACTGATAATCTTCGATACAACGGAGGAGGAAATCCACACTTGACAACCCGCCTCTGCAGAGGGAATCCCGACAATCACATAATGAAGGGGGCTGAGTGCTTGTCCGCCATCGTGAGCCTCAAGCGAGACAAGCGGGCATTCGGCATCGCCTGCCCGGACATCCTCTCTTACCCCTCCTCTGTTTCTCCATTTCCCAGTTCTCTTTCTCGATATACTATACTGTCCCGTATTCACTTAATCCTGTTGTTCGCCATTCGTATGGTCCTATTTGCCCGTCGCGTTTTCAAAAGACTTTTGGATGAAAGACTCAGCATCCTCAAGTCGATCTAGGCTGTTGATAGCAAGTTCAACATCGCCGACGCCCCAGTGTCCGATCTTCGAGACATCTCTGGCAAAAGGAACTGAAGAATCGAGGGATTTGGGGTTGATCTTCACCCAGACACGAAGCCCGCCCTGCTGGAGATGGGCACAGCAGAAGATTGCCTTATCTAACGACCAGCTTACATATTTAGCCTTGTATGCGCGAGTAACATGCCCTGGTGCCAAGTCCTGGCAGAATCGATCCAAACCCCGATACAGTTCGATGACTTCGTTGGGCTTGCCTTCAGTATGGTGACTCTCCGTGTATTCAGGCACTGGTCGTTGGGATGGCTTCTTTTGCCTTTTTACTAGATGAGACTCAGGAACTGCGGACGGGGCCGTCACAGTGCTCGCATCCGATATACGGTGAAGAGCCTGAGCAATTTGTGATGGCGTGACGGATGCATCAGCCATTGTCTTTCGAATCAAGCGGATTAAGGAAGGAGACTCTTCAATAAAGAGACGATCAAGTGCTTTGCGAACTTTGCTTGTCGTAAATATCTCGGCTCCAAGCTGATCTAAGCGGCCTTCAGCCATGGAGTCACGTGATAGGCGATTGAACTGCTTCGCAATCTCTTCTACAGTCAAACCATTTGAATCATCTGGATCTATACTCATTTCAAACAGAAGCTTGTCAGGAGCGCTCGCCATCTCCGAAGCTTTGTACACTTTATATCGGACGCCGTTTGTCAATACGCACCACTCGACGCCATCATTGGCTGCATATCCTACGACCTGGGTGATTGATTTGACGTCATCGAGGGGGTCTCCAATCTGTTTGGCCTCAAGATGAAGGACAACCTTTCGGTTAATCTTCATTGCGTAGTCCACTGATTTCCCGTCCACGGTAGGGTGCTCTAGATCGACTTCATCTGGGTCACGGATATCCCATCCTAGAGCCCCTAGCATGGGGTCAATAAAGATTGTACGGGTGGGGTACTCCTTCAGGCCAGCCTTACGGTGCCTCTCCAGCTGAATGCGAAGGGTTTCGATGCATTTAATGATTTCTTTCATCATGATCTCCATCGCCCTTGGTTGGCGAACTCCATGCTGAATTCATCATTTTGGATTTTTAACCGATACAGGTTTAACGAAAAACAAAACCCCACCTCTCTCTGTGAGAAGCAGGGTTTCTGTGTTCGGTCCATAGCCTCCCTCGCTTAGGGTTCGCGTCCAGGGAAAAGCACAGCCCCTCTAGGAACAGAATAGGAATTCAATTGCAACCTTTTTGGCTATATACGGTGGTGAACTAGCCGTCTATATAAGCCAAATTTAAAAATTTGCGTCAAGTTTTTCATTGCGTGAACTAAGTTCTATCTCACCGCCCGCTTCGCTAGAGGTTCACCCTGTTAAATAAAGAGTTTTGTTTAGGGGAATATAAATCCTTTAAAATTGATGGTTTCGTAAAAAGTCATTTTTTCCATTTTTCTGTCATTCCGGCGGAAGCCGGAATCCAGTAAATTCAATAGGTTCTGGATGCCGGATCAAGTCCGGCATGACGATTAGA
>Ga0307434_1001312_pt1 | contig 13661 bp, 23 predicted proteins | sample SalMarWE160220MG_FD_202156 | JGI IMG/M metagenome (GOLD analysis project Ga0307434, IMG submission 202156) | Salt marsh sediment microbial communities from the Plum Island Ecosystem LTER, Massachusetts, United States - WE1603-220 | ecosystem: Environmental > Aquatic > Marine > Intertidal zone >... | reverse complement strand
ACAGTTTTCTCCCAGAGGGGGGAAAACGGCGGGGAGCTACGATATTGAAAAAAGGTTTGGGAATTTCTGAAAAAAGTTTTGAAACCGCCTCGAGGGAATTTTTAGCTTCATTCCAAACTTGAAGGATTTTCCCTCGAGGGATTTTTCTGTCACGAAATCATCACGTTTTTGGCATAGAAATGACACTATTTTGTCGTAGGAATGGCATGATTTTGTCATGGGAATAGGGGGGGGGTGTCCGTCTAAGAGAGGGGTTTAACCCTTTTCCGGCCGGTGAATTGGCTGTACGTTCCAGTCTTTAAGGAAGCCGTCGCCTATCTGTGTGATGATGAAATCGTAGTGGGTATACTCTTTATCCGGTAGGAATGGCTCGAAGTGGGCAGCGAGCTTCTGCGATAGAATACTGAACGTCCTGGCCGTATCCTCGCTGTTAAGTTCGTCTACCCAGAATACCAGGGATCTTATTCGCTTAGGTTTGCCGGTCTCTTTGTCGGCTACCTCTCGGTCTACGTAGTAATCATCGGTAAAGTGCATCCGGGTCGGTACGCCAGACACCAGGGCGACATAATTCATCAGGAGGTTGGTCGCGGTCCGTAAAATCGTCAATGACGTAGGTTCTGATTCGTGCATTGCTCTTCCTTTTTAATTGTCGACGTGCTCGTCAGGTGTGAGGAGGTTCGCCTCTAGATCCGGCGTTATTTCCTTCTTTAGTATTGCTATAGCCACCTCATCCGACACACTCTTATACACTGGTGTGGCCCCTGGTCGCACTCTCGCCTCACTCATCCACCCCGATTCGACATCATGCCAGAGCGTAATCGTGCCCGGTGAAAACCCAAATAGCTTAACGAGCTGAGTGAGCGTCCTGGGTAACTTCATCCCTATCTGCCCGTATATCTTCCCCCTTAATTTCCATAGTGTATCGAACGGAGTGGTCCCGGGGCCCAGTCCGGTACCCCGCAAGGCTCCTAAAGCCTTATCGAGCTCATCGAGCTGTCGCCATTTAACGCCACATCCCATTATTTTAGCCCCCAGAAGTCCTTGTCAGCCGCCCAAATAAGAGCCTCCCATAGAGTAATTTTGTTGCCCAGGCCGTCATAACGGACATGGCGCCATAGGTACCACACATTTTTAACCCAACACACAAATTCTCGCAATTAATCCACCCCCAAGATTTCCCGCAGCTTCATCTTCTCCGCCCTCGCTGCCCTGTACTCTGCCGTGAAGTAGTGTTTCCTCTCCTCGGCATACTCCGCTATCCAGTCAGCCCAAAACACCACTATCTCAACCTGAGCCTCCTCCGCAGCTACCCTTATCCAGTCTATCATCCAGGGCACGATCAGGCGGCAGATGATAGGCTGGCCGTTGTAAAATGGTAGGTCCGGCGTCCTCGCTGCCATACCCCGGTAGTAGTATAAGTCGCCGATGCCATCCTTTATATTGCGAATCTTTGACTCAATGAGGTAGTATTTGTCGTCTTGCCACTTCACCGCATCCACTCGGGGTCGAGTGGGTCTGAAAAGAGCGGCCGCCCTACCCAGGCCGTAGCGGTCTACATACTCCTGGGGTATCGGTCCGAGCTCCACATTGAGCTGCCACTCTCCTTTCGGCCAGGTGGTTAGCATATACTCTGAGATATACCGCCGCTCACGCTCTTGTCTTGCCATAGCTTATAATCCCCACCACTCTAAGTGCTTGGCATACCAAAATGCGTCACAAACTCCTATGAGATGGCCTGTGCCGTCACGCCTCAAGAGCATAAAAAAGAAGAGTGTGATGCGTAATCTTAACCTCATGCTAACCTCCCTTGACTCCTGCAACAGTTTTGCCCCTTGACAATATACCACCCCGGGTAGATAATTGTCAATAGAGGCTGAGACCTGGAGAGGACGCCGTTGGGTCTCAGCCCCTCCTCTTTAGGTCTCGGTCAAGAAACTAAGGAGGTGCCATATGGCTATCAAAGTAAAACCAATCGAATCCTCGACCACGAAGTGGTCGGAAAATGCTGGTCGAGCTGCTACGGAATTTGCCGAGAACGCAGAGGCATCCGCTGATCTCTGGGCAAGGAATACGGTTGCGGCAAAGGATAACTTCGGGCTGGCAATCTCTGCTGCCGGTATCAAGGACCGGTTCGCCAAAGGGGTAGCCAAGGCTGGAGCAGCCAAGTTTGCCCGCAAGATCCGCGACGTCGCCCGGGACCGCTTTGCTCCCGGCGTAGCCGCTGCCACGGTCGACTACAAGACAGGAGTTGAGCCCTTCTTCGCCACCCTGTCAGCCCTCAGCCTCTCGGCTCGTAAGCCCCGCGGCGATCCTGCTAACTATAAGAGGGTAGAGGAAGTCGGCAAGGCCCTCAACGCCAAGAGATTGGCCCTGCTCGGTGTCTCCGGCAGCAGCTCGAGTGTCTGATAAGGAGGTATGGGTAAATGTACTTACAGAGAAGATACCTACAAGAGAATCGTGCCTTTGCCGGCCTGACAGGCCTGGATACCATAGACTTGCCTAACAAGGGTCTGCTCTCAGGCATTGAGCTTAGAGTTTGGGGAAGCAATGGTAATGACGCTACCAAACCTGATGTCTGGCTCCACGACAGGATCACTAAGATAGAGCTGGTGGTCAATGGCTCCAAGGTGGTAAAGAGCCTCACAGGGGAGCAGCTCCTGGCCGATATGCTGTACAAAAAAACCCCTCATCTCGGTCACGATATGAAGAATATGAACGCTGGCTCATGCGAGGAGTTCTTTTATATCAACCTTGGCCGTTTCTACCATGACCTTGACTATCTGCTGGACCTGGGACGTGTCACCGACCCTGAGCTCCGTATCACCTATAACTTTGCGGCAACTTCCCAAAACGGCTGGACCAACGGCGTGGCCATGACGGCTGCTCCGTCCCGCAACGTAATCTGCCACCTGCTCAGAGACTCTGATATAGTCCCGAGGGGCTACATCAAGACGTCTGAGATATACCGCTTCATCAGCGCCGCTTCGAGGCAGGAGAACATGGTCATTGCCAGAGGCCCACTCTACTCTAACCTCTACCTGCAATGGTGGTACAATGGAGAAGGCTTCGGCAATGGTCTGGACCATATAGAGCTCAATTTGAACTCTGATGACGTTATCCCCATGCGAATCGGCGTGACGGAGCTGGAGGCCGAGCTTGTTCGGTTATATGGCCTGTTCAACATGGCACAGCAGGTCACCTGGACCGATGCGCAGGCCTATCCTCACCCACTGGAGTCAGGCCGCGTGTGGGGTCCTGTAGCGGCAGGTCTCGACGCAGAGATCGCGGGTGCCGACCTGTGGAATAATGCCATACCAGCACCTCTGAGACTAACCTCGACTGGTGGCGCTCATGGCGGGCAGTGTCCCGTGAGAGCAGAGTACAGAGGAGTGTTTCCGTTCAGCGTCGCCGCCATACCTCACTTCAATCCTCTGGACGAGCGCACCTGGATTGACTCTTCTAAACTCGGCGACTTCTGGGTACGCGTTGAGCTGACGGCTGGCGCCGGTGCCAGCGCCACACTGAAGCTGCTGGGAGACGAGGCAGTTACCGAGTATCCATAGCCATTTAGTAAAGCTCATTTGAAGCCCCGGGGGGAGTTACGCCTGACTCTTCCCTGGGCTTCAGGCTTAAAAGGGGGTAATTTATATGGACCGCAGAATAGAGACCAGGGTAATTGACACCGGTGGAGTTATGCTTACCACCCTTATACAGAAGGACGCCTGCGAGGTATGGTGGATCACAGTATCACCACAAACCGAAAAGACGCCAGGCGTACTGAAGATATACGATGGCTTTGATGTTAATGGTAAGCTTGAGTTTCAGATTGAGTCAGGCTATGCTGAACATTGTAACTTCATCCCCCCTATCCCCTGCGACCAGGGTATAACTGTCTACAACGATACCCTTATCGCCTGCTATACCGTCGGCTACCGCCCCAAGAGCTGGAGGAAGGAGCCGTAGCGGTGTGTTTTACTCCTTTGACCTTCTAATCCCTGCCAACACCCTCAAAGCTGCGCCGGTTGAGCGTGAAGTCAATCTTACCTGGGGAGTGATAACCGAGGTCGAGATAAGGTTTCCACCGCGCTGTGTCGGCCTGGCCGGGGTGAGGATACTTGAGCACCGCCACCAACTCTGGCCCACCAACCTGGACGCCTGGTTTTACGGCAATGACGAGACCATCAAGTGGGATGAGTACCACGAGCTGTTTGAGATGCCGGCCATCTTTACCCTGCTAGGCTACAACGACGACGATACCTTCCCTCACACGCCTATAATTCGATTCGAGATACTTCACCCCCTCGTTGCTATGGCCAAGTATGGTGCTTCTCCCGGCATAACCGCCACAAGGCCCATACCCATACTATGGGAGGAATTGTAATATGGCACATGGAGGCCCCGATTGGGGCACAGCAGGCCCACTTGGCACTGTTTACACTATAGAGGACATGGCTGAGCTCGCCGTGCGTCTTGGTAGTCCTATCTCTTTCGACCGCCGCGGCAACGTCATGTGGTATGACGACTTCGAGCACAGTCTCAATAAATGGTTCATCGGCCTATTAGGCGGCAGCGTCGCCATAACCAACGAGAAGGCCCGGACAGGCGCTCTTTCATGTAAGGTTATCACCGACAACATCACCGGCAGCGAAACACACCTCATCCACCGAGAGCCCTATCCTGCTCTGTCAAGGCTAGGCATCGAGTTCTCCCTCCTCACAACTCTGGACGAAGCCGTTCTCGACTTGCACTTTAATATCTTCACAGGCACCTACGCACACATCGCAGCCATCAAATATGATTTCACGACGCACACATGGCAATACAATAATTCCTTAGGTTTATGGGCAGATCTCCCGATTCCCGTCAGACTAATCCCAAGTCTCTATATCTTTCACACTATCAAGCTCGTAATTGACCCCGAAACACATCATTACAAGCATTTCATTTGTAACAACGTTGCCTATGATATGTCGGCACTGGCCTACCACTACCCCGCCGACGGGCGAGCCCCCTTCATCCAAATAGATATAAACTACTACCCGACCGAAGATGTCTCAAAGACTATCTACTACGATGATATTATACTTACTCAGAATGAGCCATAGGAGGGAATAATGGGAGCAGGAGTACTAATATGGGGATGGGACGACACCAACAAGGTCTGGGTGCCCATCCAGGTTGACGCCGACGGCAAGCTCGTCGTGACGGCAGGCTGAGGTAAGTAATGGGCGCAGGCAAGTTACTATGGGGATATCACCCGGCGACTAAAACCTGGATTCCGCTCCAGGTCGATGCCAACGGCAAGGTAATCGTCGACATGTCGGCTATCAAGCTTGACGACCTGGCCGATGTCGACCTCACAGGTTTAGCAGATGATGACTTCTTCTATTATGACCTGGCTTCAGGTCTATGGAAGCCACGCAAGCTGGTCGACGCCGATATCCCCGCGGGGATTGCCAGGGATGCCGAGGTTGCTGATGCGGTAGCCGCTGAGGCTACTGCCCGGGCTGCGGACGTAGACGCTGAGGAAGCCGCCAGGATCGCGGCCGACACCGGCCATGCTGCGCTAACCACAGGCGTACATGGAATAGATATTCCGTTATTCTCCACCGCTAATAAATCTTACTATATTGACGAAGTGAATGGGGATGATGCCAATGGCGGAGAGGCTTCTGATGATGCTTTTGAGACATGGGCTAAGATGAAAGGCATTATTCCTATTTTCCTTATGCACACTTGGACTATATACATTATTGGTGATTTATCCACTATCGTTGACTTAGAAGCGCGGCTGATAGGAGGTGAACTACTTGTTCGAGGGTTTACTACAACGGCAGCTGGCCATACTGTTCCTTCTATAAAGGTTTATAACGTAAATGGTAAATTCCATTTCAATTACCTGAAAATCACAACCTCAACAGTAGACATTCGCTACAGCCTTTTGTTTGCCTATACCCTCCGTTACTGCGATATTATGCCCTCAGGCATACCTGGTACATTTTTCTCTGACTGCATTGCAGGCCTTGTGCAGTGTGCTTTTGGAACTGACATAGTTACCACCTGCATACAATCGCAAAATTCCCGTATCTACTCTTATCTTAATAGTGGAAATGGTACTCAATATGGACTTCATGCAAGTATGGCAGGGACGATTGGTAAGAATAGTACTCAACCAACAGGCACAACTGCTAATGAGTTTACTCAAACTGGGGGTGTTATCCGATGAAGGAGCTACTGGATGTTCAACGGCATTAAACCTAAAACCCTGCTCAGCACTCCCGAGGAGTGGCACGCCTTCCTCATCGGCTTCTTTGAGGTCCTCTGCCCCTGGAGGCCCAGGATCCCCATCCTTCTCCCATCATATCAAACAGTCTCAGGCGAGTACCACTACTACCTGGCCGGTCGAGGCTTTGGTTTCCCTGTCCTATTGCTAATTTTGATAGGGTTAGCTAAACTATTTAAGGAGGTTTTACTATGAAATGGACTCCGGACAAAATCACCGCCCTGGTCCTGATAGCCGGCTGCCTGGCCTTGCTCTTCACCGGTATTGACGGTGAGGTAAAGAGCATACTCACGCTAGCCGCGGGGTACTTCTTTGGCGTAAGCTATACTGAAAGGAAAAAGTGAGGAGGTAAAAAACTATGGCTGAGTTATATCACGACGTGGACATTGTGGAGCGGACTGAGATTACCCGGGAGGGCAGGGTACAGAAGGTTTATCGTGTCTCCGCCTTCACCAAGTCAGATGTCCGATTTACTATGGATGTCCCGGAAGCCGACTTTAGCAAGGAGAAGGTGGACAAGCTCCTGGCTAAAGAGGCTCAGAAGATAGAAGGCATCAAAGCTCTATAAGGATTCGCTGCTACCATGCCAGACTCTATCAGGAACGCGATTGCGATTGCCCTTTACTCTGCCGGTAGTTGGTTTAAGTGGCTCAGTGATAAGTTTTACGATGCTGGTGACTGGGCGTATGACATTCCTGCTGTCGGCCCTTACCTCGCCGCCGCTTTATACGCAGTAGCCGATTACTGCTATTACATCTACACTTACTTCAAGGACTTGAGGAGTGGATGGCTAAGTTTATGTAACTGGCTTGATGGCCTCTGGGATAAGTTCGGCGATATCTGGGATGACCTCGGCGACCTCTGGAACTATGCGAAAATCACACTTGGAAACCTGATAGATGACGCCCTGGACCTCGCCGATGATGCCTGGGACAAGGCGGTTAGAGCTTACAACAAAGCACGAGACGCCTGGGACTATGCCACTGGCTGGCTCACCGACAGGGCTAATGAAGCCTGGACCCGGGCTGGAAATGTCTGGGGTACAGTGACCGACTGGCTCAAAGAGAAGGCGACAGACGCCTATAACAAGGCCGTTTGGGCCTATGAGCAGATAGCAGCCGCAGTAACAGCCCAGGCGCAGGAAATCTATACCTGGGTCAAAGGGATCCCCGCCGAGATCAGCGACTTCGTTGCCGGTGTTGTCGCTGATATTGGTGCGGTAACAACGGACATAGTCCAGACTTTAATCAATAATGCCCTGGCCATATTCGCTGCCCCCTTCAACCTCATCAACCTGTGGTTCGACGACATCCAGGGCTTCTTTAACTCCCCGCTGGACTGGTTAGAATCCAAGTTTGCCGACTGGTTCTTTGGCCCGGAGAAATAACATGAGCCTTGCAGATAGATTGCGCGACTGGGTAGACGGCCTGAGCGACTACTGGAAGGATAGGGTCAGGGGATGGGTCGAGCGCAGTTTAACCGAAGCCGCTCAAAAATTCCTCGACGATGCGGAGCCCGAGGCTCGAGACAATGTTAAAGCCGTTCTCGAGAAGATAAGAGATAACCCCGACACTCCCCCCGAGCTCAAGTCCATAGTAGAGAAAGCGCTGGAACCTAAGTCGTGGATACAAATAGTTGTACTCGTAGTCATGGCCGTTGTCATGGTCGTCCAGGCAATCCAAACGCTTTTCAAACCAGCGGTTGACAGACTGTATCAAGGAGAGGAGAGACTAGCACAGACCTACCGCCTCGACCCCATATCCCTCATAACAGGCTGGAGACGTGACCCGGCGGCATACGAAAAATACTTCGACGACCTCAGGGACCAGGGCTGGAGCGACGACCGTATAGAAGCCCTCAAGTTCTTTACCCAGTTTATGCCCTCGGCCCAGGACCTGGTTAATTGGGAAGCCAAGGAGGTCTTTGAGCCGGCCATGATCGCTAAATACGGTCTGGATGATGAGTTCGAGGGTCTTGACCTTACCCTGTTTGGGAAGATCGGCGTCACCGAGGAGCAAGCTCGTAACTACTGGCGGGCGCACTGGGAGCACCCCGAGCTCAGGACCATCATCGAGATGCTCCGCCGGACCGGCTTCTCTGAGGACGACATGAAAGCGTGGTTTCGCTTGGTAGAGATTCCACCGTACTGGAGACAGATGCTAATCGATATTTCCTACGAAGTGCCCACCAGGGTTGATGTCAGGCGCTTCTGGGATATGAGGACCATAAACGAGGAACGGCTCCGGGAGATATACGCCTGGCAGGGCTACCACGGCAAGGACCTGGACGACTACGTCCTCTGGACCAAGGTATATGTCGCTTTCCCCGACCTCATCGCCCGCTGGAAAAACGGATACATCACCCTCGATGAAGTCCGCGCTGAGCTCACCGGCTATGGTATGCCGGCCGACAGGCTGGAGGAGCTCATCCAGACAAAAATGAAAGCGACCGAGGGTGAGCGGACGGCGGCGGAGCGCGACCTCACCAAGACCGACATCTACAAGGGTGTTAAAACGGGTGTCATCACCCGGGGCGAGGGCATGGAGCTCTTAATGGACCTGGGTTTCGAGGAGGATGAGGCTGATTATCTCCTGGCGATAAACATACCCACGGATGAGGAAGATATAGTAGTTAATCAGCGCGAGCTGACCAAGACCGATATCATCAAGGGGCTTAAAGCTGAGGTAATCACGGAAGTGGAGGCACTGGACAAGCTGCTCGAGCTCCGATATACCCCACTGGACGCGGAGTTCCTGTTGAAGATATACAAGGCGACCATCTCGCCGCCGGCAGAGGCTAAAGAACGGGAGGCGTCCAAGGCCGACATCGTCCTGGCGGTAAAGAAGGGATTGATCACGCCGAAAGACGGCTACCTCATGCTCCAGGATATCGGCTTTACACCCGAGGCATCTGAGTTTATACTTGTGGTCAAGGCCGAAGCATCACCGTTCAGTCCTATGTCATACCGGGAGTTTAAGGATATAACCGGCAAGTGGAGGAAGGCCGCCGGTGTGGAAGCCACGCCCGAAGCCGAGGAGATCCGAAAGGCGGCCGCCGAGGTCGTCAAGCTAGCTAAGGATCTCGAGATCCTGCGGGACCTGGTTCGTGAGGAAGAGGCGAAGCTAATCAAGGAAGAGGTCCTGCCGGCAGAAGCCACCGCCAGGCGGGACGAGCTCCGCGTCGCCCTCCACCGCGCCGAAGCTACTCTCGCTACCGCCCAGAGCCACTATGACGCCCTGGTAACCGAGTGGAGGCATAAAGAATGAACAAAAAGAAGTGCCCTCTATGTGATGATACAGGCGAGATTCTTAACAGACCTACTAGGTTGATAGGGGCAACCTACCCTGAGAATGACCCTTGGAAAGGGGATGAACATTTTGAACCATGTCCACTGTGTAGAGGCACTGACAAGATAAGAAAATGAATCCCCAACAGCCCGATGAGGATTTCATCGACAACGACGAGGACGAAGAGGACCGCTAGAATCTCCCCCTAGTGCTAGCTAAGGTCCTCCACAATGCCCCTTTACCTACCCCTGACCACTAATTACCCGCAAAAATCATTTTACCCCCCAAAAAATTTGACATATGTGGTATAATACTAAAAGAGAGACGGGTGACGGCGCTACTCGAGGTCGTGGGTAGACTAGCAAACTACCTTATCACCCCGAACTATGAGGGGAGCTCCTCCGACCAGGGGGAGCTCCGTCCTGTTTTTAGACCTCTAAAACCTCCATCTTTTTTGCCCTCAAAGCTAAGACGAGCTCCGGAGCTCCGGTAGCCGGCTCAAATTTCGTATCTAAATCACGGAGACCGTTTTTTTAGAATATCCCCATTCCCCCATACCCCCCTTGACAACCTTTTACCCCCTGTGGTAGAATTATTGTGCTTTATGTGCACGGTGGGGATCCTGCCCTGGGTTCCTGTACCAGCGGCCGGGATCCCCACCCAAAAAGGAGGGAGGAATAACAAGATGATCTGTCAGTTTAACCACCAACCTTGCCAATACATAGCGTGCCCCCTGTGGGACGAGGGACAACGGCGTTGTCTTTTTCAGATGGCCGTCTTCAAGATCCTGGGGAGGCCAGAAAAGGCGCCGGAGCAGCCGGCCCTCTTGACCGATACGCAAAGGGATATTTTGGAGATGGTAGCCAGGGGATACCACACCAAGAGGATCGCGGGGGCTCTATTTATCTCACCCCGGACAGTCAATAAGTACGTATCAGATTTGTTGCTGAGACTTGATGCCAAAAACCTGGCCCATGCGATCACTATAGCGTTCCAGAAGGGAATTATATCGTTTGAGAAGGGGGACGCGCTCCTGCCAGGCAAGGCAAAGGGGCAATAAAGAGGAGAGGAGGACCTATGCCAATCAAGCTATCGAAAGCCATTGAAATACTAACTAGAGAAGTCCATGACATCACTTTGTCACCGGACCCAGACGTCCCGGATGCCCTCAAGCTCAGCATCAATGCTATGAAGTATTACCAAGAGCTCAAGAAGCTAGGTATCATTAACCCTAACTGGGTTTTCCCAGGCGAGGAGCCGGAGGAATAGATATTCTTCGGAGAATGGATAGGAAGGTATGATGAAGCTAATTGAAGAAGGGATATTTATGTTGCATGGTGGAGATGGTTACTGTGCGGCCAAATCTTTATATCCTGATGCCAAGTCATTCTGTGAAGCTGTAGCTATGGACGGGGATGAAGATTATGGAAAACCTGAGCAACTTGGTGCCTTGGACTACTTAATAGCTCATACTAGAATTGGCTACGCCCATCATTGTGGCGGCTATCCCGAATGGGGTTACTACAACGAACGATCCAGTTGGTGGCAGATAGAGGATGAGCCAGGACGAGGTAGAAGCCCTGTCTGGTATCTTGATTTGAGTTAACGAGACGTTCTTGAAGGAATATCAAGGGAGAGAGCGGTAAAGTGAGGCTACAAGATACAAAGCCGAGGACCCCGAGCGAGGCCGAGCTCCGCCGCCGGGTCCACGCCCGGGCCATCATTAAGGGCATCACCATGCGCCAGGCGGTATTCGAGGCCCTCGAGCTATGGCTACGAAAGGAAGAGAAAGGAGGATAAGCCATGTGGAGATGTTTAAATGATCCATTCGGATATTGCGCCGGTGAGCCGTGGGCAGTGAGCAAGCCAGTGAAAGCCTACTCTATCAATATAGCAGGGAAGCAGGTAGAATTCATCGGCTCTTCTACGCTATGTGAGCTAGACAAGCGCACCTGTGGCCTATATCTGACAGCCACGGAACATTACCTGGAATTTTTAAAACAAATGGTACCAGGCAAATGAGAGTTAAGGCCCGAAAGCGTTACTGGCTGGCAAACGGCGCCGCGGCATTGGTCCTCGTCGTGCCCACCTATGGTATTATACTGCTACTCTTCCCTCTTATCTACCTACTCGACAAAAAGTTCGCTATGGCCGCCTACAAGCGGGAAGAGCTCGGCCTTTCCCCGGCCTGGTATGACGGCTTCTCAAAATGGGAGTTTGAACGAGTAAATGCCACGAACTAACAAGCAGGATCTACTATTAAGGAGAAAATTTTTACACTTGACAGCTTTAATTAGAACATATATTCTATTGACAAATATCCCCCTGGCACGCTACCATGATCTACGGAACGTTCCCGGTAGGCGAGCAAGAAAAGCTCGGACAGAGGAAGCCAAAGCCTCAGGTTCAGTGTCGGGGGGGTATTTTTTGCCCCTTTCCCAAAACTGCCTCAAAAGAGTTTCCCCCTTAACAACCCCCTTCAGAAAAGAGCGCTTGCGCTTTAACCAATACTCTAAAAATATACCTGGCTTAAGTGCACGGGCTTTATGAGGATGAGGGGGGTAAGAGTCCGAGAGAGGGGGGAGAGGGAGAAGATTAAATGGCTACTAAAACACCAGCTGCGAAGCCACGGAGGAAATATATCGATTTAATGGTTAAGTGTCCACGCTGCGGGAATGTGCAGCACGAGTATGTGTATTCGCTGTTTGAGAAAGACTGGTTTAAGTGTAATGACTGCCAGCAGCTATCGGCTTCCGGTGCCTGGATAGTGCTCCACTTTTATTGTGGGTAGAATTTGACATGCAGATCGACTTTGGTGAGTCCGCACCGGGCGGGGTCTTTTTACGACCTACAATTTCCCATTATATCAAAAATTAGTGGAGGACAAAAATGACACTAGAAGAAGCTATCAAAGAACTGATTGCCGAACATCAGACCTATAAAAGAGCGAATAGACCTAACTTCTATGATGCTGTTGGATTAGGCATCGAAGCCCTCCAAGCCATTAAAGCGGTTAAGGATGAGCCATCTTTCCATGCGCTTTTGTTACTAATAGGCGAGACCGAGAAGTAGAGAAAATACCAATAAGAAGGAGGGAGAATAACAATGCCAATCAAAGTAGTCTATACCATCAATCGCTCGAGGGTAGGGAAAGCCGGAGAATACCCATCCCTCGACGCCATGTTAGAGGTTCTCCGGGAGATCTTGGCGAATAGAGAAAAAAGTGGCTTCCTAGGTAAAGTGTGGCTCACTGTGGAGGCCCACGAGGAGGAAAAATGAAGCTACGCAACGTTGACCCACACAGTATCAAGGTACCGGAGGTAAGGGTAACGGCTCAGTTCGATGAGGAGCTCTACAAGCAATTCCAAGACTCCATCGCAGTAGTCGGGGCTATCACCCCCCCTATTTGTTACGAAGTCGAGAAGGAGCTGGTCCTTTGCGACGGGCTCCACCGGCTCCAGGAGGCAATCGCCAACGGGGATTCTACTATTTCCGTGGTAGTCCTCTCCGGAGACATGATAGACGTCCTCACCAAAAACATATTCCTCGACCACCTCCGCGGCAAAACTCCCGTCAGCCAGATGGTCAACGTGATAAAAACCCTTCACCAGGAATACAACCTCGACTCTGACCAGATCAAAGAAAGAACTGGTCTCACCCGGGAGTATATCGAAAAGTTAATTAAGATTTCCGAGGCAAGCCCGGTGATCCTTGACGCTTTGGACAGGGGAGTGCTCGGTGTCGGCCACGCTTTTGAGCTAAGCCGCTTACCTTATCCCATCCAGCAGGAGGAAATACTCGCCAGGCACCAGGTGTGGCGTTTCTCGGTCAAGGAGCTGCATGAGCAAATTGACGCAGTACTTAAAGAAATGGATCTACTCAAGCAAGCACCGCCAGCATCCCCGCCTGGCGATCCCCCGGCGCCGCCTCAATATGCCTGTGAGGGCTGCCATGAAACCATTGAGCCACGCTACTTGAGGCCAGTAATGCTCTGCCCTAATTGCTTCGGTGAGGTGTGGCGACTCAGCAAGGCCCGGGAGGAGACAAAAGCGGCGATCGATGATAAGGGAGGGGAACCCTAAACAATTTGG
>Ga0307434_1001306_pt1 | contig 13715 bp, 16 predicted proteins | sample SalMarWE160220MG_FD_202156 | JGI IMG/M metagenome (GOLD analysis project Ga0307434, IMG submission 202156) | Salt marsh sediment microbial communities from the Plum Island Ecosystem LTER, Massachusetts, United States - WE1603-220 | ecosystem: Environmental > Aquatic > Marine > Intertidal zone >... | reverse complement strand
CAAAAATATTTCTCATTAACCGATCCTTTGATTACAAACTTTCTTACACATGGCGCACGCATGGGCGTTCCTGCATGGCTTTTTACTGTCTGTCTTATGTTTGTCATTTGCCCCAAGCTCATATGCTTCCAATATTTGAATTTTTCTCAGCAAGGTCTCGTCAACATGGATTTCCAGCATATTTGCCGCGGCCAGCATGCCCGCATAATTCAGCCCCAGACGTTGGCCAAACGCGCTGTAATTCCATTGAGTGGCGCAGGCCGAGAAAAGGTCCAGGGCATCCCGGTTTTCTTCGATTATTTCTTCTGGTTTTTGCCCGGCGCTGATTTTTTGCCAGGCCGCGACGAGTTTTTTTCCGATTTCTCGTCGCCATAGGTCAATTCGATAATCCGGTTAAAAACGGACAGGGCTTCCGGATTGGGCAATTCATCCGCCTTTTCAGCCATGATCATTTCAAGCACGCAATCAATCATTTCGTTTTGACGGTCCGGATCTAATTTATCGATTTTCTCTATGGATAGCCCGTTTTTGCGCAAGGTCTTAATCTCGCCGCGGGTCAAGGCGCGCAAACCGTGTTTTTCATCCAGATTAACTTTTTTTTTCATCTCCCTCGTCCTTCTGTTTTTAAGTAAACGCCAGGGACAATTCATCGTCCCCGCTACTGCGGTTCAACTGGCAGTCGATGCCCAGGGTGCGGATTCCCTCGCGCTCGGCCTCATCGATCTTGGTATACTGGACCTTTGGCGCGGTAATGGTGCAAATATTCCCGGCCGTGCCGCCCAAGACCGTGGACAATGCTCCTTCATTTCCGGACCGGAGCTTACCGTAAAAGTCATACGTGGCCACCAGGACCTTTTCCGGGTCAATGGACATGACCGGCATGCGCTTTGAAATGATGGTGGAATAGTGACCGCTTTCCTTGTTGGCGTCCTCGCGCAATGCCAGAGTATTGGCGATATCAATCTCCAGGGATGACAATAAGGCCGCATAAGAGTCAATGGTGAGCTGGGCCGATAAAAAGGCCGGCGGCAATGTGGAGTCGTAACTGCAACCGGACAAAAGCGCCACGTCGGTCGCAGAAAAGTCCGCGCCGATAAAGGAAAAGCTGAGAATGCCCGGCTCGCCGGCTTTTAATATGAGCTTGACCGTTCCCCGTGCGCCCCAAATTTTATGCAATATGCCATCCTCATATAATAAGAGGGTGTATGAGCCGATGGAGGACGACGCCGGCGTATAGGTTACGGACACGCCCGTATCCACGGTTTCGGTAAACCCGCATCCTTTCAGGCAAATCCCGCTTTCCGGGGCCGTGCCTGCAGATCCAGACCCTTTAAGCTCCATTTCAAACTCGATGGCCGCCTGGCGCTTGCCCGGCACCGCGGAAAATTGCGACAGGGACGAGCTGCGCATGTCCCGCTGGGTCATGGCGATATCCGGTATAAACTTGGCGTTCCGGTGCAAGACGGCATCGGTGTTTTCCGGGGCCTCGGCAGAGCCTTCGGTGCCCTCCACCTTGATGGCCAGTTGGGTTCTTGATTCTAACATGATAACCTACTCTTTCCCGGCAGGTTGATCCGCCGGCTTTCTTTTATCTTTTTCCGGTTTGACAATAGTGCCGCCCTCCCGGAATTTATCTTCAATTTTTTTCATTGATCCTCCCTAATAATAATCCCGCTCATGGCATATGAGAACGCAATCGGCCACATGATACAGAGTTTCTCCGATTTCCATTTCGTCCACATCTTCAATTTGCAAAGGATCTGAATTGACACAGGTATTGTTAATTTGATAATTACCTTTAAATTCATCATAAACCGCATCCAATAACGCCTGGAAGGTGTTCTCGCTGGCGTTAGCATCATTTATCTCGTATATGAATGATATCCAAAAATGATGAATTCTTTTGAGTGTAGCGCTATCATTATTTCTGCTGGTCGAAGTTTTTTGCCGCCGGATCATACACCCGTTGACCGTATCATTAGACCGCATCAGCTTCAAAAACTTGGCAATGGACCTGCTATGCCGGATATAATCATGCACGGTCCCGATCCCGGAAACCCCTTCCAGAATGGTCTTGATCTGCGCTTTGACCGTTGCTTCACTCATTCATATACCTGATCACGTTGTTTAAAAATTTATGCCGGATATTTTTAACGATATTGTCCTGCTCCCGTTCAAAGGCCGGCCCGATCAATGGCCGTTCGGGCGATCTCAAGGTCTGTGTGTTTTTTTTGACGGGAAACCCCAGGGCAAACAACATTTTTCGCATTTTGGGAGTGATGGGAGTTTCGAACCCTTCGGCATGCAGATTGACCAGGGCCAGCAGACGGCGGGACACGTTCACAAAACCGATCCGCACCATTTCAAGATCTTTGTCATATTTATACCGGATGGCGCCGCGCAGTTTCATGAGCGGGTTCTGGCGTGTGGACAGCATCACGCCCTTGTATTTGCGAACCCGCTTCTTTTTACCCCTGGGACCTTTCCAGACCATGCGGTAATTTTTAATGCTCATGATCCGGCCGGATCGCTTGCGGCGGCTCAGTACCCCGGTGTGCGGATTGAGCTTGTCCCAGGATCCGCCGTGGCCACCGGTGCGGATATCCTCTTTGAGGATTCCCCGCATCCGGTATCCCTCGGATTTTAAGGCTGAAGCGATGGCCCGGTCCGCATATCGCGGGAACATAACTCGGAACATATCTTCCAAAATGATCTCTCCGCGGGTATCCACTATAAGTTCCAGCATAACCAACTATCCTATTGCTTATGAACGTCCACCAGCCATTCCAGGCGGTCTGCGCTTTTCTTGGCGTATATCACTTCATAGGTTTCGTTTTCGTCATCCCATTCGTCGACCTCTATCACCATTATGCTTTTGGCCACGGCCACGGTTTCCACTTCCGACACCCGGATCCGAAGCCGGGCCGTAACATCAAGAGCGTCTGAGCCCTCGCGCGGATCACCGGTCCCGGCTTCCATGATGGCACTGGCGGAAATATACTCGCCGTCCGGGTCATAAATGATGTTTACGACTCCGATCATACCCGACGAATAAAAAGCTGTTAAATCTGTAATCGCCTGCTCTTTGGGTGTTTTTAGCGTCATTAAAATTTTCTGAATAACAGCTCTTTCTTTTTTCGATGGTTTTTAACCATCTTTAAAAGATCGCCCTTGTTTTTCCCGGACACGCTTTTTATGCCGGGAATAGCTTTTGCCTCGGCCCGAAGTTCGGCCGCGGACATTTCTTCCGGAGCTTTCACCGGTTCCGGTTCCTGCTCCGGATTCATATCCGCCGGCATTTCGGCCTTTTTCAGGGCCAGTATCAGATCATACCGGCCCTGGTTCCGGAATGTTCGATGTCTCCGGCCGTCCAGCTCCTTGACATCTTCCAGTTTGGCCTCGATAAACGGCTTGAATCCGCGGGCCGTTAAAACAGACATGGCCTGTTTTTCTTCCTGGGTAAAAATCAATTCCAGATTTATCATATGAATCTCCTTTCCGGGCCGCGGTTAGGTGATGATGTTGTCCATCAGATAAATACAGGCGGCCGCGATATTGCTTTTGACCGCGTTGCTGGTATCAAAGGACTGCATCAGGGCCTCGTCCGTGTTGTGGCGTACCCGGAATACATCGGATCGGATTTTATCCTCCCGGTATTGCTCCACGATGGGATTCTGCGGACTGTCTTCGGTCCAGAGAAAGGTGCGACCGATACCCGGCTGGACCAGGTCCGGACCGGAACTGATCTTGACCAGGCCTGAATATTCGTTACTCCACAGATCGGCCACGACTGTATCCAGGCCTTGACCTGCGGAATCATATACCGCGCCGCCGACCAGCACGCGTGGGACATTAAATACCGCGGCGAGTTGTTCGGAATTCATGCGGTTGATATCAATGCCGGCAAATGTATATTTGAGGCGGTCAACGACCTGGTCGCAATTTTTCAGATTCAAAAATGTGGAATATGCGATGATCAACGCATCCGGCAACATACCGCAGGCCAGCCGAAAGGAAGCAATGCCGTCGTTTACGTCATCGATGGGTGTGGCTTGAGCCGGTTTATCCCATTCATTACCAACACTGTTTGCCGTAAATGTGACAGGATCGAATACTTTATTTGCAATGCGCTGTTCCTGGGCACGCATGATATGATTCATTCCCCGCTTGGTAGCGATAAAATCGGCCATACCCGCCGCTTCCTGATCGAACAGGGATCTTTCGGTATCATCTATAGGTTCTTCCCATCCTTGTTCTGATGTGGAATATTTACCCCTTTCATAAGTCCAGTCTCCCCGGTTGTACTCTCCTCGGGGTGCCCGTGCCGTATCCGGAATCTTTAATAGCGCTTCTTTGGGGATCACCGGATAGATAGACGCCTGTTTGGGCGTCATGAAAATCGGCATGACCTCCAGCCCGATAAAGGGCATGGTCACGCCTTCGACATATTCCATCACCTGAACGCCCAAGTCCGGGCGGTATATGGCGGAATCGGTTTTTGCTCTCATGATTAATATCTCCTTTTTTATTTCAAGGGTTCTTCAAAGAACCGATTAGGATGTTAACAGCTTTTTGGTATAGGTGATCCATGCCGCCAGCATAATCACATCATCCGTGCCCAGAGTGCCGTCCTTTGGCTGAATGGTGAGCTCCATTGCCGCCGGATAGGCGGTAAGATTAGCCAGGGCCAGGGTCCGGGTAACATGCTGAACGGTCTTTGATGTTGCGTCGCCGGTCATGGCGTCCGTATCCCCGCCAAAATCACTGTCATCGTCATACAGCTCGCCCACATCGTTGTTATATGCCGCAATAGTGAACTTGATAGCGTCTGCCAAGGTTTCCCCGACTTTAGCCGCCAGAATACTTAGTGTCATATTGGCGGTGACATCCGCATCCGGCGGCACCAGGACTTTTGTGCCCACCGGTGTTGGCGTGCCATGATTGTTCCATCGAATGCCGAGGCCTTTAGCGGTTACGCAAAATCCGGGTGTGGGGCTGTCGCCATCGGAAAATGCTGCGAGGGCAACGCCGGCGTCAGTAATGTTGGGCATGGGAATGGGAATGATGCCCTGTGCAGATAATAGGCTTTTGTAGATCTCCTCTAAACACGCTTCTGCTGTTACTTCTGAGGTATATGCGCCTAAATTATCTACAGAGACCGTGGCGGCAGTCGTTGATTTGACGTTCCAGAACGCCACCCGAATATGCTTGCCGTCCGCTCCCACTTCAATGGAAATACCCTGGGCGGTTCCGCTGGATTCGTCGGACACCTTGCCATCGGCGGCCCCATATAATACGGTTCCCCGCCCAATGGCCGAATCCACGATGCATTCAATCTCAAATATTCCGGGAGCGTTGTTCATTTTCACGGCCACCATATCACCATCCGCCACCGCATATTCGGTGACGCCGATAAAATCTTCGCCGGCGTCCGCATACACGATCTCGGGCGGATCATTGGTAGTGCCGCTTTCGATCTTGACTCTGCGCTTGGCCTCCAAATCCTCGCCGGCTTTAAATGTTGCTATTCCGTTATTCCATGACATAATATTGTCCTCCGTTTTTTTTATGGGTCTAAAAAACTTTTAATTCACGCTCTCCAAATATGCCTTGTGGGCGGCCGGGTCTTTTTTCATGACCGCCTGCATGGCATCTGTTTTTGAACATTTATGCAGAGCCACGTGTTCTTCCACCTGGGTCATAAAGTCCTTGCCCGTGCTGATAGAAGCGCTGCCCTGGCCCACATCCTCGGCCCCGGCGTTGTGGATGGCCTCAAGCATCTCATCTTGTTTGTCCGTGGAGGCCTGTTCGGGCTGGGTTTTGCGGATGGCCGCGAATTGTTCCTCGGTCACCCCGGTTTCCACCACGGCCTTGAATGCTTCGCCCGGCTGTTCTCCGAACTGGATCACCGCCAGTCCCAGAATGCGTTTCTTTTCCTCGGTTTTTGCCTCTTGTTTTGCCGCGTCCTGATTTTCTTTGGACGCTTTTTCGTGGCCGGCGGTTTTGCCTTCCTTGAATCCCCGTTCATATCCGGTCGAATCGCCTTCCTCTATGAGCGCCTTTGAAATATCAGGATATTCTTTTTTAAAATCTTCCAGTTTCATGTTTGATCCTCCGATTTAAAATTGATAATTTCGCTTTTCTTGCCTTTTCTACCTGCATCACCGGCAGGATTTTATTGATGATCCGGTCCCGGGTGGAAACACCGTCCACCAGGCCGGCGTCAATGCCTTGTTTTCCGATAAATATTTTGCCGTCCGCCATATCTTCCAGGACCGTGTTAGAAGATACGCCCCGGTGTTTTGCAATTTCGTCCACAAAAACCGTATATAGATAATCCACCATATCCTGCAGGTTTTGACGGCCTTCTTTGGACAGGGGTTTGTATTGCGAAGTGATGCGTTTATATTTTCCCGCGTAAACTTCCGTGGTTTTGATACCCAGTTTTTTTTCGTATTGCGAATAATCCACGTGCGTGGCCACCACGCCGATGGACCCGGTCATGACCGTGCCACCCGAGATATATATCCGGTCCGCGGCCGATCCCACCCAATAGGCGGCGGACGCCATCATGCCGTCCGTATAGGCCACGATGGGTTTTTGATTCCTGCCATCAAATACGCGGTCCCCTAATTCCTGGACGCCGTCGATCACCCCGCCCGGAGAATCGATGTCCAGCAAAATACCGGACACGTCCGGATCTCCTAAAGCCTGGTCCAATGCCTTGGTGACCAGCTCCGTGGATACGCCGCCGGATATGCGGGTGAACAGGTTCATGCGCTTGGCCATGACGCCATGCATGGGAATCACCGCCACCCGGTTTTCTATGGCATAGGGCTTGGGCGGCGGATCGTTTGTTGTTTTGCCGATCTTGGCCTCGATGGCCGCGATATCGATCTTTTCTCCCCTCAGATGCGTGGAATATATCTCCTGGATCTCGTACAGTTTTTCCGGCACTATGGCCCAGGGACTGGTGAGTATGTCGATGATCTTCATCTATTCTTCCCTTTTTTCTTCTTCCATTTTGTCGGTGACGGCCTGGGCGGTTGCTTCTTTGTCCGCTTTCTTGGGATCCGGTTCCGGCAAAAGCCCTTTGGATTTTAAATCCTCTTCTTCTTCCTCGATCTGGTCGATGGTGGCCCGGTAATCCCCGCCCCGCTCGGTGATGGCCTGGGCCCGGCTCATGATCCGGCCCTGGATGGCTTTGAGATCCGCGGTCACGGCCTTGACCGGCTCGATATCGCCCTTGGGGGATCCGCGCCAGTCACACCGGCAGATTTGATACGTATTTTCATAAAACGCGATGTCTTTGGGCAGATGGCCGCGCAGGAATGCTTCTTCCTGAAGCATAATGTTGATGGGCTGGCAAAATCCCTGGCCCATGCGGGTCCGGTGCATCATAAACACCCGCCAGGCATCGAGCATGGCGGATCGAAATCCCGCGAAATTCACGCCTTCCACGTCCTTGAACAATACCGGGTAGGGCATATTCAGGCTTAAAGAGATGGCCTTTTTAATGACCTTGGTAAAGGGCTCAAACGTCGTTCCCGGGCGTTGGGCGGATATGGGATGAGGCTTTTCTCCGATCCGGCCGTAAAAGATGGCACCGGGGATAATCTCCTGGTATCGGGTATCTTCTTGTTCGTTGTCCGGGTTGGTCCGGGTTTCCGTGTGCGAGGCCAGCCAGACCGCCATGTCCGTGGGATCTCCGGCTCCGGTTTCCACAAACAGGGAAAATGCCGCGGTCACGATGTTGGACACCAGCTCCGCGTCCAGAAAATCGTTGAGATCCCGCAAATACTTCATGGCCGGCGCAAAAAACGGCATGCCGCGAACCTGCTCCGGATCTTGGCATATATATCCGTGCAGGACTTTCCATCGATGGCCGGCCCGAGTTGTAATGCGTAAAAAGTTTTTTGAAATATCGGGCAGGGCCGAATCCAGAATGCCTGGCCCTGATTTTTTGATCCAGTATGCCTTGGGCACGCCGAATTTGCCGATTTCCACACCGTCGATAATGTTCGGATCGTTGATCTTGTCCACCGGGGTTTTGAGCCTCATGGGGTTGATCACACGGCAGGCCAGGGAATAGGGCCTCACCGGATCCTTGATCATGTGCAATAATACCAGGTATTCTCCGTACTGCATGAGGTTTCGCATAACCAGATATTGAATACCGCCAAAGGTCATTCGCGCGCCCGCATCCGCCCAGGGGAACCAGTTCTGATAAACCATGGTCTGTTTTTTCTGCAGGTTCCGGACTGTTTGCTTATCCATGTCCAGCACGTCTGGATCCAGAGCCGGGTGCGGCACCAGGCCGGATCCCATGACCGTGGCCGCGAAAGTATCCACGATCCCCGAAGCATGGGGGTCGTTGTTGGTCAAATCCACGGATCGCTCCACGATTTGTTTCCGCTGTAAGGCGGCGGACTGGCGGCCGGCCAGCCGCCTGGGGATCCAGTTTTTCATGCTTCCGGTGCGTTTGGCCGCGTCCCGTTTATAGGTATATGCGCTGGAAGGTCGGAGAGGTTTGTCGTCCGGGCCGTATAACAAGGGCCGGCCCAAAGAGGCGGCGATCGCGTTGACGGTCGTAGAAAATAGGCGGGTTTTATCGGTATAGGCGGCGGCTTGCATTATGTCCGCTTCATGGTTCCGATGTTAATGGCCGGACCGCCAATTCCACTTCTGATTCGATATTCTTGTCTGAGATCTTTAAGATGCTCACGAAGCTCTTTTAATTGCGCCCGAACCACGGTTCCGCCCGATCCGCTCAATGATTGGCTGGTTAAAACTTCCCGAATTGCAGAGCGAGTATCTGCAATGTCTTGCTTGATTTCTTCAAGAGTTAGATCTGACATAAAAAAACCCCTATGCATAGTGGTTGCTTGTCTTGCAATCACTATAGCATGGGGTTTTTTATAAAATCGTAATCCGACGGAAAAAGGTATTAAAAAGATGAAAAAAGGATGTAATTAGATGTTGACAGCCTTTTTTTAACCGTTTTCAAAGGACAATATTTCCTCCGGAACTTTTCCGGTCAGATCCACGCCCGATTCCAGAAAAACTTTGATCAATTCCGCTTTTTTACAGGATTTGAATTTGCCCCGTTTTTTGAGCAGTTTTTCATACAAAAAAGTCTTGGCCTTTTCATCGGAAAATATTTCCAATTTTTCGCCCATGACCAGCATTTCCTTGATGGTTTTCTTTTTGAGATATTCCTCGGTGATTCGCCAATCGGTTTTCAGATCAATGTCGAAATGTTCCGCTATCATGTGCCGGGTTTTACTATCCCCTTGTTCCTGCATTATCACATGGATGGATGCCTCGCGGAAGGCCTGGTCCAGTTGTTCTTTGCTCATTTTAGATATAATATCGAAAATTTTTTGCAGATTAAAAGATCGCCATAGGCAATAAGGATTTTCTTCGACCTCTTTTTGCGTTTTATTTCCACTGTAAACCGCAAACCAGGCATGCAAATTATCATTGGATTTGAGCAGTGAAAAAAGCGCGATTTGTGCCATTTTGAGTTCGTCCTGGGATTGGGCGTTGATTCGCACCGGCAATTCGGTTTCATAAAACTTTTCCCGAAAATGAGTGCCGTGCCAGGGCACGCGCGGGCCGTCTTTGGCTTTTTTCTTTTCTTCCTTTTTTTGAGGTTTGCAGGCATTAAAACAGCTTGCATCGCCGAAACAGGTTTTTTCATGGTTCCAATTCACGTCTCCGTCGATATCTATAATGGTGATAAAATTCGGGCAATCCCGGCATTTTTTTCTTGGCTGCTCGTCGGAGTATTGTGTGAAAGATCGGTATTCATTATGATTTACATCCTCTTGAAAGCGAAATCCCGTGGTTTTGAATTTTTTATAATAGATGGTTTTTTTCCACTGCTTGATTAAATGATTGTTCTGTTTTTGTTTAAAACATTTTCGATTTAAACATCGTTTCTTATCCGCCGGATCCGTGGCCCATAGTTTTTTCTGGACATCGGAATTCTGAAAGCACGTCAGGCACCCGGTTTTCTCCAAGTCGAATTTGGCGTCGGACAGTTTGGGGGACTGTCTGTCGATATCCCGTTTCAGGTCCCGGACCGATTGAATGGAATTGCTCCAGGGATTAAACAGGCCCTTGTAATATTTATTGATTTCTTTTTTGGTTTTCAGCCTCATGAGCTGTTCCAGGTGCCCGTATTTAATCGCGCCCTTTTCCCAGGTTTTCAAAATCTTTTTGGGTAAATCCAGGACCCGGATTCGCCGGCGAATGTATCGGGCATCGATGCCTGTACGCTCTGCCAGCTCCTTGACCGCGTCCGGGCCTTTTTTGTCCAGCCAGGATTTAAAGCTCCGGGCTTCCTCCAGTTCGTTCAAGTCCTCCCGTTGCAGGTTCTCGATGGTCATGAGATCAAAAGCGGTTTCATCGTCCAGATCCCGGATCAGGGCTGGGACGGTATCCAGCCCGGCCTGTTTGGACGCCCGGAACCGGCGCTCTCCGAAAACGATCTCGAATTTTACGGCCTTGTTCCGGACCGGCCGTGTGAGGATGGGCTGGATCACGCCTTTTTGCTTGATGGACGCCACCAGTTCGTCAAAGGTTTCCCCGTGAAAGTTCTTGCGCGGGTTTAAAGGGTTTGATCTAATCTCGGCCAGACTGATGTTTTGATAAATGTTTTGTGTCATGGTTTTGTCCTCCTTTTAATGTCTCGATAAATTCGGGCCACAATCGGCTTTCAAAATATTTTCGCGCCGATTCCTGATCTGGAAACATTTTGAACAATTGAAACGTGCTGATCGTTACGTTGTCTTGCATTGTTTTTCTCCTAAATCATCAAATATCGTTTTATCAACTGGCAGACAGTATCGGACATTGACCGTCCCTGTTCCCAACCCTCAACAGTACGAGGCGATACGGCGGCTATTTCGGATAGGTCGGAAACTGTCAGTCCGAGAAATTTTCGGAGAGTCTGAACATCATCAGCATCGTCAATTTTTAATTCATCATAATGGTATCCAGCTCGGTATCCAGTTTGCAAATCACGCCGATATTCACCGTCACGGCAGTTATAAAATTTCTCGTGTTCCTCTTGAGTTCCAAAATTTTCACCGTGGAAAGATCGGCGGATGCCCCGCTGAAAACCGCGCCAGAAATCGGCGCGGTCATGATCAATACTTTGCATGGATTTTGCCATGCCCAACAGTGATTGAAAACGTTTTTTATCCATTTTTAATAACCTCCATCTTCCGTGGGTCCAAACCCTTGGCCGATGCCACGCCTATATGGTTCGGGGCATGTGTGAAATGGAGATTCAATTTCAGGATCGTCTATATAGGATGTGTTTTTCAGGATTTCATCCGGCAAAACAACCTCGTTTGTAGCGGGTTGAATGTTACGTCCCGGATAACCACGATCCCCTCGAATCAAACTGATATTTTGAATATCCCCGTCGTCAAACCTGACAAATCCGGCTGTATCCTGTTCGCCATGAACAGATTTCACTATGCCGGTTTTTTTGACCCATTTGCCACCAGAGCTGATACCGTCCTCATCCTGATACGATCCCCTATGGACCTCACAAATAACCCTGTCACCAATTTCAAATATGTCCACCATTTCGTTGATTTTCTCGGAGAGTATTTTAGAGTGATGTGCGGGCAATCCCCATCTATTGTGGTAATCAGTTCCGAGGTGAACATAGGTGGTATCAATTCTATCGTTAAATCCGTCTGTTTCTACAATGTGCATTTGAATTTGTTTCATTTTAACCTCCTACCCTTCTCGCGGGAAAACTCAAACTCTCCCACGGTCATGCGAACCATAAATCCGGTGCGGTGAATGGTATTTTTACAATTTTTTGATTCTCCGGTATGTTCGCGGAGTTCCACGATCGCTTTCGGCATGAGCTTTTTGATTTCTTGGAACTGAGAAAATTCTTCTTTGGTTGCCAATTCCTTATCGGCAACGTCAAAGTCCACATCGCAATATTCGTATTCACAATCACACACATCCGATGCCGTAAGTTTTTTATACCTGGGCCATTCATCAAGAGGAGCGTAAGTTTCGGAGCGAATTGCGTCAATGATTTCGGTTTCCGGGAGTAAATTTTCCTTGAGCCGGTCTTTTTGAGATCGTGTTCCGTGATTTTTTACCCATTTGACGATTTGAGCTGTTTTGCGCTGAGCCTTTTCTTCGGCGGCTTTTTTTTCAGCCTCGGCTTTGGCTGTTTCCTCAGCTTGGCGTTTTTTGAGAGCGTCCTTAATTTTGTTTTGCTCTATTTTTTCTTTTTCCAAAAGCGGCACAAGAAATTCTTTCGGGAGCGTAGAGCGGTAAGGGAACACGATTCTCTGATTCACGAGAAAACCAAATGTATCTATTTTGAGCTCAAAAGCAAACCAATTACTCCATTGATCATGGGTAGAGAGATACATTCTAATTTTAACATCATTTTCATCGTACCCCAAAGTTGTTGCTTTCTCAAGTTTTTCATTCAAACAATCTTTAAATTCAATAATTTCGGGTTTCTGTTCATTTAGCCATGCTGCCTCTACGTAACCGCGTTTTTCTTTGTCGGCATATTCGTTTGCCGCAACTTTGGCCATTTTTAAAATGTTGGTTTTAATTTTTTTAATGTTCATGATTTCCACCTTTCCCCGGTCATACCGGGCTGTAAAAAATTAATGGTTTGTCGGGGGCAACCCCCGATGTGTTGATTGCATATTAATATTATGGTGTCATAATGTCAAGTACGATTACAAGCGATTATACCCAATTATGGGCGATTATATGGAAATATTGACAAAATAATGTAAAAATGCTAATAAGTTTGATTTATTTTGGCTAAAAACAATAAATATTAAAAATAACGGAGCGAAAGTGAGATGAAAAATGAAACCAGGGCCAGCACCACAACCAACATGGAAAATATTGGGAAATATATTGATGAGCTGGCATCTCGGGATCTAAAAATTCGGATAAAAGCCAAAGGGGACGCTCAAAATGCGGTCAACGCGGACCCGTCCGTAGCCAATTTGGCGGCGCTGGAAAAGGCCACCAAAATGCTGGATGATTTTTTGGCGCCCAAAAAAATTCCGGATCGGGAGCCGGCGTTCGACAACCGGCTGGAGGCACATAAATATCTCAAACGGCTGGGGTACAAGATCGGGAAATCCAAATTTTATCAAGATTGCAAGGCCGGGTTATGCCGGATGCAGGGCGACGGATCTGTCCTGGAGTCGGATCTTAAAGCATATGTGTCACGGGCCGGGCTGGTCAAGCCGGACCAGGCGGCCTATGAGATCGAATCCAGCGACCTGGCACGAAAAAAACAAAAACGGGAGGTGGAAAAATTAACGGCACAGATAGAAAGAATGACCATCGAGCTGGATGTGCTCAAAAAAAATTTACTGGACCGGAACCAGGTGGAAACCGAGCAGGCCATCAAGGCCGGCGCGCTTATGGCCGGATTGAACCATGTTTTTCGAAATTTTGCAAGGGACGCGATCAACCTGGTGGGCGGGGATTTGAAGCATACCCAGGCACTTTCCAATTTCTGGACGGCCAAGGCAGAGGATCTGTTTGACGAGTTTGCCCATATGGAAAAAATAGAGGTGGATTTGAAGAATTGACCGCGAATAAACGCGAATAGACACAAATAAAAAAAAAGGAGACACAAAATGGAAGAGTACATAAAAACTATTAGACGCCTATTAAATAAAGCCAAAAAA
>Ga0307434_1001300_pt1 | contig 13749 bp, 23 predicted proteins | sample SalMarWE160220MG_FD_202156 | JGI IMG/M metagenome (GOLD analysis project Ga0307434, IMG submission 202156) | Salt marsh sediment microbial communities from the Plum Island Ecosystem LTER, Massachusetts, United States - WE1603-220 | ecosystem: Environmental > Aquatic > Marine > Intertidal zone >... | reverse complement strand
TGAGATGAAAACAATCACAGATAGTTTCACAAAAGAAAACTACTTTAAAGGTTTAGAAATAACTGAAAAAGAATTTTCTCAAAACTTCTTTCCAAATCAAAAAGCAATAGACTTCTTAAAAGATTATAATTTTGACTTGATTAAAAATATGACAGAATAATTAGAAAATAAACTAAAATCTACACTTCAAAGAGCCTATATGAGAGATTCAAATTTAAACAATATAAAAGAAGAAGTAAAAAACATATTCAATACAACAGAATCCAGAGCAAAATCAATAGTAAGAACTGAAACAAACAGGGCAGAGAGTTATGGAAAACTTGAAGGAGCAAGTCAATCTGAATTAGTGTTAGGAAAAAGTTTAGTAAATTCTAATCCTGAGAGTGATATTTGTAAAAAAATGATAGCTAAATACGGAGATAAGACTATTGATTTAAATGAAAAGTTTAATGTTACTGTAAATGGAAAAGTCATAGAAGATTTATCTCCTCCATTTCATGTAAATTGCAAAACAAGATTAATAACACCAAGATTAACTAAATGATTTATAAACTTTAAAAACAAATAAAAATATGTCAAAAAAAGAACCAGAGGGTAAAATGAAATCTTATAAATTCGTTACAGATTCTACTGAATACACAGAAACAGAAACAAAAGGAGAAAAGAAATATTTTGTTCAAGGTTATATAAGCACAAAAGACAGAGATTTAGTTGATGATATAGTTACAGAAAGTGCTTTATCTGATATGCTTAAACAATTACAGAATAAGAATATTAAACTTGATGTAGAACATGAAGCATGGAGAGAGGAAAACCCTACAATTATACCTATTGGAAAGATATTAGAAGCAAAAATAGATGAGAAAGGTATTTGGGTTAAAGCAGAAATAAACAGTTCTCACAACAGGTTTAAAGAAGTGTGGAATAGTATTAAAAATGGTTTCTTGGATGCTTTTAGTATAGCATTTAAGACCAAAGATTATGTTTACAAGTTAATAGATGGAGTAAAAACAAGATTATTGAATAGTGTAGAACTTCTTAATGTCGCTTTGACAGGCAATCCAGCCAATCCAGAGTGTCGTATGGTAGAAGTTTTTACAAAAAGTCTTACTGACTTAAAACAAACGGAGGAAAATAAAATGGCAAATAAAGAAGTAAAAGACGAGCCAGATGATGAAGTAGAAGAAGAGGAAGAAGAAAAAGAAATAGAAGAACCAGAAAAAGAAGAAATTAAAGAAACTAAAGAAATTAAAACAGAAGAAAAAGAAATCAAAGAAACTGAAATTAAAGACATCAAAGGATTAAATGATATTTTAAGTGAATTAAAAGACAGTATAAAAAGTATTAACGAAAAATTAGATAAACCTATGTTTAAAAGCAAGATGTCTGATTTAAACAAAGAAACAAAAAATATAGAGGGAACTACAAAAGAAATTGACCCTTTAAATGTAATATAGGAGGCAAAAAATGGAAATACAACAAGCAACAACAGGAGTAGCCAATGTAAACCCAGCAGGTTCTTATGAACAGAGTTTTGGTAGAACAGAAAATAAAACTGTTTATCATGCTGGAGGTAGAAGTGGTTATGGAAACGGAGGTAATCCATTCAAAGAAACTGAAATGGATACAATAGGGTATAAATCAGTAAGAACTGATTTAAGACCAAGTTTGAAAAAGATTTTTGATATAAATTGGAAGGCTTTAACTTCAACAAGTGGTGGAGCAGGAACAGCAGGATATGCTATGATTCCTATTTATTTAAGTCCTATGGTAGTGGATGATACAAGAAAATTTACTCCACTTATTGAGTTAATACCAAGAGTAACAAATTATGGAGTAACAGCAGACTACAACAAGATAACTGCAAAAGGTGGAGCAGGAACTTATATTGAAGATGCAAGTCTAAGTGAAACAAATACAACTTACGACAGAGCAAGTACTGCAATAAAATACATATATGCAGTAGGTAGAGTAACAGGACAGGCAATGGCAGCAGTTCCAAGTTATGTATTAGAAGGATTTAATCCTCAGGGTGGAGCAGTTGGAGCATTTAGTCCAAGTTCAGCACCAAATGCAAAACAGATGGAAGTTTTAGTAAAGACCAGAGAACTTAGAGAAAAAGAAGAAGACCTAATAGTAAACGGTAACGCAACAACTTCCGGAAGCACACATGGTGTAACTGGAGCAAACGGAACAGAATATGATGGAATAATTCAACTACAGAGTACCACAAACAAAGTAGACAAAAATACAACTGCTTTGAGTTTAGACGACATACATACAGCAGTTCAGTATGCTTTTGATGATAGTGGAAGACCAAACTTAGCAGTTTGTTCAAGTTCTGTTTATACAGACTTGCTTAAATTACTTACTGCAAAAATAGGTTATCTACAACCACAAAAAGAAGTCTATTGGGGATTTACTGCTATTGTGTTAAATACAATGGTGGGAGAGATACCAGTAATTGCAAGTCAGTTTATGAGTAATGTTTCTGGAAGTAAAGCAATTTACTTTTTAGATTTAACTCATATAGAAATGAGAGTATTACAAGATATGACATACGAAGAACTTGCAAAGACTAACGACAGCCAGAAGTTTATGTTAAAGATATACGAGGCTCTTATAATAAGAAATACAGCATTTAATTCTTTTATAGGAGAAATCGCATAGGAGGTAAAAAATGTCAGCAGAAGATATATCATCAAGTGTAACAGTAGTTGGAGCACCAATAAGTGGTGCAAGTTCAGTTTCAGGAAAAGGACTTGTATTTGGAATATACGAAATTACTTGCACTGAAAACGGAGACTGGATAGTATTAACTGATTTTGAGGAAATCGTGGCTGCGGCAGCATTTGCAGTCGCATCAGATGTCCACACTATCGAAGCAATCGAAGTAGACACAACCACAGACAATAAACTAATATTGACTGCCGGTGGAACAGATGTAATGAGAATTTGGGTCTGGGGAACACCAGCAAACGAAAATTAAAACTTTTTTATTTTTTTTATTTTTTTATTTTAATAGTTAATAAACTATAAGGAGGTGTATATTATGACAGATGTAAGTGCAGCAGTTGAAGAACTGTTCCCTGTTGGTGGAACAACCAACGCAGGTAGAAAAATAGGATATTTAAATTCAGCAGCAAAAGCCGCACAGAACGACACGGTTATTGTAACAAATGCCAATGCGGTAGAATATGCTTGGCTAACTATTGATGCAGATGGAAGTATAGAAGCAGTAACTATTTCAGGGTCTACAATCACTTTAACAGATGCAACAACAGGAAATGTGAGTGGAATTGTTATATATAAATAAGGAGGGATAAAATGTTAGCAAATGTAAATGGACAAACAGTTTGGATAAAAGACAATAAGTTTTATGACAAAGATGGAAATTTAATAGTTAAGGCTTTAATAACCAAAGTAGAAGAAGTAGAAACAATTAAAGATGAAGAACCAATAGAAGAAAAACCTAAAAAAAAACGAAAGAAGAAATAGGTTTTCGAGAAGAATTATTAAACATTAAAGGAATTGGAATTAAAACTGTTGAAGATATATTAAATATCTATCCTACTAAAGAAAAACTATTAGATTCAATAAAAAAAGGTGAAAAACAACCTTTTAGGGATGATATAGAACAAATACTAAAAAAATTAAAATGAAAACAATCGAACTAACTGGAACTACAAGTGCAGGTGGAACTGCAACTATAACACATACAGATTTTGTTTACGGGACTCTTGAAAAAATAGAAGTAGATTACATAGATGGTACAAGTTCAGCAGATTTGGCTTTTACAAGTGAAGGAGTTGTATCTGAAAGTATTTTAGCTGTAACAGATGTTGGAACAGCAGATATAATTTATTATCCAAGAGGATTGGGAAATAAAATAGCAGATGCAGGTGCCTTTACTAATTGTGCAATACCTCTATGGATTTCAGGAAAACCACAAGTAAGCATAACCTCTGGTGGAAGTGCAACATCATATAGGTTTTTGTTTTATGTAACAGATGAATAATGACAAACAAAACTTATTACTGCACAGAAGACGATGTGCGAAGGGAGATAGGATTAGATTCAAGTGATGTGTCAGATGTTGATATACTTGAATTTATAAAGATGTCAGAGGATGAAGTAGATACAATTACCCATACTACTTTCTTAAAAGTTCAATCTGACGGCACTGCAACTTCTGCGACAACTGCGACAATTGCAGACACAAACCAGTCTTGGACAGCAAATGAATGGAATTCTGATGCAAACAAAGTTGGAGGTTATATGGTTTATGTATACTCTGGGACAGGAAATGGACAGGCAAGAGTTATAACAGATTCTACTACAAGTTCTCTTACTATTTCACCAGACTGGGAAACAACACCATCCACAGATAGTTTATATAGGATTTTCAAAAACACCTACGAAGATGAAACATTTACAGGAGATGGAACACAAACTTATTTTACAAAAGAATATCCTTTATTAAATTTATATTCTATTACAATAGACAGCACAGATGTTACTCCTTCTAATATTTATCAAACAAATCAATGGGGTAAACTTCATTTAGGTAGTTCGTCAGAAGTAACTTATTGGAAAGATACTTACCCTCTCCTTTGCAATATAAAATATTTCTATGGTGTTTATCCTGTGCCTCTTTTAGTTAGAGACCTTACAGCTGTATTGGCAGCAATAAGATGTGCAAGTTATATGATAGGTGGAACATACACTTTTGCAACTTCTTATTCAATTCCTGATTTATCTGTTACAAAAGGAGTTCCTTATCCACACTTTAATACAGCACTTGAAAAACTAACAAAGAGAAGAGATTGGTTGGTAGACCAGATAATAAATAGAATAACCAGACCAATGTTTGCATAATATGGGAGCGAATGATATAGGAATTGAACAATCCGATTTTACAAATAATGCTTTAAGTGATTTTGGAGTTCAACTTTCTTGGGAAGATTGCACTAAAACAAATGACAACATTACAGGAGATGAGACTCTGTCTTATTCAACAGCAGTATTAACCACAGCCGTTTTTGTAAAAAGGTCTCAAAGATACGAGCAAACCGCAGAAGGTTTAGTAGACTTAGGAGACGCTTATATAATGTCTCCAATAAGTTTAGGATTCGCCAAGAACGATAGGATTACCTACGAGGGAGAGATATTTTTAATAAACGAAGTAATAAGAAGAAGGGCAAATGGAATAAATATGTTTGACAAATGCACACTTATTAAAACAGAAGACTAATGAAAACAATAAAACAAGCAATAGACTATTCAAAAGAAATTATAGCAATTGATTTAGAGAATGCTTTTATTAAATCAGCAGAAAAAGCTTTGGGAAGTCATGAAACAGTATTTCCTAATTCAAGAACAGGACATTTACTTGGTAATATTCAAGCAAGACCAACAGATGAAGGTATTGAAATATCTATGCCTTCATATTCTTTATTTTTAGAATACGGAACAGGAATTTACGGTCCTAAAAAACAAGTTATAAAACCTAAAAATGCAAAAGTATTACATTGGAAATCAAATGGAAAAGATTATTTTGCTACTTATGTAAAAGGAATGACACCAGCACCTTTTATAAGACCTGTTATGCACCAACAGTTTACGAAAATAGTAATAGATGCTTTGAATGAAGCATTCAAGGAGGTTAAGTTAACTAAATGATTTATAAACTTTAAAAATAAAATTAATATACCAAGTGGATTAAAACCAAGAGGTTGATATGACTGTAAATAATCTTATAAATGTTGTAAACATAAAAAATGAATTAGTTAATTTTCTTCGTAATTCAGATATTTTTTCTACTACGGTAAGAGGAGTAACAACAGCAACAAAAACAGGAACTTTTTCAGGAGATTCTACTTATACAATAACAGATTCTAATGTAAAAAATGTCAGAAGTGTAGTAGTTGGTGAAACTACTTTAGTATTTGGAACAGATTATACAATAGATTTTGACACTCCTCAAATAGATTTTACTTCTGCACAAACAGGAGCATATACTATTCAATATGATTATGGAAGCACAGACCATATTTACGGTGATTTTCCAAGAGTTGATTTAGGTATAACTTCATATCCAAGAATATCAATTGCCATAACATCTGCAAGAACCGATGAAATAGCTTTAGGTGGAGCAGATACTATGACAGACTTTCTTATAAGTATTTATGTTTATGCAAATGGAGTTGAAAATGTAGATACTTATATAAAAAGTATAAGAGAAGTGTTTTTAGAAAATAAAAGTGGGTTTTATTATTTAGAGTTTGTTACACCAGTAACACAATCTCCTTTAATAAATGAACCAGCAAGAGGAGATAAAATATATACAAGAGCTTTAGAATTCAGAGCTCCATTTAATATTGAAACGGTAACATAGGTGATAAAATGAAAAAGAAAAAAGAAGAAAAAATCAAACCAGAATATGATAGAAATATACCTTATACAACAAGACAGAGATTGTTAAAAGACAAAGAAAAGACAGGAGGTGAATTATGACAATAACTGGAACAGTATACAAAGATTATGCTTTAGGAGTTAGAATAGACGATGAAACAAGTTATGCAACAGGAGGAGTAGAATCAGATGCAGATAGTTTAGGAAAAGTAACAAGTATTAATGCAACTTGGACAGATAACACAGGAAGACATTTAGGAATAGGAGAAGGAAGAAATGAGACTTCACATACCTACGGAGGAGTGGATATAACAGGAACAGTAGAATGGATAATGTTATCTGATATAGATGATGGTCCGGGTGGTAGTATTTCTTTTATGAAATATGTAATCGGCAAAGCACAAGGAAGTGGGTCAACAGCTGCACCTTATGAATTAGTAGAATGTGATGCAGTAGATTATTCAACTATGTTTAGTTTTGCTTTATGGGCTCAAAATGAAGCAGGAACAACAGATGATGTAGACAAATACGAAGGATGTGTAGGAACATCATTAACTCTTTCTTTTGCAGTAGATGATGTTTTAAAGGCAAGTATGGATTTTGTGGCTCAAAAAGTTACTTGTGCAACTTCTATAACAACTGCTTATGTAACACTAACACCAAATCCGTGGGTATTTCAACAAGGAACTTTTAAATGGGGACAGACACCAACTGCTGTTGAAGGAGTAGTAAGTGGAACAATTACAGTAAATAACTCTCCTTTGATTTATAGAAGTTTTGGAAGCAGACTTATAGAAAAACCAGAATTAGGAAGAAGATTATATGATTTTACATTGACTACAAAAATGACAAGTGTAATAGCAACAGCAATAAGAGATGACCTACTTGGACAAGCTAATAGTTTTATAGCAGGAATAGACCCATGTGTAAGAGAAGCAGATAACGAGATAGCATTAGAATTTGCCGAAGGAGCTGCAAGTGGTGACAAAAAAATGACAATAGAATTAGATGATTGTTCAATAACATCTATGAGCAAACCAATTCCAGTAGGTCAGGGAATAGTAGAAGTAACATTTTCAGGTATAGCAAAATCATCAAAACTTGATGGAAGCGACTATGTATTCGCAAGATACGAAACACTAACATAAACTCTAAGTGGAGGAAAAATGGAAATTGAAATAGATTGGAAAGGAAAAATGGAAAAAGTAGTTATAGAACCTCTAAGTTGGGGTGAAAATAACGATTGTATAAGAAAAAGTGTAAATATAGTAAACGGAATGAGAGAAATAGATATAGTAACACAAAACGAATATAAGTTATTAAAAAGTATAAAAAAAGCACCGTTTAAGTTAAATTTAGAGGAATTAAGAAAGATTCCTGTAAATATTGGTGAAATGCTTTTTAATAAAATGATGGAAATAAACAACATAACGGGTGATAATCTAAAAAACTTAAATCCTCCATCAACACAGGAAGAATAGTTGGTGGGGGTGAAATAGAAGATTTGCTGGTAAAAAATTATTTTGCCAATAAATATGGATATACACCAGAACAAGTAGATAAATTAGATGAAAAAACAATAAAAGGATTTTTGATTATAGAAACTGAAAAAGAAAAAGAAATCAAAAGAAAACAAACAATCCAAGAACATTTAAGTAGACAAAGAGGATATAAATAATGGAAGACATAATCAAGGCAAGAATTGTATTTGACGGAATGGGTGGAGCAGTTGGAGGTATTCCATCAGGAGCTACTGCTACTGCAACGGTTCTTACTAAAAAAGGAATGCAGTCTGCTGTTACTATTCCTATAACTGATGTTCTTGGTAGTATATCAAGAGGAATAAAAACATTATCACAGTTCTCTCCTATGTTAAACGCCGAGTTTATAAGAATGAGAAAAGGATTAGAATTAATGTTAATGCCAATCGGAGATACAATGGCTAATTTTCTTAGACCTTTTACAGTAGCTTGGTTAGATACTGCACAAAGTTTTTATCAAGACTATAGAGAAGGAGGATTTTGGAGTGCTATGGAATCTGCTATGGGTAATGTCTGGAAAAACTTAGGATGGACTGATGAAACAGGACATATTAACTTTGAAGGAATGATAGAAAACATAGACGACCTTTTAACTATTGGTTCAGTTTTAGTAATAGGTGGAGCAATACTTGCCAAAGGTTTTACTTCAATAGTTGGAATGGTTGGAGCTTCACTTGGTTTAGGAGCAGGTATGGCAGGAGGAATGGCAGGAGGAGTAAGTAAATTACTTATCCCTGCGGCTTTGTTTTTAGGAGGTAAAATATTAGGAGACTTAATTGGTTTAGGAAACTCTGGTATAGTTTCTTTAATAGCTACTTCACTTGGTTTAGGAGTGGCTGCATTAACTGGTGGTGGATTGGCAGTTGCTATACCTGTTGCATTAGGAGTAATAGGAATAGGTTGGGGAATTCAGGAACTAACAAAAGATATGGAAGAAACAACAAAAAATTTAGAAAAATTAGGTTTAATAGGTGCAGGAAAAGACCAAACAAGAAGTTTCAGATATAGTCCATTAACAGGAGCAATAGAAGAAGTCTCAAATAGTGCAAGTAAGATGTCAGAAGACTTACAATTACCTCCAGAAATACAAACAGGAATAAAGAGTATCACAACTAATTTTTTAGGACTTGGAGACCAAATAGATACAAATGATTTAAAAGTATTAAATTTATCAACAAGATTAAAAGAATTGCCTAATATAGACAGAACTATTAATTATCATGTGAATTATGTATATGACTAAATGAAAAAAATAACATTTGAGGAATTAATGGAAGACTTAAATAAACTTAAAAACATAGAAGTAGAAATAAATAGTAAAAACAAAAGAGAATTACAGAAAAGAAGAAGTAATGTTTTTGGTGGAGGATTTAGATAATGGCAGTTACAATAGGAAGTGTGGATTTGGGAAAAATTCAATCTATGAATGTTTCAAAATCAGAGACAATATCAACAAGACCAAAAATAACAAAAGATAGTGATGAAGCAATAGGAGTTAGTATTTCTGGTGCTTTAAGAACAGTAAATATAAAAGGAAGACTAACTGCTTCAAGCATAGCAAATTTATTAATAGCTATAACAAATATAGAAGCTTTAATAGATGGAAACCAGACTTCAAATGTTGTTTTAAATATTGATGTAGAAGGAACAACTTTTTTATCAATAACTGTTAAAATAAATAGTTTTACTTGGAAATATGAAGTAGAAAACAGAGCCGTTGCTGATTATAATTTAGAAGTTGTGGAGAATGAATAATGTTAACAGAAGTTAAAATAGATGGGAATGATGTAACAGATGAAACATTAACTTGGGAAGTTAAGTCTGCTTTTGGTGAAACTATTACAGAAGCAGAAATTCAATTAACTTCCGATGTAGCCAATGCTCCAGAAAATGGCAATACTATTACTATAAAAAGAGGAGAATCAGATGCAACAGAAGAATTTGTATTTGATGGTTATGCTGATGAGATTATAAAAAGTAATGTGGGTTATATAGTTAAGGCAAGAGATAAATTACTTGATTTAATTAAAAACGAAGTAACTTATAGTTATGATAAAAACATAGATGCTTCAGCAGGAAAGATTAGTGATATATTTAAAGATTTGATTAATACTTATGGTGGAGGAGTATTGGTAGCAGATGATACTTCTGTTCAGGATAGTGGAACTATTTATATTTTAGATAAGTTTATTTGTAATCATGAAGAAGTCTTTAAAAAATGTCAAGAATTAGCAGAATTGTTAGATTGGCAGTTTTATTATAAACAAAGTGATGGAAAAGTTTATTTTGAGCCAAAAGGATTTTTAGGGCAGAATGGAACATTAACTGTTGGAACTGATTTGGAAGAAGGATTACATTGGGTTTATGATGCTATTGATTTGGCAAATGATATAACTATATTTGGTGCAACACAGGAAATAGAAACAACAGAAAGCGGTCAATTAGATGTAACTTCTGGGTTTACCTCTGGAGATGGGGGATATGCTACATTAACTTATCAACCTGAGTCTGTAAAAGTTTATGCAGATGTAAGTAATCCACCAACTACTTTAAGAAATGGTGGTGTCCCAGAAGCCACGGAAACTTATGATTATTATGTAGATAAAGAAAATAAACAAATAATATTCGAAACTTCTGGAGGTTATGATTGGGATACAAACCATTATATAGAAATCAGATATTCTCATAAAAGACCAATACCCGTAACAGGAACAAATGAATTTAGTGTTGCAACTTATGGAAAACATACAAAAACTTTCTTTTTTGAAAATTTAAGAACTGTTAATGATGGAGAATTAAAAATAACACAATTACTTAATAAATATTCTATTCCATTTGTAAGTGTTGAAGCAAAACCTTTGACAAGATATAATTTAATAGTAGGAGAAACAGTCAGGATTATAGACGATTCTGTTAGTGAAGACAGGATTTTATTAGTAAATAAAATAATAAAACAATATCCACATACAGGAGATATTTTAAAATTAGGAGACAAGACTTGGAAAACTGCTGACTGGCAAACAGAAGTAATGGACAGGATAATAGAATTAGAAAAAGAATTAGGAAAAACAACTGATTACCTTGTTCATGTTATTACATTACAACACGAATTAGACTTTGGAAAATATAGTATAATTCTTTCAAAAAGAACAATAGGAGATGCTTTTATATTAAACCATCCAGTAAATGGTATACTTGGAACATCAAAATTAGGAGCAGGAACTATGTCTGGTTGGAGTGAGGAATATAATAAAACTTATTAGGTGAAAAATGACAGGAGGAATTTTAACAAACAACGCAAAAAATGTTTTATTAAACAGGGCTTATAAAAGTAGTCCAGACTATACACAACCAGATGATTTAAGAATAGGTCTTGGAACAACTACACCCGTTGTAACAGATACAGCTATTGAAATTCCTATACCAATAGAAAACGGAACAGTAAATGATGATGGAGATAACCAAATGACAGGAAGTAGTGGTGGAACTAACACAACAGATAATACTACTACTTATAAAGAAGGAGCAGGAGTAACAGATGCTACTTCACAAAATTTAATAGCAAATAATACAAACGCTACAAAGATTTGGACTATTGCTGATTTGTCTGCTAATGGAACAAATATAACAGCAGCAAAGCCTTTTGCCCTATGGTTATACATTAAAGATGCAACTGCTTTGGCTAAGTTTAAAACCAGTGGAACAGCCTTAGAAGTTAAATTAGGAAGTGATACAAGTAACTATTATAGTAAAACTTGGGAAGTTTCAGATTTGGCTGTTGGTTGGAACTGGATTTCAAGTGGCTCTACAAATACAGAAGACTTAGATGAAACAGGAACAGTATCAGGAGCAATAGATACTTTTATTATAGAAATTACAACAAACAACGCAACAGATACTTTTACTACTGGAGATGTTATTTATGACTTATTAAGACAATGGATTTCTACTGATTTAAAAATTGATATAGAAAGTGGTTATCCTGTTTTTGATGAAACAAACAAAAGAGTTACTATAAGATTCTGGATACCAAGCACAAAGGCAAATGGGTTTTCAATTTCAGAAATAGGAAGTTTTAATACAGATGCCACACCCAAACTCATAGACCACGATGTTATAACTGCTACAAGCAAAAGTTCTACTGACGAGTTTTTAATACAAATAATAAATAAAATTACATAGGTGAAAAAATGGCAATAAAAAACACAAATTTAGGAGGGACAGATTGGGTGAATAATGAAACTTTAACTCATACTGATTTAAATGATACTTTTAATGAAACCTTAAAAGATGCAGTTCCAATAGGAACAATTCTTTCATGGTTAAAATCATTTACAGGAACTCCTGCTTTACCTTATGGTTGGGTAGAATGTAACGGACAAGAAATTAGTGATGCTGATAGTCTATATGATGGTGAAACTTTACCAGATTTAAATGGAGATAACAGATTTTTAAGAGGAAATTCAACATCAGGAGGGACTGGTGGAACTGCTACTAATGATTTATCTCATACTCATTCTTTATCAACATCTGGAACTGTGGGAGGTGGGACTGGTAATTATAGATTAACAAGTTCAACAACAAATAGTTCTCTATCATCTACTACTGATAATGAACCACCTTACTATAACATTGTATGGATTGTAAAAATAAAATAACAAAAGAATTAAAACAAACTAAATACTTTAAAAACTTTAAAAAGGATTTAATAAATAAATGGTGATAAAATGACAACTACTACAAATTTAACAGTTAAAAGAAAAACAGATGTAACTTACTCTGGAACTGTAACAGATGAAGACGGTACTGCTGTTAATATAACAAGTGCAACTATTTACTTTACAGTAAAGAAAAATAAAAGTGACAGTGACAGTGAGGCACTTATTCAAAATTCTGGAAGTGTAACAGATGGTGCTTCTGGAACTTATACAATCACTTTAACAGACGATAATACTGATTTAGACATAGGAGTATATTATTATGATGTAAGATTTATTTTATCCTCTGGAAAAACATACATAGGGGTAGAAGGAAACTTTACAGTCCAGAATGTTATTACCCAAACCGTAAGTTAAAATGACTACTTTAAATGCTACAATAGCCGTAACTGCTGATTTAAATAGTTCATTATCTGTAACTAATGATTTGAACAGTAGTTTAACTGGAACAATTTTAACAGATGAAGTTATTATTGAAGATGATGGAACTTATTATATTTTTTACTACGATAGCACAAAGATTTTCAAGATTAGAAAATCAGATGGACAATTATTTTTAGAAGGAGGAATTACAACAGATGCCACTTTATAGACTAACAGGAAATGATGATGGAACTAATTACGAACTTCAAGTAAATGGGACAACTATTTTAGAAATAAATAAAACTACAAAACAAATGAGAATTTCAGGAGGTGTTAGTTTAGATGAAACTATTTAAATCATTTTGGATAATTTTATTTATAGTATTATTAACTGTAACAGTTAATGCTTTGTCTACATCTAATTTTGGAAATATATTTGTAAAAGGTAATGCTACATTTAATGGAACAGGAGATGTTAATATTTCCAATGCAGGACTTATAGTAAATAAAAATGTTACAGCAGATTATTTTTTAGGAAATGGAAGTCAATTAACAGGAGTATCAACTACTGATACAAATTGTTCTGTTAATAATTCTTGTAGTAATATTGTTTATCATATAGAGGATATTTATTTATTAAATACAGGCGACACAGCGACAGGGGATTATGATTTTACATTAGGAAATATCAATATTGGAGAAGGATATTCTTA
>Ga0307434_1001299_pt1 | contig 13759 bp, 16 predicted proteins | sample SalMarWE160220MG_FD_202156 | JGI IMG/M metagenome (GOLD analysis project Ga0307434, IMG submission 202156) | Salt marsh sediment microbial communities from the Plum Island Ecosystem LTER, Massachusetts, United States - WE1603-220 | ecosystem: Environmental > Aquatic > Marine > Intertidal zone >... | reverse complement strand
CGGCAGCTTGTAGATTATTTGGACGTCACGTGATTAGCGGGGAAAACATCACAGCAAGTCGCTTCACTACCAAGCAATGCGCCATAAAGATGGAGTATGCTTCCCACACAATGTGTCCCCAACTTGGCATGCACGTTGCGTAGTACAGCACTGTTCAATTAAGAGCCAATCGATAGCCGGCCCGCTCAAGACGCTGGGGCAGCTGCCATATCTGCCGGCCTCACGGGTCTGAGCCTGGAATGCAGCCGGTCATCCTCGAAGAAAAAAGCCGCGATGGCTGGGGGTCCACTACCCGTTCCAAAGTACACGTCCGATCAGCCGCTACACTGGCTGGCCCACCGCATGAGGCGATACCAGTTTCAAAATTTGGAATCCGGCGCTTTTGTTCCAGCGCCTGGACTCGCTGGAGCCAGGCGCAAGCCAGCCCAGACACTGGCAGCAGGATCGTCTTCGGAACTGGTGGGCGATATCTGAGTGAAGACTATGGTCGGACAGTCTTGTAGTGCTGTCGCTATCGTTCGATAAGTACTTGGGATTCACGCATCATAGCGAAGATTTCACCATCTTAATGCCGACACGATCCCGGGCTAACCAGCCCATTCTGACATCAGCTATGGGTGGGCCTAATGACCGACACTCGACGCCGGCTCCGCGGCATGATTGCCGATATGATGGGCGTCTCGGGCGACCAAGCAATTTCCTGGACGCCTGAACTTCCGATTATCTACGTAAGCAATCCGAAGGCTGCTTCCACGACGATCAAGCATAGCTTGAAACTTGCGCAGGCTGCGCATTACATTCAAGCCGGTATAGCTTTTGAGCGAAGCGAACTGCCACAGGTACCGGACGAATGCCTAAAAACCCGAGGATTGTGCAGGCCCGCTCGCAGCCATAGGTTTCTCATTTCATGCGTGCGGAACCCCTTCACCAGAGCGTTGTCTGGCTATCTTGAAAGGGTCGCAACGGAGAATCCCAGAAATTATCCAGAACTGCGGAATCGTAAAGTAGAGAGTTTTGAGCAGCATTTGCTCGCATTGGCTGACTTTAGACCAAAGAGACTCAACATGCATTTCCGTCCACAGCACATCAATCTCGATTTTCCAAACATATTTTATGACGCCATTTTTTACCTGGAAAATCTTTCGGCCATGACCCGGTTTTTTGCAGGGATCACTCCAGAATTCAAGCTGGAAACGTCTGCTCCACATTCTCAGTCGGCCGGTTCAAAACTTCGAGTTCATTATACTGATCGTGCAGTCAAACTAGTGCAAGAAATATTTGCACGGGACTTTTCATTGTTTGGCTATAGCAACAATCTTGACGATGCGGGCGTCATTCCGGGCGAATGCATTGCTGGGGATCGTATTGTTTTTGATGGTAGTGAAGTTTCAGAGATGGCTTTGCGCCGCCCGGCGCGAACCGCTCGTTGTAGAGCTTTTGACGCAACGATGCGCTACCATCAGCTCATTCAGATGAAAGTGATATGAAGCCCATCGTCAACGCCGCTACGAGAAGGTAATGAACGACCTGAAATTTTGGCCAGGCTATCGAGAGCGCTCTCCGGAGCAGCCGTTCGGACTTTAGCTGCTTACTGGCGAAATGAAGAAGAGCTGTCAACCGCCTGCGCTGGAGCCCTTAGCGGCGGCGCGCTTTGCTATTACCAAAACGTCGCGCGATGTCCTCGGCAGAAACATCATGTTCAAAGCACGGCAGGGCCGATCATAACCTTTTGCCGCAGCAGCCTGCAAAATCTGTGTTTTCAAAGATTTTGCGATCAGCGACCACCGGACTCTTTTCCACAACGTCTAATCGTTTTACGCGCCCCAGTGCTCGCCAATTCCCTTGGCCTCGATTCCCCTTTCTATGTTGGCTGCATGCGAGGCGCTGAATCAATATCAGCATCAATTCGACCACCATGGGATGCGAGCACGTGCTGATAAGCTACGCCTTCAGCGCCGACTTTCAGGATGATACGCTCAATGAAGCGATCTACTGCAGCCTAAAGGAGGCCCAGATCGTCTTTGAGGAATTGCGGAACCAGTGCAGCACGAGCAGATACACAGTGGACCAGGATACCGTCCGTCCCCGAGGCCATCTTTCCATTGGACCGTAGGCTATCAATGAACTAGCAAAGCAACCGGACCAATCGCTTGGGAGGTAGGTCAGTGCCAGCGGAAGTTTACGCCATATCCTCTGCGGGGCTCGTCGTTATAATGCAGCGTGTGCCGGAGTAAGTCGAGGTAATAGATGAGCAGGGATACATCTCCGTCGTGCCGCCCAATGGGCTTCAAGAAAATCATGAGCACCGGGTTGCCCTCTTAACCGAACTTTGCGCTACCGGGCGCTCGCGCGCGCAAAAGCGTACTTTGTCATGACGATCAATATCCTCAACAAGACATCTCAATGTCAGCATGACCCAGGGTCTGGCCATGCGAGAGCATCAAGATTTTGGATGAATAGCATGCATCATTTTGCGGACTAAGAGTTTCTACAATAGAGATGGAGCAATCAACTATCGTCCCGGATGGATCTTGAGAATCAGTGAGGAGTCTCATTTGGGTCTCGATTTTTATGCAATTCAGGTAGCTGCCACTAAAGCACCGGGTGGTATTGAGACTGCGATGCGCGAGTACGCTCAAATGTTTCGAGCGGTCGGCGTTGCATCGCTCATCCTCTATCGAGGGCCTGCGAAGCCCTTTCTTGCGAAGTCCGGTACGGAGGTGTTCAACCTTCCGTCGGCGCTTGTGAGACCCGTTGGTAGGCTTCCGTTCGTCGGGATGCGGTTGCAAAGAGAAATTCGGCAGCGCATTGGGGATCGGGTGCCTCTGATCATCGTCCACAGCGATCGGGCGCTGCCAGTGTTGCGCAAGATGTTCCCAGGTGCGGTTGTTGCGGCACCTTGTCATTCAGACAAGACCAAAGGCAAACTCCTGGCGGACCTGATCATCACACTTAACGACGCTCAGCACGCATTAGCGGTAGATGCATTGGCGGGCAGTCGCGCGCGTGCGGTCAAACTCGGCAACCCGTTTTCCTGTTCGGCCAACCGAGCGCGAACGGGAGAGCGGTCCCGCGTCGTTTTTTGCGCCCGTTTCACCGAGACAAAGGATCCGCTGAGTGTAATCCGGGCGACATCGCTGATGGCGGGGAAACCGGAACTTCTTATGATCGGCGACGGGCGGCTGATGGATTTGGCGCGTGCCGAAGCAGGCCCCAATGTGAGGTTTGCCGGCTGGCTAACAGATCCGTGGATGGAGATACGCTGCACTGATGTTCTAGTCCTACCTTCCTCTTGGGAAGGATTGCCGTATCTTTTGCTCGAGGCGCTCGACCGTGCGGTGCCAGTGATCGCAAGCGACATTCCCGGAAACCGCGCGGCTCTAGGGGATGGAGAATTCGGTGAGCTTGTCCCCCTTGGTAATACTGCGGCTCTTGCGCGTGCGCTAGACGTGGCACTTGATCAGCCGCAAAAACTGCGTGACAAGGCCGAGGCTGGACGGCAATCACTGGCCGCGCGATTCGGGCCGGTGGCATTCTGGGAAAAGTTGAGCAAGGCGGCTGCAGAGGCAGGGCGAACGCAGTGAAGCTTTATGCAAATTTCTCTCTGTGGTATCTGCGCAGCTTCAATGCGGCTTTTGCGGCAGAGACGGCACCGGGAATGTTGGTGCTCGATGCCCGCGCCGGAAGCGCGCCGTATCGGAATCGACTAGCCCACTCGCGCTACGAGACTGCTGATTTCTGGAAAATCGACAAACCCTATGCCGAAATTTCCGTCGTCTGCGGTTTTCGCAGACCCCCGGTCGAGGACGCGCACTTCAATTGCATCGTCTTCAACCCGGTCATGGAGCATGTCCCTGATCCGCTCGCGGTTCTGAAGGAGCTGCACGGGGTGCTCAAGCCCGGCGTGCGCATCATCTGTTCGGCGCCGCTGGCATTTGATGAGCACGAACAACCCTATGATTTCTACCGCTACACCCAGTTCGCACATCGCTATCTGTTCGAGTCAGCGGGCCTCGCGATCGAACGAATCACCTGGCTGGCAGGTTATTTCGGCACACTTGCTTATCAGTGTCGGCTAACGCAAACCGGACTATTCACAGCGATCCTGTCGCGGCTTGCCAGGGTGATTAGGATCGAAGATCGGGGAGCGCCAGTTGACTATCTTGTGCTGGCGAGCAAGGCAGCAGAGACGGGCGAGCAGGTGGGGTATGGCGCCCCTGATAACCAATGATGGAACAGATCAAATGCGTGAGACGTGTGGATATCGCCGTGCGCGCAGCGAATTCTCCCTTTGAGGTAACGGTCTTCGACACGTCAATTGGTTCGCAAAATATCGGTGATCAGATCATTATGCGCGCCGCCATGCGCGTTCTTGAAAGCATGTTTCCACAGGCGCATTTCTGGTCCTTGCCAACGCATGACATTTTTGGCAGCGTTGGCCACAAACGCCTGCGACATTCGCTTTTTTCGATCGCCTGCGGTACCAATCTTGTCCATGCGCGAATGCCGGTCAAAGGCCTCTGGAAGCTTCCGCTGCAGATGTCGCCTTCGCTCCCTCCTCTTCGACGCTATCGCCCGCGCAAGCTTGTAATGATGGCTGTGGGATCGAATGCAGAAGCGCTGAGCCCGGGCGCTGCGCGGTTTCTGCGCAGATCGCTTTGGGACGATGTGCCGGCGAGTGTGCGCGACAAAGCTACAGAGCGCCTGCTGGTGCACGCGAACGTAGCGGCCGCGCATACCGGTTGTGTAACAATGTGGAATCTGCCCAAGGATCACACAATACGCATTCCAAAGGAAAAGGCCGAGGCGGTGGTCGTCTGTCTCACCGGTGTTCGTCGCGCGGCGCGTTTGTATGTGGAAAGGGATATAGCGCTCCTGGACGCGGTGGCGGCGACCTATTCGCAGCGTTTCTTCTGGCCGCAGGGTCAGGTCGATCTTGAATACTATCTCTCTCTCGGCCGGTCCGATTTCGAGATTCTGCCACACACTTTGGCTGCCTATGATGCCCTTCTGGCGTCCGAGCGTTCGCTTGATTTTGTCGGTGCACGCCTCCACGCCGGTATCCTTGCTATGATGCACGATCGGCGCCCGCTAATCGTGCAGGTCGACAACCGGGCGACAGATATTGCGCAGAGCGTGAGCTTGCCCGTCGTCGACGCTGAGGATTTCGATCAGCTCAACAAACTAATCTGCAATGGACGCGAAACCAGAATCGCTTTGCCCCGTAAGGAAATCATCGCGTGGAAGACTGCACTGACCGGGGCGGTTGAGACGGCGCTGTCCGCATGCATCGACTTACGCCCGTTTCGGGGACGGTGATATGAATCGCGTTCAAAAAGCTACTGCCACGCTATTCAATCGTTACGCGCAGGTATTCAGAACACTGCGCGAGGCCGTTCGTGCTCAGCGGGGCGACAATCTCGGTGGCGCCGATCTCCGCATCCTGTCTTTTGGTTGCTCGACGGGTGCGGAGATGCTGACCGCACGGGCCTATTTCCCGGAAGCGACGATCCTCGGCTGCGACGTTGACGAAGGTGTGCTCGAGACTGCAGCCGAGGCGCTTCGCGAGCACAGTGGCTATGTATTTCTCTCTGAAGCCGCGAGGATTGCTGCTTTCGCGCCCTACGACATAGTTTTCGCAAATTCAGTGCTCTGCAATTATCCGATGCCGGAGGATATCTCGGATCTGACGCCGCATTTTCCTTTTTCGCGCTTCGAGGAGCTTGCGGGTATGATCCTAACCGCACTTGTGCCCGGCGGATGGTTCGTTCTTTACAACAGCAATTATAGTTTCTGGGATCTTTCTGGTGTAAGCAACTTCTCGACGGTACGCTCACCGCTTATCGAGGCAAACGGTTTCGTTGACAGGTTCGGACGCGACGGCAAACGACTGACCATCGTGACAAAACGGCTGGGACAGCGAGATTATGATCACCGGCTGGCCGATAGCGCAGAGCCGTTGCCGAACTTCGCTTTGCGCGATTGCATATTCACGCGTGGACCTGCAGTCTCATTCGAATTCGGCGGAGCTGGCGGTGCATGCAAAGGGCAGTTAATTCTGGGGCTGGACCCCTGGTCGCTTGCGCAGGAGGGACGCGTAGGCGCAGGTCTTTATGAGGAAATCGTCGCAACGGAAGATGGTCCGGTACAGCGACGTGAATGGCGGAAATCAACGTTTTCCGGGTGCGTCGAAGAATTTGGGATCTGGGAAACACCTGCTGGTCGATCGCTCGACAACGCTGACCTGCTTTATCGGATTAAGGGGAAGCGCTCCCGTTTGAGCCGATTCATGGGGCGATTCCTATGAAGCTGCTGGGCGAGTTGTCGCTTCCCAGAACCGCGCCGAGATCAGCGGTCTGATCGCAGCCCATCGGGCGAAGATTACGCTGGCAAAGCATGATCTGGCCCATATCAATTCATTGATCCGAGTCTTAGGCAGGGAAGTACAATTCTCTTTGTGGATGGACTCGACCCAAATCCATGCAACAGTTCTCGTAACTCCACGTTGGCTTGGGCGATTAAGGGCCACTTTTGGCCTTAAGCCGACTCCAATTGCCAGGTAGGTGTTTAGGCCGGTTTGTTTTATCGGGGCTGGCACACGCTGAAAGGCCAGCATCGGACATGTGGGGCATAGGAGCAATCGGATTTGCCGTTTTTGCCTTCGGTCTGGTCTCTGGGCGGCTGAAAGACAGCTACGTAACGCTACCGATAATATTCATTCTATTCGGACTCGTCGTTGGCAACGGCGGTCTTCAGCTGATTGATGCACCGGTATCGCATGGCGCCATCCACGTCTTAGCCGAAATCACACTCGCCCTGATCTTGTTCTCCGATGCCGCACGCATCGATTTGCGTTTGCTTTTGAGCGACCACGATCTGCCGGCGCGTACGTTGGCCATTGGCATGCCGCTAACAATTGCGCTCGGGAAATTGTGGGCTGGGTTTTGCCGCTGGGTCTCGGGTTGGCAGAAGCCGCCCTGTTGGCAGCTGTCTTGGCTCAAACGGATGCAGCGCTATGACAATCGGTTGTTTCGAATCGCCAGGTCCCGGTCCGCATACGTCAGGCACTCAACGTAGAAGGCGGTCTCAACGACGGTATTGCCGTACCATTTGTCTATTTTTTTGTGGCATTTCTCGTTGTCGGCGAGCACGCCAAGTGCACCTCTGATTTGGTGTCGTTCACGGCCCTTCAGCTTGCGTTCGGTCCGATTGTTGGGCTGATCGTGGGCGGTGTCGCTGGTTGGCTTGCAAAACGTGCTGGCACAGATGGCTGGATGGACGAGGTGTTCGAAGGACCACTTGCCTTGGCGACCGCGGCTCTTGCCTACGCACTGGCGCAAGAGACATGTGGTAACGGGTTTATTTCAGTCTTCGTTGCCGGTTTGGTTTTTGGGCACATGCTAGAGGGAAAGTGCAAATTCATTTTGGAGTTTGCTGAGGCTGAGGGGCACGTTCTCGTATTACTCGCCTTCCTCATATTCGGCGCCGTCATGGTGCCCGGAGTGATCGCGGACGTGAATTGGATCATGGTTCTGTATGCCTTTTTGTCCCTAACCATTATACGGCTGCTGCCCGTTGCCATCTCACTCGTCGGCACGGGGGTTAGCCTGCCCACAGTGGCCTTCCTCGGCTGGTTCGGTCCTCGAGGACTTGCCTCGATCCTATTCGGTCTCCTGGTGCTGGAGCAGCTTCAGTCTGCGGGGGAAAAACCATTCTAGTAACGACAGTGGTCACCATCGTTCTATCCGTTTGCGCCCATGGCCTCACGGCGGCACCCCTGGCGCGATGGTATGCGCGCATGGGACGCGACCAAGGCACATGCCCAGAGAATAAACCGGTATCAGAAATGCCCATGCGCTTTGGCAATGCACCCGCAATGAAGTAGTCCAATACTTGACGCTTAGCGGACGTTCTAGCTGTGGAAGTTAGAACCAGAAGCTAATGGTGCCGATAAACGGCCATCCTACCTATAAGCCGTTCTTATCTCGGTGATCAGAATAGATTAGTTGACCGAATAATAGCGGCAGCATACGAGAGCGCTCGCTACGCTCCAACAACCCTCATGGAGTGCCCTCCCCCCGGGTACAGTAGCAATCGAAAGGCGCTGGTCGCGATGGACCAGTGTCTTTTCTTTTAATACGAACCTTCCTCACGCCAATCTCACCGACGCCGATCTCACCATGGCTAACCTATCGGGAGCCGATCTCACCGGTGCAATTATTGCCAATGCGAATTTCGAAGGGGCCGTACTTGGGGACACAAAAGGTTTGGGTGAGGCGACGGGCACCTACAAGGCTCGCAACCTAGACTGAAGCCCGCGGACGCAGCGGTCCAAGTACAAGCTCGTTGGGCCGTGCCTCGCCAGCTGGATGCCACCCGCTTCGGGGGAATGATAGCCGAGCGCAATCATCCATTAATGTATGCCAGCCAACATCCAGGTTGCGCTGCGGGGTGCCCGCTATCTGCCGCGCGCTGATTATTCCACGCCTAACGATCCGCCCGCGCAGTGGATGATCGGAATCGGGAAACCCTGCGCGCTTGTTCCTTGATGACCCTGGCATTGTCAGTGTTTCCATCTCCCGCGGTGACGCCCTCGACCTTGACGTCGGGGCTTGACCACACGGGCCGTCTCTCGCAACCGCCACAGCTGTCCTTATAGCTCATGATCGTGCGCCAATCGGTGCCGTTCACAAAGCCATGGCCATACGGAAACGGTTGACCGGTATCGTCCAGCGCTCGATCGTGACGCGCGCCGACGAGGTGGCCAATCTCGTGCGACAGCGTGTGCATCGTGGCGGCACACTCTTGGTGCATGGCCGTGAACGCATCTTCCTCGTCGGCCGCGATCCGTATGGACAGCCCGCAGCCCATGGGATCGTCGACAATGAGGATGCCGACGTCGGCGCCGTATTTGTCGCGCAGAGTGTGGACCTCGTCCATGTAACCGTCGTTCTTGTCGCGGAAACGATAGACGTGGTCGAAGTGACTGCCGTCCTCCACATAGTCCGTCTCGTAGGCGTGCACGACCTTGAGGCGCACGTTGTCAATACCGCTGGCGCGGAACGATTGATTGGCATCTGCGATCGCAAGTTCAATCAGATCCTTCTCAATATCAAAATAGTGACTGGCGGCGTTTTTCGTGTAGGCCACGATGAGCGTGATGGTGGACTCCTCAGGTCCTGCTGCGAGCTCCTGGGGCTTCATTTTCATCGATGGAACAGGAGCCGCGTCCGGCGTCATCATGCTGGCATCACCCTGGTGCACTAAGGGATCCTCGCGCATATTCATTTTTTGCATTTTGTCTTTGCCCGCAGGGCCGTGCTCGGGCGGCAACTTGTCAGGCGCAAATTCGACGATGGCATGCATTTGGCCGCCCATGTACTTCACGACGTACGTATGACCCTGATAGTTGATCGTCCCAGCCAATCGGCCACCGGGCCAGCACAGCAGCGTGACGGGCTCTCCGGTTCCCTCAATGACACCGTGCCACTCGTAGCCATAGGGCGTCTTCGTAACGCTGGTACGGCTTACGGTAACAATTGTCTTGTCGTTCAACGGAATAACGAGCGATGGCGGGGCTTCGGGATGTCCCTCGTCCACGTTCTTCGTCAGGGTGTAATCCAAAACATCGGGTGCCGGTGATTTCATCATGCTGGCGCCCATCGCCGCCTTGGACTCCATCGTCTTGTGCATCATGTCCTTCTGCTTCGGCGACATTTTCTCGCCCGCGGCCATCGGTACGAGCGCCCAGTTCGAATTCTCATCGAGCCGGTTCACGCGCACTCCCTTCTCGGCAGCAGCCTTGAGAAACGCTCCGAGACGCTCAGGCGGTACCGACCACTTTTCTGACTTCATCATATCGAGGTCTTGCTTCTCACCCTCGCCGGCGAGATCTCGTAGCGTCTTGTAGTCAGCGCTTTGCTTGGCGGGTAGATTGGAAAGGATGATGCTGGCCTGATTTTCCTCGTCAGCCGACCTTGCAGCCTTGTTGCCCAAGCCGATCGCACACAAGGCCGCTACCAAAGCGAGAACCATCGTTCGTGCGGCTATCAATCTTCGGATCGTATTCATAAAAAAATCCACCTGCGCAGAGTAGGAGGGCTACTACAGCTGACTAACGTCCACATAGTTACGCGCCGAAGAGAATTGAGGCCCCACCGGGCGTCGCCCGGGAGGCCCCTCGTCCTTACCGTCCTGATGATTTACTACTTCATGTCGGCCAGGATCTTATCCCAGACGCCGTGCGGCGAGAAGTCGTCGCCGGCTTGACAAGAATCGTAGGCAGCAAGCCCCTTTTTCACGGCAGAGGCGAGATCACCGCCGCTCACATTAGGGATAAAGACCGCCATCTTGCCCATGAAGGTCTTGTATCCGGCAGCGCAGTCCTCTTTGGCAACGGCAGGCGTCATACCGGCGAGAAGGGCTGCGGCGGCGAGAGAAAGAGCAATCTTGGTCATTTGGGTTCTCCTAGGTTAAGCGTTTCGTGCCGGATCACGGACCGTTGCACAGCACAACATGGTCGCCAGCACTTGAAGCGTACGCTAGGAGGACGCCGGCTCCAACTGAAATACCGATTGGATTGGGATTCGATAGCCAGAGGCTATAGTTGCACTCGGCGCATCCTATGCCCCGTGGGTTGCGTGCCGATTAACCAAGCAAGCGTGGTTCCTGAATGTCTTCCTTGGCGATCGCCGGTGGCGGTGCGCTAAAACGGGCACTCGTGCCGAAAAAAAAGAGACCGCTAAATCTGATCGAGAGCCGCCACGATCGGCCGATTAAAATATCTTTGGGCACAGACGTAACGAAAGACGTATTAAAATAGTAAAATGTGTAGCTGAGAGTTGAGAGGCGTTGATAGCCAACGGGTGGCCGTAGCTCATCATATGCACCCGCTCCGGTGATCAAGGGTCTACACATGGAAATGCATCAGGTGCGCTATTTCCTGGCGGTAACGCGCGCGCTCAATTTCACACGTGCGGCAGAGGAGTGCCACGTCGCACAACCCTCTTTGACACGTGCGATAAAGCAGCTGGAGCAAGAGCTCGGCAGCGAGCTATTCCGGCGCGAAAGAAACCTCACGCATATGACAGATTTCGGCCAGCGCATGCTGCCGCACCTAAAGCAATGCTACGACAGCGCCGCCACAGCCAAGGATCTTGCCTTCTCACTAAAAACAGGCGACTTGGCGCCGGTTTGCATTGCGCTTTCGACTGCGATCAATCTGGCGCTGCTCGTGTCTCACCTCAAGGAGTTGATGCGGGTATTTGAGGGTCTTGAGCTGCGCTTTGTGCGGGGTTCGGTGACCGCCGTGGCCGAGGCACTGAAAAAGGGCGACGCAGAGATCGCCGTTGCCGGACCCATTCGCGAAGCCTGGGATCGATTTGACTCTTGGCCGCTCTTCACAGAGCCCTTCTGCCTTGCTGTAAACAAGGAACATCCGTTCGCCAAGCGCAGCGCTATCGAGCCGGAGGATTTGGCCAACGAGCGCCTCTTATGGCGCTCTTACTGCGAACATGCCGCCGAGCTTGATGCTTTCCTCAAAAACCGGAAACTCCACACGGCGATCAGTCACAAAGTGGACTGCGAGAACGACCTGCTGGCTTTGCTAGAGGCCAATCTCGGCGTCGGCGTGTTTCCCTCAAGCACACCACGATCGGATAATATCAAATGCATAACAATCAATGGGCTTGAACTCAGACGCGCTGTCTGCCTCTATGGCGTTGCCGGGCGCCAGCGCTCCCCAGCGACCACCGCATTGATCAAGCTTATGCGCGCAAGTGATTGGTCCCCCTTTTCGGCCTAGACACCGTACACTCAGCGTTTGACAGATTTCAGGGCCGTAAGTATCTCCTCCACGTCCATCCGCTTGCGGAAGTCGGGATCGACTTGGCGTGCGATCACAAGACCGTCAGGTCCCACGACGAACGTTGCTGGCAGCGGGACAAACCATCCATCGTTATCTTGATACTCGCCGAGACGGTACCCGTACCCCTCCATGAGCTGCGCAAGGCGCTCGCCAAGCCAAATGACGAGGCCGAGTGAGAGAGCGTAATGGTTGTCCACGTCGGTCAAGATGATGAAGTTCTTGAGGACGTCTTCTGGAAGCTTCCGCGCAAATTGCTGCCGATCAGGAAGGATAGAGATCAGTTGGGCCCCGAGAGCGGTGATCTCCTCGTGATGGCTTGCAATTGTTTTCAGCTCGATTTTGCAGAAAGGGCACCAGTGGCCCCGGTTAAAACTGATCACGGCCGGGCCTAGCCGGAGGATCTCTTCAAGCGTTACGAGACGGCCGGTATGTGTCGGCAGCATAAACGGCGGCATGGGCTCCGCAACCGCAGGTGCCGTCATACCCACATCCCCGGAGCAGAGGCGCGCAAATAAATCATCGTATGCTTCGAAGAACGGGAAATTTAGCTCGCGGAGCGTATCCGAGTACGCGGCGAGCCGCTCGTTGAGCGGCGCGTCCATCGTGCAGACGTCTTCGAAGGCGTCGGCGAGTGTTGTGGCTTTATTCAATTTATGGGTCCGCCTGAGTGAATTCGCGCACATCGCCTATCTCGGACCTCGCTTCCCCCTGCATTGCAGATTTTGTCACCTGGGCATCGCGCGGCAGGTCTAGACTTATGGATGCGCGCACGAACCCCCGGAAATACCGAGTAGCTTCAAAAACGATAGCAAGCTGCTATCGCCACGATGGGCCAGCCTCCATCGGCCGCACGCGATGCACGGCACACCTTTGGTCGCCCTCGTCTCATGGGGGAACCGCGAGATCGCTACAAAAGCCTGCGTGGTATTCTTGAAGACGCACTGTAATACTGTTGCCGCTTGGATGCGTCCTTTGCCGGGTGCGAGATCGCCCGCACGCCTGCCCCAACCTGAAGGCGGTCTGTAAGCGCTCGTTGCTATTCATCCCGCCGCCGTCCGCTCCATCCGCGGTCCGGCCTCAAATTGTTGTGTTTCGCATTCGCGCACCAGCGGCTTCATAGCGCGCCCCTATCGATTCCGAAGACACTCGATATTTCCGTTCGCGTCCGCGCTTCCCCATAACAGGCCCCGGAAGCGCGAGTGCTTGCCGCCGGCTAATCCGCCGAAAATCGAAACCCTAGACCTTATTAGGAGACACGCCATGAAGAACATCGTCATCACCACGCTGATCGGTCTGTCCATCGTCGCTACGGGCGCCGTTTCCGCTAACGCCGGAACTTTCTCGGTGCACGGCTACAGCACCCACTACGGCCGGTAAGCGGTACGGATTGTCAAACAAGCAACGACCGCAGGAGCACCTCCATCCTGCGGCCGTTTTCATGTCCGCACGTCGTTGCTGATCGACATTGAAGGTCTGGGCTTCTTGCTCCATGGCGATGATGGCCACCGGGTCAGCCTTGAGCAGCTGTTGGACAAAGGGCCCGTCGCACCTGCTTTTCGCTTTGGCCGCTGGTGTGTCGGCTGGATAGTAACCTTACTTTCGGCACTGGTGGACGGCGTCCCAGCGACGAATGCCGGTGTGGCTCGTTGCGGTGCAGGCATATATAAGCCGCCTATCGAATCCATCAACACTGGGTATTTCACTTTGATCATCGCGAGCGCGATCCTGTTCGTGAAAAGAGCGAATGGTCGTTTTTTCGGCTGCAGGCAGGAGTGCGATCGAGATGTCCGATGGACCGGCACGACAGGATCACAAACCCACCGCCGCGCGGGTGGTGATAGCCCTATCGTGTTCAGCCGCTTTCTTGTCGATCACAGCAAGCGGGCCAGAACA
>Ga0307434_1001297_pt1 | contig 13765 bp, 4 predicted proteins | sample SalMarWE160220MG_FD_202156 | JGI IMG/M metagenome (GOLD analysis project Ga0307434, IMG submission 202156) | Salt marsh sediment microbial communities from the Plum Island Ecosystem LTER, Massachusetts, United States - WE1603-220 | ecosystem: Environmental > Aquatic > Marine > Intertidal zone >... | reverse complement strand
GTTCCTGAAGGGGGCCACGGTTGCTGCCTTCGGTATTGTCGAGATTGATTTCCTCACGGTCGCTGAATTTTTGGTCAGGATTGAACTCGATCCGGTAGCCGTAGCGGTCGCGGGGATCGCGGCCCCATCCGCTTCGGATGAACGGGCTGCCACGATAGCGAATCCCACAATTGTAGAAGACCTCGTTGTTGTGGACGAACGTGCAATCCAGCAGCTCGTTCGAGAGATTGGGGCGCGAGCGAAATGTGTTGATGACACCATCGGAAAGCCAGATGCGGTAGGTAGCAAACTGAGTGTTCAACAACGTGTCTCCAACACGAACCAAACAGGTTCGCTCGGGCACATCAGCCGAGGGTTCCAAGCGGGTTGGATACCGTGTCGATGCCGAGCCGTCAGAGGCCACGATGTAGAACACCCGCATCGTGTCGGCGGATGCACCCGGAATCGTGGCCGTGAAGATTCCGTCCCCGTCGATCAGGTCGTCGCCCGAACCATCATCTACCATGGGCGCGTTTGTAAATCCGCTGGTGCCCTCGGATCGATAGTAGAGCGTGACCGATGCCACGCCGTCGTTGTCGGCCACGCGGGCAGTAACGACGATCGGCTCACTACCAGCGGGTAGGACTGGCATGTGTTGCACATCGAGGATGTCGGGCCCGCGGTTGGACACAAACGCCGTGTTTTGCAGTCCTGGCGTTCCCAGGTCCAGCGGCATGTTTAGCTCGAACGCATGAGCCGGTCGCGGCGGCTGAACGGGTGATCGGTCCCGCGTCGTCCGCAAGAGCAGGAATCGGCTTCCTCGCAGCCACCGGGCCCAGCCGCGAAACGTCACAGTGCTAGCGGTTACGTTGGAAATCGACCGATTGATACGATTAGCTCCGGGGTCACCATGGCCGCTTGCAATCAGATGCAACGACCGGGACCCGGAGTGACGATCCTCCGTGGTCACAAACGACCGAGTGTGATTGCCGAGAATTCGCCAGCCAGACTCGCCGTTCTCGAAGCCGCCGTTGCTTAGGCGGTTCGAGCCGCCAACGATAAGCTCGATATCGTCAAGGAGCACCTCACCGCGGTTGAGCAGTATAAAGTCAAAGATTGATATCCTATCGTGTGTGTATCTGGAATCACTGCTGTTTATAGTAAACGAGAACTGTTCCCATGCGGTTTTGCCGCTCTGGTTACTGTCGGCCCAGGCATCAGGCGTGTCATTGTTGCTGCGTGGATCGCGCAACTCTAAGCTAGCTCCCTGGCCATCGGCCCATGACGGCCATCTCCCGCCATCGTAATAAGTAACCTCGTCCGCCGTAACCATGTAAGTTTCGAGCCTGCCGGTTCTTGGATTCACCTGTTTGAGCGGATACGACAAGCGGATACACTCGCTGTGATCATCCAGACTGCCCGAATAAGGCCCGAATAGATTCGACCCGATTACCAGATTGTCGTACACACCCTCGAGAAGGTCCGGATCCTTGGCCACTACCAGATACGAGCCCGGCGGCATCTCGCTACCTTCGTCGAATTCAAAGTCAATACCGTCAGTGAAAGCCCAGCCGCTCAGCGCAATCCTGCTGGTACCCCGGTTGTAAAGCTCGATATACTCATATCGCTCGTCGCGGGTGGCGTGGTGGTACATGATTTCGTTGATTACGATGTCGCGAACCAATGGCTGAGCGTTTGGTGCCCCAAAGGTGGCCGAAGCCAAAAAGTCTAAGTAGTCGGACCCATCCGGGAACCGGCCGAAGGTCAAATCTGGCTCCATAGTCCCAAAGTGCACCGCGTCCAAGACGCGAACCGGCTCCGGCACGGAGCCATTGGTAGCCGCTGTAACATAAATAGTCTCGCCTGAGAAGTCCAGCGCAAATGGCAATCCGTGGGGCGTCGTGCCTTCACTGACGGCCCAGAACTCGCCCGGCTGCAGCACGATTCCATCTGGAATCTTGTATTTGAGCAGGTCAAGCCGGTCGTCGCTTAGATATACGTTGCCCATATCGACCGTAGTCGGACCTGGGTTGTACAACTCGAGCCAGTCGATGCCGGGGGACGCGTCGCTATTGGCCAGCAGCTCGTTGATCACCATGCGAACACGGGGGTCTTCGCTATCGTCGGTCTCGGCCGTGGTCGCCCGGAGGACTGGGCTTGCGAAACCATCCGAACTTGTAGGATTCAGGCAATTGTGGGCCTGGATAGCCAGGATATTTGTGCCCGGAACCAGCAGGTTCATTCTACCGGTTAGGTCCACGTTGGCAGACGGGGCGTCCCAACCACTGTTTCTGCCCGCGTTGTGTGGGGGTGGATTGCCGGAAATACCATCGGAGGCCTCTAATCGCGCGCCGTTGAGATACAGCACGAAATCATCATCATAATGGACCTCAGCCCACAACTGCGAGAATGAGTTGATCTGCTCTACCGTCAGTGTGAAGCGCAGCCGGGCATACACGGAAAAATACCTTCCGTTCATGTCGTTCAGCTCAGTTCTGATAAACTGCAACTCGCTGGGGTCGTTGCTGTATCCGTATCCGCTGGGACCATCGAGCCACGCGGTCGTGCTGGGATCATCGTTGAACTGTTGTTGCGTCCAGGCCGTTGTGGCTTGCTGGTTTTGGCCCGGCGATGGTTCTCTGGTCCCTCTGAAATATCGTCCGGGGTGACCTACATCCACAAGGGTCACCAGCGTCGGATCTTCAGGCTCAACCTGGAAATCATCCGGCCCGCCCGGTGTGCCACCTATAAACATGCTGGGCGACCAGGTTGACCCCTCCTGAGGATCAGCGCCCGGCCTTGCGAGAATCAGCGAGTGCCCCGTACCGTCGGGTGAGGCTGGCCAAGGATTTTCATTACTATACCGGAACGAGATGACAATCTCCCCATTGCCATTGGACAGCTCGATCCGTTCACCGTCGTTGTTGAGCCGACCGGTGAAAGGACCATGCACGCCGCTGATACCATACGCTGCCTCCAGAGCGGCTGGATCGCGCGCCACCACTAAGTATTCCTTAGCGGCGATGATTGTTCCTGGCCCGAACTCGTACTGGATGCCGTTCGTGAATGCGTAGCCGGTGAGGTCTTCGAAGACAGCCCGGCTGTTGTACAATTCAATAAACTCAAGTGCCTCGGCCTCATCAATCGGGTAGTACATTACCTCGCTGGCCACGATTCCCATGCAGGGTCGCGTGACCCATAAGGCAATCATGCAGGTTATCACTAGCAAAATCCATCGATGTCGTCTTCGGTTTTTCATAAGTGTCCGATCCTTTCTCCAATGATGGTAGTCATACTTCCCAAGCCCACCACATGCAGCCTCTTCTCGCATCAAGTGCTGCCGGACTCTCGCCCCTATATGACAGCATAGGCGAACATAGCATCGTCGCACCTCTCAGATGTTCCACACAGTGTAGCTTGCCAGCTTTTTAGCCTGCGGACCGGTACACCGGTGTAACTCAATTCCGGTGATTGGATTCCACTTCCTCGCCTTCGTGCCAGCATCGCGTATACCAAAAACCCTCCTCTTTAGGTCGCAACCACGACTTTTCAAGCCACTCCTGCAACCAGTATGATCCGGTATTCACTATTTAGACTGCTTAGTAACATTTCCAGAACCTTCTGATAAGCTATTTTACCACATTCACCCAAAAAATTCCACCGTTTCAGAGCAAACTTATCTCATTTCTTGCATGGTTCAAATAAATCATATTCTGGGTAACATTGATCTGTGGCTCCATAATGTGTGGCAGCCTCATCCCTTAGGGATGGGGATGGTTACGCCACTTTTGGAGCCTTGCCATCCCCAAGCTGCGTCCTTCGACTTGGTTCGACTCTTTCGACTACGCTCAAGACAGGTTTGCTCACCACAGGTTGCTCAGGGCAGTCTTGAGGCTGCCACCCAAGATTGAACCATGCCTCATTTCTGCTGACGACATACATTCAAAGAGCTAATAAAAGATGGAATCATCACTCTTGAGAACGCAACCGTTTAGCTCAGGGCGATTCACGGTCTGACGATACTTTTGGCTATAAAGAAAGAATATTGCTCTGTTGAAAAGAGTTCAGAATGTCATTTCGAGCGAGCCGAAGGCGAGTCGAGAAATCTGTTTTTGAGCAGATTTCTCCACTTCGCCCCCGTGCTTTCTGCTTGCCCCTGCGTCTTACGACGCAAGGCGGGGCAGCGGGCGAAAGCAGAAATGGGGGCTTCGGTCGAAAAGACGGTGAGGCTTTTCAACAGAGCAAAAGAATATAAAAGGCTTCCAGCTTCGCATATGCTGGATATTTGTTATAATTGTCTCAGATAGTTTTACTACTTTCTAACGGCGGTTCAAGAACTGTCTCGGCGTCTTGCTCCGCCGAAGCGTCCATAATAACTTGACAAGGCTGTGATAGGCGTTGTGGAGGCGAGTAGGCTCACCGAGCCGGAGCGGGAAATGGAAATTCAGTGTGAACTATGTCCAAAGATGTGCGTCATTCAACCCGGCCAGAGCGGTGAGTGCCGGGTGAGAATCAATATCGACGGCGTCTTGCGCACGGTCGTCTATGGGTATCCTTGTTCGCTTTATCCTTACGACCCGGTCGAGAAAAAACCTCTTTTTCATTTCCTGCCGGGCACCAGAATTTTCTCGGTGGCTACAGTCGGGTGCAATCTTCATTGCAAAAATTGTCAGAACTGGGAAATATCACAAGCCAATCCTGAGGAAAGCCAGGCGTATGTTTGTTCGCCAGAGAAACTTGTTGAGCTGGCAAAAGAGCGTAACTGTCCCTCCCTGGCATATACCTATACCGACCCTATTATTTTTTATGAATACGTCTATGATACCGCAAAGTTGGCCAGGCAAGCCGGCATACGCAATGTCCTGGTGACAGCCGGATATATAAATGAACAGCCATGGAAAAAACTGCTTGAATATGTCGACGCTGCAAACATAGACTTGAAATTCATTTCTGATGACCTCTATCGGCGTATTTGTTCGGGAACGCTGAAGCCTGTACAGAATGCTTTGGTCGTAGCAAAGGCAAGCGGCATACTGGTTGAAGTTACGAACCTAATTATCCCGACGCTGAACGACAAGCCTGAGCAGATACGCCGGCTTAGCCGCTGGGTTAAAGCAAACCTGGGCGGTGAAACTCCTCTGCACTTTTCAAGTTTCACCCCTCGATATAAATTGCGACATTTGCCACCGACTTCGCCGCAGACTTTGGACATGGCTCGTGAAATTGCGATCAGCGAAGGACTAAACTACGTTTACATAGGAAATATTCTCAGCAAAGAAGGACAGAACACATATTGTCCGAGCTGTAAAGAATTGCTTATCGAACGCAGCGGCTATACTATCCTGAAGAACCAGCTTAAAAATGGCTGTTGCTCAAGGTGTGGTAAAGAAATATACGGAGTCTGGAGATGACACGCAGAAAATTCATCCAGAAATTATTGAAAGCAGGTTCAACAATTGTTATTAGCACCTCATGGCTTGCCAAAAAGACTGTCCCGCGTAAATTCGTTCGGGCTGTCCGGCTTGGAAAGTATCCGGGTTCTCTCAGGCCTTTGCGGGACATCTCTAAACAAAATAAGTGGAGCGGCTGATATGAATAGGCAGGACAGAGGACAGAGGACAGACGACGGAAGACAGAGAACAGATAACAGAAAAGACCTCTGGATTCTATCCTCTTTCCTCTTGGTGATGGTGACAGTAGGTATTGTTGCTGTATTTCTCTGGAAAACATGTGCTCCCAAAGAAGCTATCGCCCAGCCAGGCAAAGTAGTTCTCCGTTCATCACTTGCCGGCAGTTGGTATTATGCAGATCCAAACGTGCTTACTGCGCAGCTCGACGAGTTCTTTCGGAAAGCCGATACTAAAGTAATAAACAATGTTATTGCACTTATTCTTCCTCATGCAGGATACGCATACTCAGGCCAAACCGCAGCCAGCGCGCTAAAAACCATCGACAGGAAGTATAAACGAATCATCGTTATTGGCCCCAGCCATCACACCTACATGGAAGAGATGCTGAGCGTGCCGAGGGCAACACATTACGAAACACCTTTAGGCCAAATCCCGCTGGATACTGAATTCATCGGCAAGCTGTTGAGGTTCCCGGTGTTTCAAAATCTGCCGCGTGCATTTGAGGGTGAGAACAGCGTAGAAATGGAGCTGCCGCTATTACAGTACTGCCAAGAAGGTTTCAAGCTTGTGCCGATTGTAGCTGGTCAATGCTCGCCGCAGACAATTAGAAAAGCCGGCTCAATTCTCCGAAGTCTTGTAGATACCGAAACGCTCGTAGTTACAAGCTCCGATTTTACTCATTTTGGGCCAAGATTTAACTATGTACCTTTTACGGAAAATGTGCCTGAGCAGATTAAAAAGCTGGACATGGGGGCATACGAATACATAGCCAAGCTGGACGGAGAGGACTTTCTCGAATACAAGCGCAAAACCGGAGCTACGATTTGCGGTTACATACCAATAGCCGTGCTGCTTTCAATGCTGGAAAAGGAAACCAAGGTTAGTTTAGCAAATTACACGACTTCCGGCGAGTTGACCGGCGATTTTAGCAATCCCGTCAGTTACCTATCCGTTGTCTTTTCCGGGACGTGGGCAAACAACCCAGAAATAAAACCGCTGCATAATAATCCCGAATTAACTGAAGAAGATAAAAGACAGCTTTTAACTTTAGCACGCAAAACAATAAGTTACGTTTTGCAAAATCAGCGAGTCCCACAACCTGCTGAGTTAGGCGTTACCATAAGCGATGCAATGAGCTGTCCCCGTGCAGCCTTTGTAACGCTCACGACAAGTGGCCGACTGAGAGGCTGCATAGGTAACATTCTTCCGCAGCAGCCTCTGTATAAATCAGTTATTCTAAATGCTATCAACGCCAGCTTAAATGATAGACGTTTCTCTCCGGTGACAGAAGACGAATGCAAAGACATAAAAATTGAAATCTCCGCCCTGACATCGCCGCAACCAATCGACTCGTATGATAAAATCCGAATCGGCACCGATGGCGTTGTGTTAAGAAAAGACGGCCGATCGGCTGTGTTTTTGCCACAGGTTGCACCCGAACATGGCTGGGACCTTAATCAAATGCTCACACAACTGTCACTAAAAGCCAAATTACCTCCGGATGCCTGGAAAGAAAGCACGAGCTTTTTAGTCTTCCAGGCCGACACTTTTGGTGAAGAATAATGAGAATGTCCCGCGCCTTTTTGATATTCAGCTACGGTCTGTTCACTATAACCGCCCAGTCTTTACTTTTTCGCGAGTTTATCACCACCTTTGAAGGCAACGACATAAGCGTTGGAATTTTCTTCGGCACGTGGTTTTTGTGGGTCGCATTAGGGGCAGCGCTTGTTTATAGAGCAAAGACCTTCGCTGAAAAATTGCTCAAAAACATAGAATTCCTGCTTCTGGCATTTCTGCCAGCTTTTATTCTTGAGTGGATATTGATTGTTCAAGCTCGCGAGCTTGCTGGTGTCGAATCATATGCGCTACTATCTATACGGGCTATTTTGCTCTTATCAATAGTGATTAATGCACCGGTCAGCATCATCACAGGATTGTTCTTTCCTATTGCTTGTCGATGGATTCGCCCCGTTAGAAATCCTATAACCACGGATTACACAGATTTCACTGATGATAATCCGGACCAAAAACATGTGGTTTCTAACGGGGTGAAGCAAGAGGCATCTTTTGCTGTCTCGCGTGTGTATATTATTGAAGCTGCGGGAAGCTTCCTCGGCGGCACCGGAGCGACCATCCTTCTCGGACTGGGTGTAAGCTCGGCAAGAATTTTCTTTATCTTGGCTTTTATTTTGTCTTTATCAATAGTTTGGGTCCGGCTCATCAAGGCAAGAAGATGGGCTTGGATTTTTGTTCCGGTATTTATTTTAGTTTCTCTCGTCGCCGGAGCCGACAATTATCTGTCCCAACAGATCCGCATCATCAAATGGAACAAGCTTCTTCCGCAAGGCCGGCTCAAAGGGTCTTTCCAAACAGCTCAGGCTGAGTACCTCTACGGAGACTATCAGGGACAATGGGTAGCTATTCGGCAAAGCAGTACCTGTGAAGTTTTGCCGGATAAAGAAAGTGCCGGACGCATCGCTGCCATCGGTCTTTGTCAGAATCCTGATGCTAAATCGATTCTTGTAATCGGCACAGGTTTGGGACTTTGCCGGCAGTTGCTCCGGCTGCCGCAGATTGAGACGGTAACATGGGCACATTGTGACAACGGATATGTGCAAAAAATTAATACATTTATTCCTGAGAAGTTCAGAATTAACGACAAGCGTTTCCAAGCCGAAACCTCTGACATTCGCTCATTGTTGAATGAGAAAAAGAAGTATCCCGTCCTGAGCCGTGGACTAAGCCATCCCTTATGGGAGGTCGAAGGATATGATATTGCAATTATCAATTTGCCCGACGCTACCAGCTCGGTCCTGAATCGCTATTACACACTTGAATTCTATAGTCAAATCAAGGAGGTACTGCGGCCTAATGGTGTATTAGCAGTCCGCGTAGCGGGTGGAGAAAATGTCATGGGCACCGAGCTTATAAACCTGGGTGCCTCGACAAAACTGACACTCCAGAACGTTTTTTCACATCTTGTTCTAATACCCGGCGAGGACACATGGTTTATCGCTTCCGATTCAGAAAGCCTTACCGGCCGGCCCGGCATTCTGCGAGACCGCTTTGAAGCGATAGAAGGTGGAGTTGATGTTTTTCCTCCACAAGCTCTTCTTTCTGTTTATTTGCCGGACAAGGCTGACGCTGCTCTGAAAAAATATGCCGGGGCAGATTTGCCTGAAAGTCTATTGATAAATCGAGATGCCAAACCTTTAACACATCTATACAGCTTATTACTGACCGCAAAGCAATCCGGAGCGTCGGTTACCAGATTAGTCAAATACTTAGCCTTAACAGGTCCAGTCGTTTTTGTTGTCCCCATTTTAGTTTTTGTAATTTTGCGAATCATCTATGTCTCGTCGTGCGTCCCTTCGGCTGCGCTCAGGACAGGCGTGCGTCGTGCGTCCCCTCGACTTCGCTCGGGGCAGGCGTACGAGAATCTTAACACAATACGCAATACGCAATACGCAATACGCAATATGAGTTTCGACAGTTCGTTTCTGATCTTTTCAGCCGGCCTGGTAGGCATCGGCGTGGTTATTGTCTTGATGTACATATACCAAACACATTTTGGCTCACTGTATTTGTATATTGGGATAATCTCTTCTTTGTTTATGGTGGGCTTAACCGCCGGTGCAATCTTAAGCTCGTATTTTGTGGGAACCCTTAAGCGCACTTCGTATCTCGTTTCACTCGTATTTGCGGTAGTTATCGCACACGCATTAATCTTAGCTGCAATTGCTTTTTGGCCGGACCAATCCGCCGCAGGCGGAACGCATCTTACTTTTGCGATTGTATTTGTATCATGCGGCGTATTTGCCGGCTGCTACTTTCCTTTAGTAGCTAAGCTACTTAGCAGCTCCGCTTTTGAGACGGGTCAGATCGGCAGCAAGCTCGAAACCGCCGACCATATCGGCGCCTCAGTAGGGGGATTATTTACCGGCCTTGTACTTGTACCTGTACTGGGTACAAAAGTGACTTTTTTTGTATTTATGCTGCTACTTTTAACCAATGTCCCACTTTTTGCACTCAGAATGTATAAACCGAAAGGTTTGGATTCGGCAAGCTCACCACGAGCTGGATTTGTAATTGCGGATGTCAAATTTCAAATGCGCAGGCTCGGCTATATTTTATTCGGTGTTGGCCTGTCTGTTATCATATGCTCGAATTTGCTTTCCTATGTTAGCGCAAGACTGTCTCCGTCACTGCCTCTACATTCGGCTCAAGCACTTGCCGGCGATTTGCACCTTGAGCATTCTACAGGATCCCTTTCAGGAAAATCAGCAGTTCTTAATGATCCGACGGGACGGACTCAAAACATTAATTATTTCACAGTTTCTAACGCCCATAATGAACTGACCGGCTATATTTTCAGCTCTGAAGAGCTGGCACCGGAAGTACGTGGTTTCGGCGGAAAGATAAATCTTGCCATTTATGTGGACCCTAACGGCACGCTTATCGACTTCCACATAATACGGTCAAGCGAAACTCCAGCGTACCTTGAGATGCTTAGGGGATGGTGCGAGCTTCTTAATGGTCGTCATCTTTTTGAGACTCAGCCGTTCGCCAACGTAGATGCGGTCACCGGTGCGACTATAAGCTCCAAAGCAATCCTTTCAGCACTTGAGTCATCAGGACATAGATTCGCTGCTCAAATTCTTGATCAATCTCGCAAGCCTGCGTCCGCACAGCGAACTCATCTGGCAAACTATCTGCCGGATACAAATGGAATATATTTGATCACTGTTTCCGTACTTGCTTTGATTGTAACCTACCGTGGCGGATTTTGGAGCAGATTGACTGTGCTTGTGCTTACTCTTGTCATTGGCGGCTTCGTCTTGAACGCTCAGTATTCCAGCGAGCAAATAGCAACCATATTGTCTTTGCATGTCCCTGCCATAAGATTGTCGGGTGCATTTTTATCAGTTGTCGGGATACCACTTCTGGTAATACTCTTCGGCAACATTTATTGTGGCTATATCTGCCCCTTTGGGGCCGCACAGGAACTGCTCAGCTATATAGTGCCACAGAGGTTTAAGCACCCAATAACTGTGGACAATATGCGTAAAGCAAGATTCATCAAATATGTGGTTCTTTTTGTCCTAATAATTGCTTTCTTTGTTTCCAGAAATCGAACCACACTTGCAGCAGACCCTCTCATTTCATTTTTCAACCTTCGATTTTGGTCCGCAATCGGCGGATTGATGCTGGTGGTGGTAATGTTGGCTTTAATAGGCTCGGTTTTTTATACTCGTTTCTGGTGTCGGTATTTGTGTCCGGCTGGAGCGTTTCTATCTTTGCTTAACAACATTGTTGTGCTAAGACGCTTTTTACCGGCAAAAAGATTTGCCAAATGTGAGTTCGGCTTGACCGCCAGGGACCACCTGGACTGCATATACTGTGACAGGTGCCGTTACAAAAGACAGAAACCTGTCCTGAGCGAAGTCGAAGGGACAGAAGACAGAAAACAGAAAACAGAAGACAGAAGACAGAATGCCGTGATGCAATACGCAAGACGCAAGACCCAATACGAAATAGCTCCATTTAAACTGCTCTCTCGCTACTTTGTAGTTGTTGTACTTATAATAGGGATACTTATATCGGCGGTTTCTATTAGCAGGTTTCTGCAAGTCACTCCTTCCAGCCTTAGCCAGCCGGCTGCGTCAATAAGCTCTGGCGGCCAACCAAGAGATGTCGATTTGCAGCGAGTGCGCAGGCTGATTGAACAGAAAAGACTGTCCGACCGAGAGGCAGAGTTTTATAAGAAAATGGAGTAGTTGTTTAGCCGCCAGGCCTGTTCTGGGAGTCCTTTAGCTGTCGCCGGAATTTATCTGCCGTAAGGCATCCCCTAGCGGACTTCTTAGTCCTAAGGACTCCCTACGGAGTACTAATCCGTTCTATGAACTATCAATACGAAGGAGAATTACGAAGAAGGACGGCGACGGTTTTACCTTCGTAAATAATTGATAACACCAATTGTAATTGGTATCTGCGCCTCATAAATTTGAGACAGAAGATGGATTCAGTAGATATTGGTTAGGTAGCACCATGAACTACATCGGATAATCTATTAAAAGCGCCGTAATTAAGTTAAATTAGTATTACATACAAAAAGCACTCACAAAAAAGACCAAAAATGACTTTGCGCAATACTTTGTACAACTTATAGTCACGCACCCTGAACCGGCAATGTTGTTGAGGCTTGGCCCAAGCCCTAAGCAGATATAAGACAAGCGATTATGAAGATTGTTGGGGTAGGACGCAAAGCTAAAAAGCAAGGATTTTTTCTTGAGTGGTATAGTGTAATTTACGATAATATATATGCTGCGCTAAATGTCTGCAATCGCTACTAAACCAACGGTAGATGAGCTATTTAGACTGGAGCATCGAAAGTCAACGGCGTAGGGGCACAATGGCGTTCATTGAGTGAGCTATAGAATATGACGCAAGATGGGCACAAGACTAAGGCGGAATTACTACAAGAGTTAAACGCTTTGCGACACCGCATTTCCGAACTTGAACAAACTAAGCAGGGGTTCAAAGAGTCCGAAAAACAAGTAGAAAAAGAGCTAAACGGGTCTGAACAATTATTTAAGAGTATTTTTAACAATGCAGCAGATGGAATACTTTTAGCGGACGTGGAAAATAAAAGATTTCACTCCTGCAATAAAATGATTTGTCAAATGTCTGGTTATACCGAACAAGAGCTCAAGAATCTGACGATTACAGATATTCATCCCAAGAAAGATCAGCCCTATGTTCAAGAACAATTCGATAAACAGGTGCGTGGGGAGTTTACGCTGGCTAAAGACATTCCAATTAAGAAAAAGGACGGCAATGTCTTCTATGTTGATATTAACTCGTTTCCAGTAAACCTGGGCGAAAAGAAGTACCTTATGGGCATTTTTAGAGACATCACCGAACGCAAAAAGGCAGAGGAACAAATAAGAAAGCTAAGCGCCGCGGTCGAGCAATCGATTGACGGTATTGCGATCGGAGACTTAGAACCAAGATTATTATATGTCAATAAGGCTTATGCTCGGATGCATGATTATAAACCAAAAGAAATGATCGGCATGCCAGTTAAGAAGCTGCACAACAAGCAGCAGATATGTAAATACCAAAATTTTGTAAAACAGATAAAAACACAGGGTAGCTGGGATGGTGAAATTGGACATATCAAAAAAGACGGAACGGCTTTTCCTACATATATGTCCGTTACTTTATTGAAAAATAATGAGGAAAAATCTATCGGAATTCTGGCAGTGGCACGTGATGTCACAGAGGCCAAGCATAAAGAAAAGGAGCTGAACATATACCGTGAAAGAATGGCCCACACTGAGCAGCTGGTCTCGGTGGGAACCATAAGTGCGACCATTGCTCATGAACTTACCCAGCCTCTAACGGTCGTTCGCTTGTCCATCGAGAATTCGTTGGCAGAATTGCAAGATGCACCTTATCTAAGTAGTATTATAGAACAACTCAACGTCGGTCTAAGTGGCTGTTCGGACATTGCTTCAATAGTCAAGCGGTTTCGTGATTTTGCTGTAACATCCTCCGGCGAAAATCAGCTTGAGAAAATATATCTAAATACCCTCTTGGAAATGATTTCGAAGCTTTTGGATGAACGTGCCTGGCGGACAAAAGTAACTATCCAGCTAAAAGATATAGATAAACTTCCATATATATATTCAAATGAACAAGACCTGGAGCAGTTATTTTACGCGTTGATGGAGAACGCTGTAGAGGCAGCGGACGGCAAAAAAAATCGCCACATTATTATCAGTGGAGTTGAAAAAGACGAGAACATCGAGTTGCGGTTCTCTGATAATTGTGGTGGTATCGCGCGAGAAAATCTTGATAGGATTTTTGAGCCTTTTTTTACTACAAAGCAAGTAAGTAAATCAACAGGTTTAGGGCTTTGCGTTGTGCAGAGCATTATATCGCGAGCCAACGGTGACATCCAGGTGGAGAGTAAAGCTGGCGAAGGCTCGACTTTCTTTGTCACCTTGCCCATCAATTCTATTAAGAAATCCAGAAGGATTGGCGATGAAAAGTAGTAGAAAACAACAACAACATATTTTTTTCGTTGATGATGAGCCGAATGTACGTTGGATTGTAGCTAAAACTCTTGAACAGCTCGGCGCGAAAGTCAC
>Ga0307434_1001295_pt1 | contig 13776 bp, 7 predicted proteins | sample SalMarWE160220MG_FD_202156 | JGI IMG/M metagenome (GOLD analysis project Ga0307434, IMG submission 202156) | Salt marsh sediment microbial communities from the Plum Island Ecosystem LTER, Massachusetts, United States - WE1603-220 | ecosystem: Environmental > Aquatic > Marine > Intertidal zone >... | reverse complement strand
CGGTCGCCTTCAGCCCGGCCTCGAAGTCCGTGCCGGCGACAAACCCGAACCGCTCCCGGGCCCGCGTAACGTCCAGGCACCGCCGGGGTTGACCGTTCGGCTTGCTGGTATCCCATTCGATCCGACCGCCGAAGCCCGTCAGCCGGGCGATCAACGCGACGAGGTCACGGATCGTGATCTCACGCCCACTCCCGAGGTTCACCGGATCGAGCTCGTCGTACTTCTCCGTTGCCAGCACAATCCCCTGAGCCGCGTCTTCAACGTACAGGAACTCCCGGGTGGGCGTGCCGTCACCCCAGCACACGATTCTGTCATCGCCCCTCTCCCGGGCCTCGATGCACTTGCGGACAATCGCGGGGATCACGTGCGACGTGGCGGGATCGAAATTGTCGCCGGGACCATACAGGTTCACCGGCAACAGGTAGATCGCATTGAGACCGTACTGCTCGCGGTATGCCTGGCACATGACGAGCAACGACTTCTTGGCTATCCCATAGGGTGCGTTGGTCTCCTCGGGGTACCCCGACCACAGGTCCTCCTCGCGGAAGGGCACGGGTGTGAACTTCGGGTAGGCGCATATCGTACCCACCTGGACGAACTTCTTGATCCGGTTTATCCGTGCCCGCTCGATCATGTGGAGGCCCATGGCCAGGTTGGCATAGAAGAAGCGTCCGGGATTCGCCCGGTTGGCACCGATGCCGCCGACCTCGGCCGCCAGGTGGATAACCACGTCGGGCCTTGCGTCCGCGTACATCCGCTCAACCGCCGATTCGCGGGTCAGATCGTACTCGCTGATCAGAGGCACGCACAGGCGGTCCTCCCGCACGCCGCAGGCCGCCAGCTTCTCGCACACTTTCGAGCCTAGAAAGCCAGCCCCACCGGTCACCACAAACCGATCGCTCGCCAAGTCAAGCACCGAGTCCGTCACGCGCAGGCTCCCGCCCGCAAGGGCTCATATAGCGGCTGGACCGGAGTTGCCATCTCGGTCCCCGCCACTCAGGACGATTCCAACTGATCGGGATTATCACCGCGAGCCTCGCGCGTATCGCGAGAGTCCTCACGAGGCTCACGCGAATCACCCGGGGCACTTCTGAAACCAGTTATCAGGGGCATATCCTCCGGCTTCTCGGAGGGATGCACGGCAAAGACCTCGACCCGGACGATTTCCTCGAACAGCACGGAAACAACAAAGGCCCCCACCTTGTACTGCTCGTCCAGAGGTTCGCACTCGAAGGTGAACATGCTCCGCAGACCAAGGTCAACCAGTTCCTTCATTTCGTAGCTGAAGCCGTCCCGGAGGTAGACCAGCGTCCGGACCTCGAGCTCGCGGAAGAACTCCTGGTACTCCTGATGCTTGGCCGCCTTCTCGGGCGTCAGGTCGGGGAACTTCTTCCGGGCACAGCGGTGGCGGGCTTGTTCCTGTTGCCGTTCAAAGCCCGGACCGGCAAACCAATCGTAGTTGAATATGCTTGACATGCTTGCTCATGCCGTTGGTGGTCAAGAAGCGCCAAACATGCGCGGCGTGACACGGTAGGGCATCCTTTCCGGGCTGTCAACGGGCGAGCCCTGATTTCCGTGGCGTTTCCCCCAGGGGACACGCTAACATAGGGTGTCGTGACACCCGCCCACCGATCCGATCTGGTTCGTCAACTGGCCCTGGACGCCGGCTTCGACCTGGCGGGTATTGCCCGCGCCCGGCCCGTAGCCCACATTGACTATTTCGACGACTGGTTGGCCGGGGGCTGCGCCGGTGAGATGCACTACCTCAACCGGCACCGCCACCTGCGAACCGATCCGGCAAGCCTGCTGCCCGGCGCCCGGTCCGTCATCGTGGTGGCTGACAACTACTACCACGCTGCCGGGGCGGGGTCGATGCCAAACCCTCGCCGGGCGGACTCGACCGCCACCAGGGACGATCGACCGCGCGGCCGAATCGCCCGATACGCCTGGGGCCTGGACTACCACCGCGTCCTCAGAAAGAAGCTCCATCAATTGGCGCGCCGACTCCACAAGGTGATGGACGATTCACTTCAGACCCGAGTGTGCGTGGACACTGCCCCGATCATGGAGCGAGAGCTGGCCGCCGCCGCGGGCATCGGTTGGATCGGCAAGAACACCATGGTGATTCACGCGGAGCTCGGCTCGTTCTTCTTTCTGGGTGAGATCATCACCACGCTTGAACTGGCGCCGTCCGGGCCCGCTGCCGACCACTGCGGCTCATGCACCCGTTGCCTCGATGCCTGCCCGACCGGGGCGCTGATTGCACCCCATAAGATGGACGCCCGCCGCTGCATCGCGTACCTCACCATCGAGCACCGCAGTGACATCCCGGCCGAGCTGCAACGCCTCACGGGCGACTGGGTGTTCGGTTGCGATCTGTGCCAGGAAGTCTGCCCCTATAATCGCAACCCGCCCACGACCAGCGAACCCGCTTATGAGCTGGGCGGGAGGAACCCGTTTCCGCCTCGCCCGCTCCTGGTGGAGTTGATGAACCTGTCGGCGGAGCAATACCGGCAACATCTTTCCGGCAGTGCGATGAAACGTGCGACCCTCGGCATGCTTCGGCGCAACGCAGCCATCGCCCATCGCAACTCAAGGACCGCGGCAATTCATTGCCGCAACGGCGTGCCCCGACAAGGAAAGGGCGACGCGACGGGTTAATTCCTTTGCCCCGTCGCGCCGCCCTTGGGCAATTGACATCCCCCGGTACTCCAGGCGCCTCGCATCCAAACTCCGGGGGCGTTACTTCACTTCAATCTTGCGAGGCTTGGCCTCTTCGCGGGTCGGGATCCGCAACGTCAACACACCGTCCTGCAGGTTCGCGGTGACGTTCTCTGCGTCCGCCGTCGTCGGCAGGCTGAACGACCGGGAAATCCGACCATACCGGCGTTCCCGAACGTGATACTGCTCCTGCTCTTCATCCGTCGCGCTCTTGTGTTCGCCCGCAATCGTGAGGACGTTGTCCTCGACCGTGATCTCCAGATCCTCCTTGCTCAGGCCGGGCAACTCGGCATCAACGACCAGATCGTCGCCGTCCTGGCGGACATCGACGCGAAATCCGGTGTCACCAGTCCACCCGAATGCCCGGTCGAACAGCCCGTCCATCTCGCGGGACCACCTTGTCAGACCGCCGAGCGGGCTTGCACACGTACCATCCGTATGGCTGTTGAATAGTCGAATGGGTAGCATTTGATACCTCCTTGGGGTCGAAGCCCCTTATGAGTCACTTTTTCGTCTGGCCACCAGCACATGCGGCAAGGGCCGTGCCAGAACTTGTCCGCCGTCGTAACTCATTTTAGCCAAACCACTTACGTGCTTACACCCTTCCTCCGCCCGACTCGGCCCACCTGTCACAATGACAGCCTGGCCGCCCCGGCGGCGTTCGCAAGTGTTTTATTTGCAGGGGATTAGGTGTGTGCCTGCCGCGAAAGCATGAGGCGCGTGCGGCCAATGATGGTATCGAACTGTTCGATCGTCCATCCGGCCGCCGCTGCCGACGAGGCCAGGTCGCTGGCCAACGGGACATCCAGGCCCGGCACGAACCGGGCCGGTGGCTGATAGCAGACAACCAGCCGGCTCGCGCCCGCGTCGATCTCATCGAACGCCCCGAGCGGATCGGCACGCGCTTCGAGATGAGCAGCCAGGGCCACCGGGCGGGGGTCGGAGGGCTTCTCCGAGCAGCCGGCTTGGGCGGCAAGGACGGCCTGTTCCTGGGCGGCCAGCGGGCCGACGGTCTGGATGCCGGACAGATCGCGCCAATGCTCTCGAACGGCCCGGCAAAACGCCTCGTCGACGACCGGCTGGATCGGTATGGCATCCAGCGCCGCACGAAGTGTCTCGGGCGAGCCGGGCGGCAGTCGGCGCAGGTCGTCGGCTCCGATGTGACCGTGAAGGTACTGAGCGGAGGCCTCAATGATCGCCGATACCGCCGCCGGCAATTCGGAGCAGAACCGCCCACAAGCGGACCGCACGTGCTCCAGGTACCAGCTCCGGCCCGGTGGCGCGTCGGGTTCCGCTGCGTCCGAGGGGAGGTCTGCACACAATTCGCTCAGATCCGCCCGTACCGCCCGGGACAGGTCCCCGTGGTGCTCAGCGATGCTGGAGCCCATCGCTTCAACGAGTTCCCGCAGGTAGTACGCCCGCGTGGCCGGGGTAATTAAACGCCGGCGCGACAGCAGCGACCCCAGGTCCATCACCAGATGATGGAAGAACAACAGGAATGAGATGTACGCCAACTCCTCCCGTCGGCGGGCCAGAGACCGGCTCAGCGTGTTCAATGCGTATTCCCGGTTGACGCTGCACTTGTGCATGAGCCCGGCATAGCGATCCATCAGTCGCCGCTGGCGATACTCGGAATACTTCCACCGCAGCGCCAGCAGGCCCAGCAGGTTGTCCGTCCGCTGGTGGGTGGCGATGGCCGACGGTTCGTACAGCAGATCGTAACCCGCGTCTCGCAGCCGCTGGCACAGATCACTGTCTTCGTAATAGTCCAAATCGTCGCGATATCCGCCCACCGCCAGCAGGGCCCGGCGGTCGAAGAGGACCTCGCTGACGAGCATGAACGGATTGCGCAGCGGGTAGTCGCCCCAGTGATGGGGCATGTGCAGGGCCCGCCATTCGTCGTTCGGGTTGCGGATGCGTTCGACGGTGCGCCCGCCGATGCCGGCGGCGCTCGCGTCCCGTTTCTCGGCCAGGTGGGCCAGCCAGTCCGGCTCGAGCACGACGTCGCTGTCGCAGCACGCCAGCCATCGATCGCTGGCCGCCGCGATCGCTTCGTTCCTGGCCGCCCCGAGGGTCGAGCCCTGCTGGGTGATCACCCGAACTCCCGCGCCGGCGGCGACCTCGGCGGTGCGGTCCGAGCTCCGCGGATCGAGAATGACAAACAGTTCATCGGGCCCCCGCGTCTGGGCCCGGATCGCCGCTATGCACGCGCTCAGCGTCCCCTCCGCGTTGCGGGCTGGGACGTACATGCTGATCGGTTCTTCGTGCTTCACGTTGAGACCGCACCTCGCAGTTCATGCAGCATTGTTCAGCAGATGAATCCCTCCGGCTAAGTCTCTTGCGAGGCCGGTTCGGCGAGCGGTGGGATACGCCTGTGCTCGCTTGGCGGGCTGATCAACTGGTCGCGGGGCGTCGGGTCGAACCGGATCGCCTCGCCCGGTGGCCGACGGGCGGATTTCGTCAGTTCGAGCCGGCCGCTGAGCCACCGGCGGAGCGATCTCGCGTCGATGGGCTCATTCCCGAGCCGGGCGTTTTCAATGGTCGAGGCGGCCATTCCCACGTAGGCAGCCTGCATCAGGTTGCCGCCCGCGGCCATCGCCAGGGTCGTGGCGGCCAGCAGTGCGCTGCTGCCGCCCAGTGGATCAACGACCCGGTCCGCCAGCGAGGGCAGATACTCGCTCCGCAGCCGCCCTCGCCATTCGGGTCGATTGGCGTCCTGTGACTGGCGATCGAACACCACGAGCCCTTTCTTCCCGAGCGTGATCAGCAGTTGCCGGGCCTGCGTTCGGTCGAGGGCGTTCCACGCCACCGTGGAGAGCCCGCGTTCAAAGTCGTTGAGCGCCGAACGGAGTGTCCGCTCGGTCGGGCACAGGAGGCTGACGCGCTTGAAGTTCAGGAGCCGGCCTTGGGGCCCACGCGCGTCAGCAGTGATGACCCGGGCTGACCCGCCCAGGATGCTCTGCAACCGGTCGAGAAGCCCGCGCGTGATCGTGCCGTAGCCGAAGTCGCAGAAGATCACCGCGTCGATGCTAGCGGCAACAGATTCGACCCAGGCCGCTGCCTCCTGCTCCGCGACCGAGTCCAATGGGTGTGACGCCCCCCTCTCCACCCGCAGCAACTTCGCCGTTTCCACGAGGTAGCGGGTCTTCTCCGGCAAATGCGGGCGGCAGGGGACCAGCCTGGCCTGGACGGATTCGTTGTTCAGTATTCGTTGAACTGTTCTCGATTGTTCGTCATCGGCGGCGGTGCTGAGCAGGTGGGCCTTGGCCCCCATTCCGGCTATGTGCCGGGCCACTACGCCCGCACCTCCCAGATATACCCGCTCCTCAAGCTGCGTGAGGGACATCATCGGCGCCTCGGGGGCCAGTTCGGTGGCGTCGCAGAGCACGTAACGGTCGAGGATGACGTCGCCGACGATCAGCACCTGCAGGTCGGCCAGGCCGGTCAGCAGAGATTGGATGGACTCGCGATCGATGCCGTGCCTCCGGCAGATCATGGTCAATCGCTCACCTTCCAGGTGCGGGTCGCTGTTCAACGCTTCGATGAGTCGGCTGGAGCTGAAGACGACGTCGCCGCTGCTGAACAGCACACGTCCGCCGTATCCGGCGACGATCTGGCGCTCGGCGAGGAAGCCTGGATCGCCGCTTTTCTCGTACTCTCGCCCTTTGACGTAGACGTCCGGCTTCAGCTCGGCGAGCAGTTGGGAGGCGGCCGGGTGCCGGTTGATGTAGACCAGGTCAACCGCCTCGAGGGCGGCCAGATTCTCGGCCCGGAGTTCCTCGGGAATGTAGGGCCGCTGGTCGCCTTTGGAGACCTGGGAGTCGCCGGTCAGGGAGACCACCAGCAGATCCCCCTGGCGCCGGGCGAATTCGAGGTAGCGGACGTGGCCGGGGTGGACAATATCGAAGCACCCGTGGCAATGAACGATGGTCTGCCCGGCCGCCCGGGCGTCTGCCGCCCGGCGGAGCAGCCCCGCTTTGTCAACGATCTTTCTCACTGGCCTTGTGCCGTCCGATCCGGTGGTGCCCGAATGTTTCAAGACGCTTAGGTTATCGGCACTGCCGGGTTACCCGCTTCATCTCGGGGTGGCGGTCGGTTGGTAGAGCAGAGTGGAAAGGGCGTGGGTGGAATGGAGAAGTGGGGCCCGGCCGGCCGGCGCGGGGGTGAGGGCAACAGGCCGCGTGACTGTAAGTGTCTGTGTGAAATGAAGTTACAACGATTCCTGGCGGCGGGCTCGCCTTCGCCGGGCCGCTCAACAAAATGTCCGTTTTTTCGCTTGCAATCCATAGGGCTCTGAGTTAAACTATATCGGCGGTACGGAACCTCTGCTAAGGAGAGAGAGAAAGTCCGATGGCTGTGGGCATCTGGCTGTCTGCTTGACCCCGCCTTGAGGCTATCCTTCTTCTCCTCGATGCACGTTAAACATGCGGATGACCGTCTAGCGACGGAAGCCATAACGCTTTTCCCCTCCGGAAAGCACCGGGTTGCCTTACGGCACCCGGTGTTTTCTTTTGAGTGCGCATCGCGCGAGCTGGTGCGGCCGCGGGCCGATCCTCCGGCGACAACCCGAAGCCTCAAGCGGCAAGCAAGGCCACAAGCGGCGTGGGAAGGCGCGAGCGGTGCGTGAAGCCGCAGGCGGCGCGGCAAGCTGTAGCCCGCCTTAGGACTTGATCCGTTCTCACAGGGGCGGCTAACATACAGATCGGCGTGGTGCACGGGGGAGAGTCGCTCAAGAGTATTGCAGTTGACCGCTGACTTGTTCTCTCTGGTGGTTAGGCATCCAGTGGTCGGTGCGTGGTGGCAATACGTCACGCACAACTGGGCCATGGTGTCGATGCTGATGACGGTGACGTTCCTGGTCGTCACCGCATGGCTGATCTTGCGCAAGTACGTCCGGATCATGCTGAACATCATCCGGGACACCCCGCCGCCGCTGGCGATGGGGCCTTGCGACTTCGAGCGCATCGACGGCGAGCGCGCCACCTTCCGGGCGTTCGACAACCTCAACCTGTGCGGGATGTTCCTGTTCGGTGATCACGGCGGTCGTCCCAAGGGCATGATCATCTTTGCCCACGAGTTCTCGAGCGACATGTACAGTTGTGCGCGGTATTGCCAGCCGCTGCTGGCGGCGGGCTACGACGTGTTCAGCTTCGATTTCCGTGGTCACGGCGAGTCAAGCGGCGAGCCGGGGTATCAGCCCCGACAGTGGCCGAGCGACCGGGAAGTGAGCGACATGCTGGGGGCGATCGCCCATGTCGAGGATTGGCTCGGGAGCCGGGGGCGCCCCGTGGGGATCGGGCTGTTCGGCATCTCGCGCGGGGCGGGGGCGGCGATCCTGGCCGCCCAGAACAACCCCGCGGTCAGAGCGATCATCACCGACAGCGCGTTCAGCTCCGACACCACGCTCGAGCACCTGATGAAGCGCTGGGCGTACATCTTCGCCAAGGTGCGGTTCGTCTACGAGAACCACCCGCCGCAGTTCTGGCGGTTCCTGCGCTGGCTGCTGTTTCGCGAGTGCAGGCGGAAGCTGAACTGCACGTTCCCGTCGGTTCGTAAGGCCCTGATGCGTATGGCGGCGCCCAGGCCGATGTTGTTCATCCACGGCGAACGGGACAGTTACATCCCGGTGCGGCAATCTCAACTGCTGTACGAGCTGGCGCCCGGGCCCAAGTCACTGTGGGTGGTCCCGGGGGCCAAGCACAATCAATCGGTCGTGGTTCGGCCCGAGTATTACGCTTCCCGAACGGTGGCGTTTCTCGACGAGCACCTGGCCCGGCCCGCGGCGGGGGCAGAGATGCAGCGGAATGAGGACGGAGAGACAGAGCTAAAGAGAGATGGACAGAGGGAGGGAACGGGGGACGGCGAGACCGGGAGATCAGAAGAGGGGGAGACGGGGAGAGCGGGCAAGTGCCCGCAGCGCCCCGTCTAGCTGCGACCCGGAGGGAAGCGCGTAGAATCCGGTCAACGCCGGTAAAGTCACACTAACATAAGAGGCGGGCGAAGCGGCAAGTTCCCCTACTGGTGACCAGACACGGCGGCGAGAGGCGGGGCTCGAGGGCAATAGCGAGCCGGGGAGCCGCCGAAGAATCCGATAACCGCTGCCTGGCCGCCCCGATACGCCCGCTTCTCGTGGGTCGTAAACGCTGGTGAGGATTCGACGATTGGCCGGACATTTGTAGTTTCTTACGATTAGACAGGCTCTCTCCCAAACGGAGTATGGAGACCCTGGCGGCGGGGTGACGCCGGCCGGCTGGTGCCGACCTTCCGGGGGGATCGCTGCGGCACTGTTGTTGTAAGTGCTTATGCTCCAACGAGATACGTTTGCATAGGGTTCATTCCCATGGCGAAAAGCGAAGCAAGCGGAGCGGGTAGGCTTGAGAAGTCGATTGTGGCGGCCGGCCGGTGGGGCCGGCCGGGCTTAGCCTGCCTGGTGGGGCGGGCCGCCCGGCAGGCGTGGATCGCCGTGGTGGCCACCTTCCTTGTGATGGCCGCCCCGGCTGTAGTCACTGCCCAGATCACAATCTCAATCGCCGACGTCGGGGTCACCGAGACTGACAACCCGACCACGCCTGCACAAATCCCACTGGTTCTGTCCGCTGACCCGGGCTCGGACGTGGTGCTTCAGGCCACGTCGGTGGCGGGCACGGCTACCGCTGACGTAGACTACCAGTCCTTTCAGAGTGTTCCCTTCACTTACACAACGGGCAGCCCTCTGACGTTCTATTTCCAGGCTCAAGTTCTGGGGGATACCAACTTTGAAGGGAACGAGGACTTCTTTGTCGATTTCCAGATTCTCTCGCCGGCGGGCGTGACGTTCGCAGGGGGCGACAATCGGGCCAGGGTCAACATCATTGATGACGATCCGGCCCCGGTGATTTCGATCAGCGACGTGACGCGTGACGAGGGTAATTCCGGGTCGACCATCTTCAGGTTCACCGTGACGCTTACGCCGGCCGCCGGTGTAGCAGTCCAAGTGGATTACGAGACGGAAGACCTGACAGCCACCACCGCCGGCAACGATTATGACTTCGCCTCGGACACGCTGACCTTTAACCCGGGCCAGGTAACCAAGGACATCACGGTCACGGTCAACGGTGATCGCGCGCACGAGAACGACGAGGAGTTCTATGTCAATCTGTCGAACGCCACGAGCGGGGCGATGATCCAGGACGATCAAGCCGTGGGCACGATCACCAACGACGATGGTGAGCCTACCATTTCGATCAACAGTCAATCGGTCAACGAAGGCGGTGCCGGCGATTTCCCCGAAATCGAGTTCACCGTGACCTTGTCCAATCTGAGCGAGCTGGGCGTGTCGGTCACCTGCGCGACGGCGCCCGACACGGCGGGCAGCGACCCTGCGACCGCGGGGGTGGACTATCAGGCGAAGCAGGAGACGCTGCTGTTCGGTGATACGGATCTGACGAAGACGTTCAGGGTCACGATCATCGGGGACGCCGACCTCGAGAACGATGAGACTTTCCTTGTCAACTTGAGCAACGCCGCCAACGCGACGATCAGCACCGGCCAGGGCATAGGGACGATTATCAACGACGAAGTGCCGACGGTTACCCTGTCGGTTGATCCGACAACCATCGACGAGGACGGTGGCGAGGCGACGCTGACGGCAACGCTGAGTTATCCGGCCCCGGCAGGCGGGGTGACGATCACGCCGACGTTCGGTGGGACGGCGAACTACACGTACAACCCGGCCCAGATCGTCATCCCGGAGGGCGAGACCGAACCCACCACGCCAATTACCATTACGTCGCAGGACGACGGGGTTTATCTGCCGGGTCTGCAGGTGGTCATCGACGTAACGCCCGCGGATGTGATCGGTGCGGGACTGCCGGGCGGTGTGGCGGTGCAACTCACGGTGACCATTGAAGACGTAGGCGAGGCACCGACGGTCACACTGTCGATTGTCGGCTCGAACGTCATCCCCGAGAACGACAACACCGTGTGCGCGACGGTACGGGCGGAGCTGTCGGAGGTCACGGGCGTGGACGTGACGGTTGAGCTGGACCTGAGCCGTTCGCAGGCGACGCTGGGGGTGGACTTCCAGCTTCTTGACGCCTGCCCCGGTGGCGTGGTGGTGGGTCCGCAGATCATCATCCCGGCCGGAGAGATCTTCGCTGAGATCTACGTGGTCGCCATTGACGACGCCGTTTTCGAATGCAATGAGATCGTCCTTCTCGAGATCCTGCAGGTGATCAACGCGGAGCCGGGGGAAGAGGATCGGGTCGCGGTGGACATCGCCGAGGACGATGCGGCGGTGTGCACGATCGGTGGGTTGACGGTTACGTGGGTGCCCTTCGACGCGAACGACCCGACTAACACCGGGATCCTGACCATCGATGGGACGGGTGGGGACGATATCATCCTGATCACCGTCATGCAGGTAGGCGAGGGCGAGTTCTCGGAGGAGAACGAGGAGCTCCGCATCCCGGCGGACCCGCCGCCGGGCCTTCCGGAGCTTGCATACTACTACGTGGCGATCAACGGGTTCTACTGTCCGGAACCGGGGTGCCGGCCCGCGGGCGTCCCGATCAGTGAGTTGAGGAAGGTCATCATCAATGCCGGTGATGGGAATGACATCATAGTCCTCATCGGCAGTGACGACGCGCCGGGGCTGATTAATGACTACGACGCCGATCCGCAACTGCTTTTCGGCAGGCCGACGCTCGTTCATGCGGGCGGGGGCGACGATCTGATCTTCGGTGGGCACGGGCCGGATGAGATTTACGCTGAGGGCGGCGACGACTTCGTCCACGGGGACCGCGGCAACGACATACTGGACGGCGGCGACGGTACGGACACGCTGGACTACCAGTTGGCCGAGGACGATCCGGACTTCCCGGACCAGGGGGCGAAGGTCAACATGGATGACGTGCCGCACGCCGGGGTGGATCCGCATAACGCCAAGGACCCGGCGTTCCCGATGTTCGGGTTTCCAGTGGTGACCACGGATCAGTTGGCGGACAACACCTTCGAGATCGTCAACGGCTCGAGGGTAAACGACATGATCTGGGGTGAGGCGGATCAGCCGACGACGATCAATACCTTCGAGGGGGATGATCAGATCACCGGCGGGACTCAAGGTGACACGATCGACGCGGGGGACGGCAACGACCTGATCTGGGGCGGTGACGGCGACGACGCGATCACCTGCGGTCCCGGTGACGACGGCACCGAGGATGACCCGGTCTCGGGCGGCGACGGCGACGATAACATCACCGGGAACGAGGGTGACGACTGGATCGACGGCGGCGAGGGCAACAACACCCTCAGCGGCGACGAAGGCAACGATCACATCTACGCGGGCTCGGGAGACGACATGGTCCGGGGCGGCGACGGCGACGACATCATCCGTGTGATCGCGGGCGACAACAACATCAGCGGTGGTGACGGCGATGACATGATTACGGCGGGGCTGGGTGACCTTGGCGCCGGTGTTCTCAGTGGCGGCGACAACACCATCAACGGTGGCGACGGCAACGACTGGATTACGACCGGTTCCGGGGATGACATGATCGTTGGTGGCAGTGGTGACGACGTGATCGACAGCGGGCCCCTGATGCTGGATCCCACCCTGCACATCGGGGACGACATTGACACGATTTATGGCGACAGCGTCGCCTACGACAACGAGGAAATCAGCGGGGACGATACCATCGACTGCGGCGCTTCGCCGGACCTTGCGCATGGGGGGCCGGGCGACGATACCATCCGCGGCTGGGCGGGTGACGATACGCTCTACGGGGACAAAGGCGACGATGTCATCCGCGGGGGAGAGGGCAACGACCTGATCTATGGCGGACCGGGTGACGATGGCGACCCGTCTGACCCGAGCCTGTCGGTGGACGGTGGGCCGGGCAATGACACGATCTATGGCGGTCCCGGCGACGATTACATCACCGGGGGCAATGAGACGCCGGCCGAGGGCCTGCTCGCGGCGCACCCGAACGCGATGCGCGTGTTGCAGGGCCTCTTCGTGCGGGACCCCTTCAGCGACGTCATCTACGGCGAAGGTGGGGACGACCTGATCGACGGCGAGGCGGGTAACGATTACATCGAGGGCGGGGTGGGTGATGACGTGATTCGAGGCGGGTCGGGCTCCGACTACCTGTACGGCGGCGTAGGCCGGGAAAGCGGCGATGACCACATTGAGGGCGGCCCGGGCAACGACATCCTCACCGGCGGCGCGGGCGACGATGAGTTGTTCGGCGGCGGGGACGCCGGGGACATCCTCGACTACCTGTACGACGGGGGCGGCGGCGGGGCCAATGTCGATCTGCCGGCCGGCGAGGCGAACGATACCTGGGGTGGGACGGACACGCTGGGGGACAGTTTCCCGACCGTCAGAGGCAGTATGCAGGCTGATACCATCATCGGCCACGGCGACCGGTCCACCACCATCCTCGGTATGGGGCATAACGACACGCTCAAGGGCGGGCTGTACTCGGACCTGGTCTTCGGGGGTCCGGGTGACGACCATATCGACGCGTGTGACAACGAGAATCTTGAAGGATGCGAAGGGTCCGACACCGACGTGGATACGATCTTCGGCGGGGCGGGCGACGATACGATCAACGGCTTCGGCCAGAGCGATATCCTCTTCGGCGACGGCGATCCGATGCTGAACATGTATCTCGACGGCGAGTGGGTACCCTTTGATGCGGACGGAAACGGGATCGCCGACTTCGAGCTCGGTGAGCCCAACCCGCTCGACCCCACGATTCTCCAGAATATCCAGGTACTGCTTATCCGGAGTATCGCCCGCGCCGTCCTTGTCGATGTGGATACCGGCGAGGTCACCCAGCACGTGCTTCCCTCAAGCCCCCTGTTCATCATCGGCGACGATACGATCAGCGGCGGGGACAAGCCCGATATCATCGTGGGCGGCGGCGGCGACGACGAGCTGCACGGCAATGAAGACGGCGATATGATCTGGGGAGACCTCCACGTGCCGCTGGGCAAGCCGCCTCTGACCCCCGAATACGGGACCCTCGGCTACATGAGGATTTACGGCGACGACGAGATCACGGGTGATGA
>Ga0307434_1001294_pt1 | contig 13788 bp, 7 predicted proteins | sample SalMarWE160220MG_FD_202156 | JGI IMG/M metagenome (GOLD analysis project Ga0307434, IMG submission 202156) | Salt marsh sediment microbial communities from the Plum Island Ecosystem LTER, Massachusetts, United States - WE1603-220 | ecosystem: Environmental > Aquatic > Marine > Intertidal zone >... | reverse complement strand
CAATGCCGGTTCAAACGAAGCCAACTGTTCGTTATCCATGAGCAAACTCTCCAAATTATATGTCTTTGAAGAGTTCATCGGCCATGCCCCATATAATTCTTGAGCAAAAATAGCGCTGTCATATTAAGAAGCAGGATGAGATTCGGCAAAGAAATGGGAAATATCTGGAGCAGGAATTAGCCAAAATTTCCGGTATCACACCGAGAAATAGATACTCCGAAAAGACGCGATTCACGTATGTTACTTTTGAAATGGATTACGACAAAAAGTACTTTGACAATGTCCCGGCATCAAGGTTAGCCGAGGCCCTTCGAACCGAAGGCATTCCGGTCTCAAGCCGAGCAAGAAGATACTCAAACGGCTGCCACAAAGAAGGGATGTTGGAAGAACACATTAATTCTCAGGCATTTCGTAAATCATTTTCGAAAGCACGCCTTAAAAAAATACAGAGAATCTTTACAGTTGCCGATAATAGATAATATCAAGCCCGGTGGAAAAGAGAAACTTTCCATAGAAGGCAAAATAGCTTTTCTTGGGCCTACAAAGGATATAGACGATATTTTGGAAGCTTTTATAAAGGTAACTAAGAACATCGACAAACTGACATAACGAGAAGCTTTGTATTACAAGATACAAATTTGACATAAATAGCAGACAATCAACTTCAGGCAAATCTCAAATATAATGGAGTATTTTCTTTAAATGGAATTTTCTGAAAGTCTCTCAGTCTTTTATTCACTTTTAATATCAAGTGTTCTTGAACGCAGAAGAACTTTAAAAATGCCATTTTCAGTATTGATAACGCACCTAAAAAGAATATTGGCAGGTCCCAGAAAAGTGCTGATAACCCCGATGAAAGTACTGATAACGCTAAAAAAGCCATAAGGAGATGTATTATTTCCTTGAATTTACTGTCCACTTTTGATATGATAATAGTTCGGGCAAGAAGGAAGATGTGTTTACTCAATTAATAATGGATTATTTAGTCTGGAAAGGTTGCAAGATGGGTACATTAAGGAAAATGTTGGTTGTTCTTCTTTACATGGGATTGGTAGTCTGTGTTGCTCAGACTGTCGAAGCCCAGACATCGGAGGAACTGAATTTGCCCGTAGATACAACCACGCGTCTGGTCGTAAGGGAACTACGTATCAGCGGCAATACTTTGATATCAACCGGAGAGCTGCTGGAGTACATGCCGGCTGTTTATAATGCCTCCGGTCAGCCACAGTCCCAGGCTGGTAGCCAGTATCTTTATGACCTGAGGACTATCCAGGGACTTGTATCGGTGCCCGGCCAGCCCCGAGAAGTCTCACTAAGGACTATTCAGGGTCTCACGCAATACATACTTTCCGTATACCAAACAAACAATTACTCCGGCATATATGTGTATGTGCCGGAAGGGGCGATCAAAGATGGCTATCAACTGGTGGATGGGATTTTACCAATTAACATTCTTGAGGCCCCTGTTAGCGAAGTCAGAATAAAATATTACGACGCCGAACGAAATGAGATTGAGGAAGGCTATCTTCGCCGCTCTGCTCTTGAGGAATGGTCACCCATAGAACGCGATAAAGTGGCCAGTCAGAAATCACTGGATTATCTGGTCAATCTTCTCAATCTCAATCCTGACAGACACGTATCTGCCGTTGTATCCAGAGGTGCTGAGCCGAACACGTTGGCGATCCAGTACGATGTTTACGAAATCGATCCCTGGCATTACTTCATCATGGCGGATAATTCCGGCACGAACGAAAGGCAATGGGCCCCGAGGGCCGGTGTGATCAATACAAACCTTTTAGGCATAGATGACAGATTAACCGCTCTTGTTCAGGCCTCTCCGGATTCTTTATCTGAGAACTACTCACTTTTCGGGAGCTATGACTTTCCGATTATGGATCCCCGGCTTCGCCTTAACCTTTATGGTGGATACAGTGAGTTTGACATAGATCCGGAGTCCGGCCCGTTTAATTTCCTCGGCAGCGGCACATTTTATGGAGCCGTACTGCGTTACAACATCTACCAGGAGCAAAATTGGTTCTTCGACGTTACCGGATCTCTAAGCCAAGAGGAAAGCGAGATTGACTCTTCAGCGGAAGAGTTGTTCGGAGAAGATGTTTTTGCAAGTGACATTAAAATGCAATTATGGGGAATCGGGGCTAATATTTATCACAGAGATGACATATCAAACACATCTTTAACAATCAACAGGGTCCAGAACTTCGGTGGTTCCGACCAGGAAGCGTTTTGGGACCCTCTGACGTGGACGGGTGCTCGGTGGAATGCGGAGCAAGACTTTGCCATTTATACGATGGCAGCCAACCACAGTCAGTACGTGGATCCAAATAAGGTCCAGCAGTTCAGAGGTACTTTCAGATGGATAGCGCCTTCTGAAAGATTAGTTCCTGCAAAAATGACTTCCTTCGGAGGCATGTACTCGGTAAGAGGATATGACGAATATGAAATTGTTGCCGATGGCGGGATGTTGGCCTCGATTCAATATGAGTATGATCTGGTCAGAGATAACCAGATTGTTGAGCCCATAAAAATAGCTAACGAAGAACTGAAGAAACTGGCGCCCCTGGCCTTCTTTGATTATGGCAAGACCAAGGTACAAAGTCCGGTTCCGGGTGAGGAGGGAAATCAAACGATCTACTCGGTAGGTGTTGGTTTGGCTTTCGAGTTCGGAAATCATTTCAGCGGAGGATTGTATTACGGACATCCGCTGAAGGATACCAATGACACAAGCAGTGGGAATGGTCGTATCAGCGCAAGCGCAATGCTGCGGTGGTGAACCTTTTAACAAAAAAGAAAAAAGTATATAGGCAAATTAATAGTAGGTGGAGTTATAATAGTGCATGGACGAATTTAGATAGCAATTGTTAATTTTATTAAGGGGATGGACGATGGAAAGAATTAAAAGAAGCTTAAAAGCCCGTTATTGGAGGAAGGTTATAACATACTTCCTGACGTGTTGCCTGTTCTTAAACACGTCACTGCCTATCGCATTTGCTGAAGTTGTGTATCAATCGGGTCATATAGACAATCGGGGAGAAATCATCGTGACTCCGCTGGGCGGAGGTGCTACGCAGGATATGACCGCGGAGGATGGCGCAATTGGCCACTTCAGCGATTTCGATATCGCGGCAGGTCATTTTGTCGATTGTGTCCAGCCCAGTGCCGACGCCAGTGCATTATTCAGAGTATCTTCGGGAGATGGTACGCAGATTCTCGGCCGTTTCGATGCCAACGGTAGTGTCTACTTAATTGATCCTGCCGGCATTCTTTTTGGGGCTGGTTCCGAAATCAATGTCAACCGATTAATCGCCTCCGGTCTGAAGATGTCAAATGAAGCATTCGACGATGTCCTGAATGGCGGCGAGATGGTGTTCTCAGGCGGTAACGGGAAAGTGGAAAACATAGGCGTTATCAGGGCTAATGACGTCTATCTTATCGGTAAGAAGGTCTTTAATAGAGGCCCGATTATAGCTCCGGATGGATTGGTTGTAATGGCTGCCGGTGAACAAGTAATTCTTGCTCAGGATGGCAGCGATGTTTCAGTTGTCGTATCAGACATCGGATATAGCCTTGATATTCGGAACTCAAATATCATAAGTGCCGGTAATGGAAAAATAGTTCTTGCTGCCGGTGATACTTTTTCCAGGGCTATTAGTAATGTTGGCATCCTTGCTGCATCGGGTGGCGAAGTATCGATGCAAGCTTCACATGTTGAAAACAGAGGTTTGATTTCTGTTAGCAGCAACGGTGACGGCGGCAGCATCAAACTGACCGGGACTGAACAAGTCGTAATTGGTGAGGATGGAATAATACCGGTTCCTAATCCTGGAAAGTTGTTTGCAGATGCCGGGCTCAACGGCAATGGTGGAACGATAACTATAAAAGCCGGTACGGAGACTGTCGAAGGCAAGGTTACCATCGAAGAGAACTCATTCATTACGGCTATCGGCGGCAGTAATTCAGGTAACGGCGGGACCGTGACAATCACAAGTGACGACTTTGAAATTGCCGGTGATATCGACGCCTCGTTCGGAAATGAATCATCCGGAAACGAATTTGGCGATCCCGGCAAATTGGTGATTAATAATCAGAATAATGTTATTATTGCAGACATTGACGGTCCCTATGAAATAAACACTCTCTACGAGGATAATATCGAAGCTCTCTCGAAGGAAGGAACAAGCCTTATTGTAAACGCGGAAGAGGGCATTACCGTCAAGGATATAAAGGACGACGAAATCACAGGCGGGTACGGCAGCATCGAGCTTCATGCAACAGGTATAGATAGTGCTGTTTCATTTGATGACACTGACAATACGATAAGAACAACTCTGGGCGATATAATTATCGAAGCCGGCAGCGGCGGCATTACGTCCGGCAACCTGATAACCGCTAAAGACTCAGACTCCCATTCTAAACCCTTTGCGGGTAAAATTCAACTGATCACTAACAATGGAGGTCATATAGAAACAAATGATCTAATTATCGAGAGCGGCTCGGGTACTGCTGAAATCGATGTCAAGGCTTCAGGTAACCTCACGGTTAACGGTGATGTTATAGTCGGAAGTGTATCTGACATACTAAATGTTGCTGACCAAAGTGCCGCTGAAGCCGTGATAAAACTGAGAGCCGATAACGATATATTACTTGACGGTAATGTCGAAGCCTATGCTCATGGCAGTGTAGAGGATACAAGTAAAACCAAAGCAACTATCGATGTTATTGCAGGTAATAACGCGACTTTAAATGGCGATCTTTTAGCCGTAGCTAATTCATCGAGCAGTGGTACGGCTGAAGCGATTATAAAGGTAGAAGTAGTGGGTGACCTTGTTTTTCCTGGGACAGCTAACGCTATAGCCAACGACGCAACAGCCGAGTCAACCGAACCCCATTCGGATGACGAAAAAACAACGACCACGGGACACGCTAAAATCATCATCGATGAGAATGCGATACCACCGGTAATAGGGTTTCCTGATGATTTCTCAACGCCTAAAAATGAAGCTCTCCCTGTTGACGTTCTTGCCAATGATACGCAAGATAGTCAGCCGTTGGATGGTGGGATAATCAATTCTTACACCGACCCAACAGCAGGCTCACTAACTGAGGTCAAAGACACCGAGGAAAATATCGTATCCTTCGAGTATAATCCGCCGGAGGACCTCAGCACTCTAACGTTCGATGAAAATGGTAAAGCTACGGTTACCTTTACATACGTAGCCGAAGTTGATGGAGTACTCTCTGAGGAAACAACAGTTACTATCACCTTGACCAACAATCTTCCGGTCGCAATTGACGATTTGGCAACAGCCTTTAAAGGCCAAGCCACTAACATCAACGTCCTCACCAATGATATTGATCAGGACCTGGATGACGTTCTGACAGTTATAGAAGGTGCTATCACACCGAAGAACGGCACGTTAGTGCTGAATGAGGATGGCACGTTCACCTATACACCTAACGAGGGCTTCCTCGGAGACGACAGCTTTACTTATAAAGTAACTGATGGCGCCAATACATCAGCAGAGGTTGAGGTGAAAATTACGGTCAGTGAAGAGCCGCCGACAACACAGACAGCACCGCCAACACTTGCTCTGCCGTATATTCCAGCGGCTCCGGTTCCCGAGAGATTGGAATTTGAAATTTCGGGTTCCCCGGCGCTGGCAAAATGGGTGGCATTGGAACTTGGAGTCGACGAAAGAATGATCGATATTTGGGCGGTCAACACTCTGGCCTCTACCAAGAATATACAGCCTTACGACTCTTATGTGGGGCTTAAGAATGCAGCTAAAATCCTGCAGGATGCCGATGGCTCTCATATAGCCGCTCTGACACAGGTAATTAATGAGTTCGCATCGAGCACTGCACCGCCGACCGAGGAGCAGATGGCATCAATTGCTGACGCAATAACACGCAATACTGACACCGATAGCTATTATGCTGTAGCCGGCGAATATCTTGACGCTCTTGTGACTTACATTGGCATCTTGAACAACGACATGGGTTTTTCGGCAGCAGAATCAGTACAATTTGTTACGGATAAATATGTTGGTCGATTGGCTCGGGGTGAAAATGTCGGCGTCGCTGCCTTCATTACGGCAAGTTTGGCTGCTCTTGGAGGATAAAAAAGCAGGTTAAAATCCTAATTTACGAAGTTTAAGTTTGCCGTCAGGGACTTTCCAACCCCCCTGACGGCAACTTTTTTTAAAGACGATAATATTCTCATTCGATAGCTTGCGCAATCGGGGCATAAGTTACTCTTTTACGCATACGGATTTCTTCGGCACGCTGCTCGAGTCTCGCCGCTTCCGTCATATTTCCAGACTTGCGATTCAACTGAACCTGATTCTCCAGCACATCGGCGATATTCGGGTGATACTCATCAAATATATTCTCGAGAATATCCAATGCTCTGCCGCACAGGTTTCGAGCTTCGGAGTATTTACCCTGACTTATATATACCTTTGCCAGGCTGTTAAGAGCAACCGCTGTACGATCAGTGTCAGTACTCTTCGAGCTTTCCAGAATTTCCAACGCTCTTTGCAGAATATCCTCGGCCTTTGTGTATTCTTTGCTCAAAATATACAATTCACCCAACCGGCTTAATACATCACATTCAACTGCATGCCCGGAACCAGCGATATTTTCAACCGAGCCCAAAGATTTTTCGAGAAGCATTTTTGTATTAACCAAATCTCCTTCAGCCTCGTATATACTTGACTGTACCAGCCAGGCAGGTACGAGAAAATTATGATCCGGGCCATAGATTCTTTCCTGTATTGGCAGCACTCTGGAAATCAATTCTTCCGCTTCGGCAAACCGCTGCTGCTGAACATATAGTGCCGCCATGCTGGAGAGCACCCTTGTTGTATAAAGGTGATCCGGGCCGTAGTTATTTTCGATTAAAGCAATCGCTTCGGTAAAATAAGATTCGGCCTTTACATAGTCACCCTGTGCGGTAAGCAGGCGAGCCATATCAACCTTGAACGGTGCAAGCTCCTGATCATCTTCGAGGCTATATCCCCGCACAATAGTTATTGCCCGCTCCAGTGTGTCCACAGCTTCCTGGTATCGGGCCTGTCTGCTGTAAATTTCGCTCAGAATTCTCAACGTGTACGCTACATAGGGGTGGCTTTGGCTATACGCTTTTTCCTGCAGTTCCAAACCCGACAGGCACATTGTCTCGGCCTCTGCCAGCCTGCCCTGATTCTTGTAAAGATAAGCCAGGTCAAGCATACAGGCGCTCACTTCGGAATCAGAAGCGTTCATCTCCTTTGCCAGATGAAGCGCCTTGACCAAAAAAGGCTGGGCCTTTTCGTATCCGCCCGATGCCATGTAAACCCTTGCCATGGATCGCAATGAACCACATGAATAAGCCCTGTCTACCGGTGCTGCCGAAGCATTTACTATACTTATGGAAAGCAAGAATGAACCACAGAATACCAGCAGAATAACATTGTTTAAGTTCCGCCGATTCGTGGACGACGCTTTAGCTGCTGCCATTATCGAATCCTCCATCTAAAGCTTGGTGCATTAACATATCCCGTAATACATATTCGTACAATTTGAACCGCGACTTTAGCCGCACCCCGGCTGTTTCTCTTTGTGTTAGAGTATCCCTGTCTGCTTCCGGAACTCCGCTACCCCAAGAGCTTGTTAGAAAATATGCCGTAGAGAATTATCGGTCCGTCTCGCCAGTTGCACTGCAGATGGTATTTGGGATGATGTCCACATTATAAAGATGGATTATCTCTGAGTATCAATTGTGGATTTGCCTAATCTCCCCCCAAAAAAAGACTGGTAAATTTCCTCGAACAGGTGTATATTTGACAATGTCGTAAATGTATTATAGTTACCGGAATGAAAACTTGCGGGCGTAATTCAGTGGTAGAATGTCAGCTTCCCAAGCTGAATGTCGTGGGTTCGAATCCCATCGCCCGCTTTCCTGCGATTTTCATGCTGATGGAAATTTATCCCCCATTATTGCTGTAGACCTTGAAATCCCCTCAAGTTTGCGGGTTTTTCTTGACGTAAAGCTGGGTAATATGGTATAAGTAGAATAAGTCAAGCCTATTATCCTTTCGGCTGGATGTATTGATATTGTAGTAAGAGATTATTTCCGAAAAAGAATCTTATAACAAATAAGACTGCTGGGATAGTGTTTTTGTGAGTAAGAGTTGTTAATGCATGGTATTTGGCTTTTATAAATGAAGTGGTGCGAAATTCCAACTACAACTCCCGAGGACAAGCTTTATAGGACTGAATTAAGGTAAAATTCCTGGCGGTCAATAAAACTCTCATTGAAAGAAAACTCCTATGCGAATGAAATTATGTTTCTTAACTTTTCTTTTGTTCTTGGTTTTAGCCGGTTCAAATACAGTCTTTGCCGCTATCGTAATAGAGAAATTAGTCGCTGAAAGTAACGATGATGGAGAAGACCACATTGCCTATGCAGGACAGGCCGACGATGGTGCCGAGGGTCGTGGCAGTAGTGATCTTGAGATGCCATGGGAGGATGGCATTCGATCGAGCTCCTATCAAGTCATCGGTATGCGTTTTATAGATCTTCAGATTCCGAAAGGCTCAAAGGTCGTAAGAGCTTATGTACAATTCACGGGTGATAACGACGATGCCGGCAAGTTGACCGGCGGGCCTGTGAATCTTATCGTAAACGGCCTGCTACTACCCAATCCGGGGGGATTTAGCGATGGTGAAGACTTCTACACGGACAGAGATCCTAAAACTACTTCCCAAGTCGCATGGAGCAATATACCGAACTGGACCAGCGACCAGGCAACTGAAGCATCAAAGACTTCGGATATAACAAGCGTTATCCAGGAGATAATAGACCAGGACGGCTGGGCCAGTGGGAATGCCATTATAATATTTATCAGGGACGACGAAACAAATCCCTCCAACGGTCAACGAAGTGCCCTGGCGGGTCCGGGGGCTACTGGGCCGTTGCTGCATATAGAAATTTCGAGTAAACAGGCTACTCAACCCTTTCCTGCAGATGGTACTTATCATGAAAATACATGGGGGGGCATCATTTGGGAGCCTGGAGAGACTGCAGCTTCTCATAATGTGTACTTTGACGACAATTTTACAAATGTGAACGACCGCACCGGCGATGCATTCCGGGGCAACCAGACCGATACGCAGTTACCTGTTGGATATTCCGGATATCCCTTTCCGGACGGTCTTACTCCGGGTACAACCTATTACTGGTGTATCGACGAAATTGAGGCCGACGGCGTCACGATATACGAGGGCTCGATCTGGAGTTTTACTGTTCCGTCCCAAACCGCATACGATCCCGAACCGTATGATGGTCTGAAATTTGAGGAACAAGATGCTACACTAAGCTGGACGGCAGGTTTTGGTGCTACTACGCACTATGTCTACTTCGGTACAAGTTATAATGATGTTAACGATGCCGGCGGAGCTTCTTCCCAGAGGTCCGCAACCTATAATCCAGGCCCTCTTGCGGAAAACACGGCGTACTATTGGCGAGTCGATGAATATGACGGTACGAACATATATAAGGGCGATGTCTGGGCTTTCAAGACAAAGTCTATAATCTCGATTACGGATCCCAATCTAATCGGCTGGTGGAAATTCGACGAAGGTTACGGCAGTACCTCACTTGATTGGTCGGGCTATGAGAATCATGCTGCGTTAGGAGGCGATCCGCAGTGGGCCGAAGGCATCTTAAACAGCGCGCTGGATTTGGGTGGCTCGGATTATGTCGTGATTGACGGTGTCGTTGATGATATAACAAGCACCAATATTACGCTAAGTGTATGGATCAAAACCACGCAGACGGACGAGGGGAACATTTTTACAGCTAACGATAGCGCCAGCGATCACCCCTTCATCTTTGGCATTAGTAGTGGGAATACGTATGTGAATGAAACTAACGACATAGGAGATTTCCCCCCTGCTGTCAATGAGGGCCAGTGGCACATGTTGACGTATGTCAGAGAGGGATCAAGAGGATATATATATGTCGATGCAGTCCAGGTAGGCACGTATAGCGCCGCCTTCTCTCTGGACACGGTAACACGATGGTCAATAGGACAGGAATGGGACGACTCCACACCGAGCGATTTCTATGTCGGGGTGGTGGATGATGTTCGCTTCTACAATACGGCACTAACACAGGCCAGGATTGTGGAACTTACCAGAGGTGATCCGCTACTCGCCTGGAGTCCGAGTCCGGATAATAACTCGATATTGGATATTGAAGAAGCAAAACAATCCTTGAGCTGGTCACCGGGAAAGGGGGCAACTCAGCACGATATATATTTCGGAACGAACCGAATCGCTGTAGAAATTGCCGACAGTTCCGATACATCGGGCTTCTATCAAGGCAGGCAAACTGCGACCAGCTATAGCCCCACGGAAAATCTTGATTGGGGAACCGGACCTTATTACTGGCGGGTCGATGAATACAATCCGGACACGATGGTCAGTACGGGTAGTCTTTGGAGCTTTACAGTAGCTGACTATCTAATCGTAGATGACTTCGAGGATTACGACTCAGAAGACAACCAGATATGGTTCGCGTGGCATGACGGCCTTGGCTATGGCGCCCCGGGCGTTCCACCTTACTTTGCAGGTAACGGGACAGGTGCCATTGTAGGCGACGAAAACACCAGCTCATATACCGAACTGACCATTGTTCACGGCGCAGATCAATCAATGCCGCTGTTCTACGACAATAATAAACAGGGCTACTCAAAGTATTCGCAAACAGAGATGACATTGACCACTCGGCGTGACTGGACTCAATACGATGTCGGCGAATTGTCCCTCTGGTTCAGAGGCTATCCGGCATCTGTCGGCAGCTTCATTGAGGGCCCGGTCGGCACATTCACGATGACCGGCTCGGGCGCCGATATCTGGGATCAGGCCGATGAATTCCATTTCGCATACAAGATGCTCAAAGGCGCCGGCTCAATTGTCGCCAGGATCGAGAGCGTCGATAACACTAACGCCTGGGCGAAAGCCGGCGTGATGATTCGCAGTACGCTGGAACCCGACTCGAAATACGCCTTTATGTGTGTAACGCCGGACAGCGGCGTCTCCTTCCAATATCGCATCGACACGAATGATAACGCTGACAGTACGACCGAGGCCGGTATTACCGCCCCGCATTGGATCAAGTTAGAGCGCAACCTGTCCAGCAGATTTACAGCTTACCATTCGACCGACGGCTCTTCCTGGCAATTGGTCCAGAACGCTCAGCCGCAGAACATCACAATGACCACGAATGTATACGTCGGGTTGGCACTGACCAGCCATGATGCAGCTCTAACGTGCCAGGCCAAATTCTCCAACGTCCGAATTGTCGGTACTGCCGATTCAACGTGGACGAACCAGGATATCGGCATTGCCAGCAACGCTGCCGAGCCTCTTTATGTGGCGATTTCCAACAGCGCCGGCTCGCCTGCCGTGGTAGTCCACGATGATCCCGCCGCGGCTCAGATCGACACCTGGACCGAATGGGTCATTCCCCTGCAGGCCTTTGCCGATCAGGGCATCGACCTGACCAATGTCGACAGGATCGCGATTGGTCTTGGAACTCAAGGCAATATGACGGCCCCCGGCGGTGCAGGCAAGATGTTCATCGACGATATTGGTTTGTATCGCATCAGAACTGCCCCGTAATTATTGCTCGGCCTCGAATATCGCTTTGATTTCATCCAATGAGACCATGCCGGCACTGCCCAGCTTGATTTTGCCGCCCGAATCGACGAAGAAACTGCTCGGGATAGCTCTTATAGTATTGTATGGCCTCGGCAGTCCTAAGGACTCCTTACGGAGAACACCCGGATCGAGCAAGATCGTATAATTCATTTTTGCCAGCGTGACAAAATTTTTGACCACACTTGGGTTCTCATTCGAAATAGCCAGAATGGCCAAATCATCCTCGCTGACTGTATTTCGCAGCTCGATCAGATCCGGAATCTCTCTTAGGCAGGGACTGCACCAGGTTGCCCAGAAAACAATCAGAACATTTTTACCGCGATAGTCGCTTAGCTTATGTTTTTTGTCGGCGATATCGGTCAAAGTGAAATCCGGCGCCGGCTTGCCGTACCAGGGTTTGAAAGCGGGGCCCCAGGTTTTTGCAGCTTTGATGATCTCTTCCAGGCTCGGCCCGGTGCTGACCTTTGGGACCGCATCAACCTGAGTCGGCCGGCCGGCCCAGATGCGTGCAATCTCATCGGACGAAGCATTTACCTCGTTTTTGCTTGTCTGAAGAGCAAAATCGATCGTGAAAGAGCGGCTTTCATGCGGGGCAAGCTTCGGGACCCGGCCGAACTTGCGCTCTATCGATCTGTTGCGCGGAAAACCGGTTCCTGGCTCCAGGCCCGTCACATATCCGTCTTCCTGAGCCACCGGATTCTTCCAGAGCGTAAAAAATGGCAGCTCCTTGACCGAATATGCTATCGAGACGGCTTTATCGCCGGCGGCATTGCGAAGCATTACCTTCGTCCGGTCATTCCGGTCGGCCCAAAGCCGTAAACAATAAACCTGCTCCGGAAATCCCGCCTTCGCAGCGCGGTAGAGGGCGTAATCTGAGACATCAGCGGCCGCGTGCTCGTTAATCGGCGTTACCTGCCGCACCGGCCCGTAGAACCTGGCGCCTTTCTCCATCAGCGGCGGGCCGTAATTTCCATGATAAAGGATGCCGAACTCCTGCTCGATAGCGCTGCGGTTTGTTACCGTATCTGAAATCTGTAGTTTGCTTGTGCCGGGCACGGTCGAAACACTGGTCAATATATCGAGCTTCGGGCCGTGCAATAAGGTCTCATCGACCCGGCCGCGTACTGTGATACGGTAGGGCGCCTCGCGTTCGATGATGATCTCTACCGTCGATGCCGGCGTGTTGCAAATCTTGCCGTGCAGCGTCAGGTCCATCGTTGCTTTATTGCCGGTATTGTCGATGAATTCATCGGTTCCGGGCGCGCCGAAGAACTCAAGGCCGCAGCGGACCATCCACTCGTTGAAACCCTCCAGCCAGCCTAATCCCTGGCGTGTGTTCAGATTGATGAATTTCGGGTGGACCAGGCCCTTGACCGGAGAATCCCAGCCGAGACGCAGGCCTGTCCTGAGCGGAGTCGAAGGATCACCCATCAATACCTCCTGAATCGACATCCCCCGCGTCGGCACGACATTAAAGCTCAGTTTGCCGTTATTGACCTCGATAACCTCGACGCCTTCCTGCCTGCCGCCGTGCAGGACATACTTCTTTACCGACCAGGCAACAGGGCAATCCGGCGTCGTTTCGCTGCTTTTAAGATTTGCGGCCTCTTTGTAGATGTTCTGTTCGACGTCAGTGAGGACCAGCCGATAAGGCTCAGCAGCCTGTACCGTCGAAATCCCAATTATTGCTATCAGAATCGATATTAGCCTGAGCATTACTTCACTACCTTTCTATACGATTTCCCTGACATTCTATGTTTACCTTTAATATGAGCATTTGGTGGTGCTTGTTCCACACCTTTCGTTGTTAATGTAGCAAATTGGCTTTGTTTTTTCAACCTCGTCTTCAACCCCCAGATAAATCTGGGGGCTAAATAATATTGGGTTTGTTTGGCTTTGAATTGGGTTTGTTTTTTCGCCGTCTCAAAGCGTAAAATTGGGTGCTCGCGTAGTATACTGTCATAAATTCAAGAGGTTCCCGGTTTTTGTCCGATAATTGTGGTATGGATTCAGACTGTTTTCAAAGGAGTGTGCCCCATGCCAGCAAAACTAATCAAACAA
>Ga0307434_1001292_pt1 | contig 13790 bp, 6 predicted proteins | sample SalMarWE160220MG_FD_202156 | JGI IMG/M metagenome (GOLD analysis project Ga0307434, IMG submission 202156) | Salt marsh sediment microbial communities from the Plum Island Ecosystem LTER, Massachusetts, United States - WE1603-220 | ecosystem: Environmental > Aquatic > Marine > Intertidal zone >... | reverse complement strand
TGCGGCTCGAACCCGAGTGGGTGGTTGTGTTGCTGGCGATACTGGTCTACTCAGGGGATTTGGTCCTGGCCATTCCGGGCAAGAAGTTCGACGCAACCGGCCTACCTGAGATTGCCGCAACTTCCGTCGACGAGTTGGCGCAGTTCAAGCACGTTGAGCGGCCGAAGGATTGGAACGTCCCCGCGCTCAAGGCGCTTTTCGAACTGCTGGGGCTGACGCCGGGAATGGCGCAGCTCGTCACCCAGGGCAAGGACGAGCCCGTGCAGGAACTCCAGAAGGCTGTCAGCCGGTCGGTGGAGAAGCTGGTTTTGGTTCAGCAGCATCTCCAAAGTGGCCTGCCGTTCTGGGGCCGAAACCTGCTCGGCGAGGATGAAACCAAGACGTTCCGTACGCGTCTGGATGAAACGAAGACATTCCTGGAGTCGCTGCAGGCCTACTCTTCCACTGGCAAGCTTAAGAACTTCCGCTACGACGCGCGCGAGGTAGCCGGGCACCGCACCGGACTCGCGACGCTCGGTGAGATTGAGTCTCTGCACGAACTCGTAGCCGACCTAGGGCCCACGGCTTCGTACCTGTCCACGGCCGAGGCAGTGTTACCAGAGGACCACGACTGGCTGAGCGAGATGAAGAAGACGCGCGACGGCGTGCTAGCCCAGATTGCGGATCCGACAAAGCGCGCTGCGGCCACGTTCCGTCAGCAAGTGCTTAGCAAGTTCGCGGGACTGAAGAAGGCGTATGTCACCGCCTACCTCACGATGCATACGCGGGCACGTCTGGGCGTGAACGAGGACAAGACGAAGTCCTCCCTGATGCGCGACAGCCGCTTGGATACGCTACAGAAGCTCTCGACCATCGATCTGATGCCACGACAGCACTTGACCGACTTCCAGAATCGCTTGGCCGGCCTGAGAAGTTGCTTTGCCCTGACCCAGCAGGAACTCGAAACCACCCCAGTGTGCCCGCATTGCTCGTTCAAGCCGAGCGCGGAATCGACTGCGGTCCCCGCCAAGGCGGCGCTCGCCGCATTCGACGGCGAACTGGACAGGCTGGTGGACGATTGGACGCAGACATTGTTGACGAACCTTGAGGACCCCACGACACGCGAGAACCTGGGCCTGCTCAAGCCCAAGCCTCGGAAACTGGTCGATGCCTTCATCAAGGAACGCACGCTGCCCGAGGATCTCGCGCACGATTTCATCCATGCTCTCAAGGAGGTGCTCTCCGGATTGGTCAAGGTTCAGGTCAAGACGGACGATTTGCGTGCGGCGCTTCTGGCCGGGGGCTCGCCCGCAACACCAACCGAGCTGAAGAAGCGGTTTGAGGAGTATCTGGACCAACTAACCAGGGGCAAGGAACCCGGGAAGGTTCGCATCGTGCTGGAGTAGGAGAATGAAGTTCATCCACACAGCAGACTGGCAGATAGGAAAGCCATTCGCCGGAATCAGTGATACGCACAAGCGGTCGCTGGTTCAGCAGGCGCGGATTGAGGTGATCGAGCGAATTGGCCTCGTCGCAAAGGATACCGGTGCGGACTTCGTCCTCGTGGCAGGCGACCTGTTCGACTCACCCAGCGCAGACAAGGCAACCGTATCGGCTGCATGCAGTGCTATCGGGCAGATGAAGTTGCCCGTCATCGTAATTCCGGGCAATCACGACCATGGGGGCCCTGGAAGTGTTTGGGAACAGGAGTTCTTTCTGCGTGAGCAGGCTGCTTTGGCTCCCAATTTGAAGGTATTGCGTGAACCTGGGCCCTTTGAGCTGAAGTCCGCAGTGATCCTGCCGTGTCCACTCTTGCACCGATCCGTCTCCACTGACCCCACAGAATGGCTGCGGGGTTCTGATGTTTACGCGGAACTGTCTCCTGACAAGCCACGCATTGTCCTGGCTCACGGCAGCACGCAAGTATTCTCGGGGCAATGGGATGACGATGAGGAAAGCAACTCTTCAACCAACCTGATTGATCTTGCGCGATTGCCCGACTCAGAAATCGATTACATCGCACTGGGCGACTGGCACGGGGCGAAACAGGTGAGCGCAAAGGCATGGTTTGCCGGCACGCCTGAGCTCGATCGGTTTCCCAAAGGTGGTGACCACGATCCAGGAAACATTCTGGTCGTTGAGGTGCAACGTGGAGGAGTACCACAAGTCGCCAAGTCTGCGACGGCGAGTCTACAGTGGAACGAACTCGTGTTCGACTTCGCTGGCGATACGGCACTGAACGAACTTGAGGATCGCCTAGCTGCCCTCTTGGGTCAGCGCGCCAATGAAGACCTCCTACGACTGATACTCACTGGTTCGATTGGTATCGAGGCGTCACATCGTCTTGAGCAGATTCTGGAATCACTGGACGCCCGTCTCCTACGGTTGAAACTGGCCAATCAAACGCACATCGCACCCACGGAGGAAGAGATTCAAGCCCTCACACAGCGTGGGGCGGACCCACTGATTGCCAACGTTGCGAGACAGCTCGTGGAGCAATCGGATGGTGACGACGATGATGCTGAAGTTGCCCGAATCGCTTTGCGCGAGCTTCACGCAGCCTGTAGGCAGGAGGCGTCATCATGAAGCTGCTCTCCGCCACGGTCCGAAACTACCGGGTCCACCGCGATCTCAATGTCGACCTCGATCAGGCCAGGACACTGATTGGGGGTCCCAACGAAACCGGGAAGAGTACCCTGATAGAGGCAATCCACCGCGGGCTGTTTCTGAAATCGACGGTTACGGGCGAAGGTCAAAAGAGTATGATGTCGACTCTCTTCCCGGGACACCCCGAAGTCGAGGTCCGGTTCGCGGCCAATGGCGCAGAGTACCACCTGACAAAGCGGTTCAGTGGCGCGAGCGGAACTACACAGCTGGTTCAAGTGGGGGAACAGACGTGGCAGGGAGAAGAAGCCGAGTTCCGCTTGGCCGGGCTGCTCGGGGTGGAGGAGTTGGGCGGCGGACGAGGAATCCTCGGTCGGGTTTCCCAGCAGTGGTCCCATCTCTGGGTGTGGCAGGGCATGAGTGGCGACGATCCCTCGGAGCATGCTGCTGCGCAGCAGGCCCATCTACTCCAGCAGTTGCAGCAAACGGGTGGCGCCGTTGCCATGCAGTCCGAGCTCGATGGCAGGGTGGCGTCTCGCTTTGCCCAGGCCAAAGACCAGATCTTCGTTCGCGCTGGAAGTGCCAGGAGTGGATCGGATTTGGATAAAGCGCAGGCAGAAGCTGCGCAGGCAGAAGCAGCCCGCGCCGCCGCTTCAGAACGACTCGACCGGCTTCGCCAGGCTGTCCGGGACTTTGAGGAGTCGTCATCCACTATCCAGCGCACGACATCGGATCTTGAGGACCTTCGTCAGCAGCGGCAGAGCGTTAACGAGAAGATATCCCAAACCGAAAGGCTCCAACAAGTCGAGAAGGAACAGGCATCGGTCGTAGATAGAGCCGCAGAGAAGCTGACCGCCTTGGAAGAGATCGACAAGAACATCAATGGATTAAAAGAATCCATCAGCACCCTGCAGAAGTCTTTGAAGCCGAAGCAGGAAGAAGAAAGGCGTCTTGAATCCACTTTCGCTGATGGACGCAAGAGGACAACTGACGCTGAGCGACAATATGACGGAGCTTTGGAGAAGACCCGCGAGGTGCGCCTTAGAAGAGAGCTTGCCGCCATCTATGTGCATCGATTCGAGAAGGAAGCCCGTCATCAGGAGCTGCAAGCACGCCTTGAACGTGTGCAGACGCTCGAACAGGATATTGAGGGCCTTCGTGAGCAGATAGCACAGCTTGCCTCCATTGACCAGGAAGGTCTTGAGGCGCTGCAGAATCTGGAGAACGGATTAGCCCGGGCTTCCGCAGCACTGAATGCCATGGCCGCCGAAGTTGAAGTCGTTAAGGCCGATCAACCCGTGCGGGTCGGCGATGCCGAACTATCCACCGGCGCGAGTCATACTGTCTCCGAACCAACAGAGGTGAAGGTCGGCGACTCACTGTGCCTCAGAATTCACCCCGGAGGCGGTGACAGCTTGGCCAACGCCCGCGAAGAGGTGCGTACGCTCCGAGAGAATCTTCGGCGGTCCCTGGATGAGTATGGTCTGGAATCGATCGCGAAAGCATCCGAGGTGGTGGCACGCAGAGCCGATCTGCAATCCAGGGTAGATAACACCGAAGCCGCTCTTGAAGAGTTGGATGCTGATGATCTGGCCGAAGCCTTCAGCAGTGCAAAGGATGAACTCACCGCCGCTGAAGCAGACGTAAAACGCCGCATGGATCAGGTGTCTAATACGGAACAGCCGTCGACGCTGGCGGACGCGAAAGCATGGCGCGATCGCGAGGAGGATGCTCTTCACACCGTCGAATCCAGTGAAGCGGGCTTGAAAGCCACCCGGGATACCCTCCAGCAGGAACAGGGGGATCTTGAGAATGAGTTGAGCAACGTGCGCGATACCATCGCAGGGGAGAAGCAAGAGCTCACAGGGTGTGAAGCCCAGTTGAATTTGTTGCTCGACAATCATGGCGATGACGACGCCCGCACCAAGGCCCTTGAAGAAGCCCGCAAGGCCCAAAGGGATGCGGAGGCCGCTCTCGCCGCAACTCGTGCGGCCCTTGAAGCCCTACAACCCGATCTTCTGGAAGCAGATCGCGAACGACTGCAGCGGGCTTTGGACGAGACAGAGCAACAGAGGCAGGATGCCCACACCAGCTGTGCTGTCAGTCAAGCCGCTCTCCGTTCGGACGGTACAGTTGATCCCCATGCCGCCCTTGCCCAGGCCGAGGCTCGGCTGGAGTCCTCTACCGAGCATCTGGAGGCGGTTAGCCGGAAGGCCAAGGCCATTGCGCTCATAGCTAGCCTGTTCCAGCAGGAGCAGCGCGCTCTAGCTGACCAGTTCTCTCAACCCCTCGCGAATAAGATCACCGGCTATCTCCAGTGCCTGTTCGGCCCGGATGCCCACGCTGTCGTGGCGTTCGAGGATAACACCTTCAAGAGCATCCAACTCGTGCGTCTGGCCCAAGATGGCGCTATGTCTTTTGAAAACCTCAGTGGAGGAACCCGCGAGCAGGTCGCGGCAGCCGTCCGCCTGGCCATGGCCGAGTTGCTGGCTGCCGACCACGACAATTCGCTGCCCATCGTTTTCGATGATGCCTTTGCCTACGCCGATCCGGAACGCGTCAACACGCTACAGCGAATGTTGGATCTTGGCGCTTCGCGTGGGCTGCAGATCATCGTGCTCACCTGCAATCCGTCAGACTATGCAGCCTTAGGCGCTCGTCAGATTATCTTGAAATCGCAGCCCTTTCGAAACCCGCCACCTGCAGGCAAGTCTCCGCCGGCCGCAGGTGGAAATGCGAACAGCACGGAAACCGCGATCGCAGGCCCTTCTGCTGATCCCGCTTCGATAACAGACCAGGACTGTGAGTGTCTTATGGTGGCGCTGTCTGACCTAGGCGGAAAATCAGGGAACCTGTCTCTCAGAGACAACCTGGGCTGGGACGAGGCGAAATACACAGCCGTGAAGGATCGGCTCATCGCCGAGAACCGGATCGTCCCCGGAAAGGGGCGAGGTGGGAGTGTTGCATTACAGGAATAGCATCGCGGAGTGAAGCATGCCGCAGGGCGCACTGACAGAAGACATCGCGATCGAAGCCATACAGGGTTTCTTTCGCGAAAAGCCTTTCCTCTTCTTCGGAACTGGGATGTCGTGCGCACTGGATACTCGATTTGGGATGCCGGCTCTAAAGGACGCTCTTGTTGATGGAATACCCGGTCAGGTCCTCAACACCACGCAGCAGGCGCAATGGACCCACGTGAGGGAAGCGTTAAACAACGGCTCGGACCTCGAGTCTGCATTGGATGCCGTAGGCGACCAGGAGCTGCTCCAAACAATCACTCAGCTAACAGGGGCATTCATAGCATCCGTTGATCGCGAATGCGCGTGTCAGATTGCGAATGGGGATTCAACATGGCCTGCCATCAATCTGGTTAGGAAGTTGGTCGATACGCTCCCCGAAGGAGATCGCATTCTTCATGCCCTGACACCAAACTACGATATGCTGCTCGAATATGCGTGCGACCGTGCGGGGGTGCCCTACACTAACGGCTTCAACGGTGGCATTCAACGGACGGTGGACTGGCAGGCGGTCGATCGATCGATGCGACAGCCGCAGAAAGTTCTTTATGCCAATCGCTACAAGACCGTCTATAAGCACCGCAAGCATATTCAATTGTATAAGGTTCATGGCTCACTCAACTACTTCTTCCATGACAATGCGGTCATCGAGAATAGCGCCTGGATGTGGAATCCGCCGGAGTTCGCTGAGCGCGTTATGATTACACCGGGCCTTTCGAAATACCAGACCCTCCAGCGATATAGGCAGGAGCTCTTACAGACTGCCGACAGCGCCATCGAACACTCTAGCTGCTTTCTATTCCTCGGGTATGGCTTCAACGACTCCCATCTACAGGAGTACATACAACGGAAGCTCATATCGCAAGCATGTCACGGCCTGATCGTAACGCGCGACTGTAACCCTCGCATCGAGGCCATTCTGGCAGAGGCATCGAATCTCTGGATTGTGTGCAGGTCGGCTGAAGAAGGATCGGACGATACACGGGTATTCAACAATCAGTACCCCGGCTGGCTCGCCATTCCTGGACACAGGCTCTGGGATATTGGTGAGTTTACGACACGGATATTGGGAGACTGACTATGGCAATCTTCACTTTTGATGCGTCTCATGCCCTTGGAAGAGTGCGTGCTGTTGATACGCGCCGCGTGAGCATTCAGGTTAACAGTGACGAGGACCTGCGCAAGGCTCGCGTTGGTCAGCTTGTCGCACTCGCTTTGCCTGGGGCTATTGAGGCGTGGCTGATCGGCTTGATCGACAAGGTCGTCAAGACGCCAGTCTTGGACCAGAGTGACCCTCTAGCTCTTGAGGAGGACACCACCAACCTAGACCTGGACCTTCCACGTGAGAGTGTCCTCAACACGGTCCGGCTGACGCTCGTCGGGACCGTCGGACTCGACAAGGACAATCATGCCCGCTTCTCACGGTCGCTCGTGCAAGTCCCGGAAATCGATGGCGAATGCCATATACTCCGTGATGCCCAGCTTCAGGCGTTCATGAATCTGCTGTCCAGCGAAGGGAAGACAGAGCATTCGCTTGCCATGGGTCAATACACGATCGATGAGAGCGCCACAGCGTATCTCGACGGGAATAAGCTCTTTCAACGGCACGCTTCGCTGTTAGGCAGCACGGGATCTGGCAAGTCGTGGACGGTTGCGTCCATCCTGGAACAGGCAGCTAAACTGCCTTCGGCAAACCTGATCGTGTTCGACCTGCATGGAGAGTACCGCAAGCTCACCTACGCGAGGCATTTGCGCATTCCGGGACCGGAAGAGCTCGGGAAGACGGACGACGCATTGCTCTTCTTGCCCTACTGGCTCCTCAATGCTGAGGAATTGCAGGCGATGTTCATCGATCGGAGCGAGTTCAGTGCGCACAATCAGGTCATGGCATTTCAGGATACCGTTGTGGCCAGGAAAAAGAAGACGCTTGAGGACCTCAAGAAGACAGACGTACTCAACGCCTTCACGCTCGATAGCCCGATCCCGTTTGCGATCGCGGACATTATCGCAGAACTCCGGAGACTGAACGAGGAGAAAGTCCCCGGCGCCAAGGCTGGAACAGACAAGCAGGGCCCGTTCTTTGGCCAATTCAGTCGGCTGCTTGTTCGTCTGAGCAGCAAGGTGAGCGACAAGCGATACGGCTTCCTGTTTCAGGCTCCGGATGTGGAGCACGAGTATGGAGCGATGGCGGCCACCATGAAGCGCTTGATGGATTATTCCACGGCCAAGGCCCAAATAAAGGTCATAGATTTTTCCGAAGTCCCTGCAGACATCCTGCCCGTCATCGTAGGACTCGTCGCTCGCATCATCTATCAGGTGCAGTTCTGGATGGATCGCGAGAAGCGCAAACCAATGGCGCTTGTGTGCGATGAGGCCCATCTCTACCTGCCCAAGAAGGAAGGACGCAATCCCGTGGAGCAGCGCGCGATCGAGAGCTTTGAGAAGATCGCGAAAGAGGGGAGAAAATACGGAGTTGCACTGATGATCGTGAGCCAGCGGCCTTCCGATGTGAGTACCACGATTTTGAGTCAGTGCAACAATGTCATTGCTCTGCGACTGACAAACGGTGATGACCAGGCGACGGTAAAGAAGCTCATGCCAGAAAGCCTCGAAGGGCTTATGGACACGCTTCCGATTCTTGACATTGGCGAGGCCCTGGTAGTGGGCGATGCAGTTCTCTTGCCGAGCAGGATGCGGATAGCCCCGCCGACCGAGAAGCCGCTCAGCGCGACAATTGATTTTTGGGACGAATGGAGTAAGGCGCCGGAAGCCCCAGACTTGGCGAAGGCGGTCGAGAACATGCGTAGACAGAGCAGGTCATAAGAACGAGTGATCCTCCAGCAACTCCGGGGCTCTGCGAGTTGCGGATTGGGTAGTACGGAAAGCATGGCGGCATGAGTAGGAAAACGAACGATACCGGGCGACGGCTACTGAGAGACGATGTGTCGCTGTTTGATGACTCGTATCAGAAGGAGCTTGAGGAGCGGCGGAACCAGCCGGTGGAATGTCTCGGCATGACGTTCGAGAATGATGAGGCGCGCCGCGCGTACTTTCTCGATAAGCTGCGAGAGAAGCTCAGGGATCCCGAGTTCCGCAAGATTGAGGGCTTTCCAATCGGCGAGGACGACGACATCCTCGCACTGTCCGATCCCCCGTACTACACCGCCTGCCCGAATCCGTTTCTTGAGGACTTCATCACGCAATACGGCAAGCCATACGATCCGGATGAGACGTATCACCGCGAGCCCTTCGCCGTTGACGTCAGCGAGGGGAAAACGGACCCGCTCTACAAGGCTCACGGCTACCACACGAAAGTCCCGCATCTGGCAATCGTTCCTTCGATCCTCCACTACACGAAACCAGGCGATGTGGTTCTGGATGGCTTCTGTGGTTCGGGTATGACAGGAGTGGCTGCCCAGTTGTGCGGGACAGCTCCAGAGGATTACCGACGGGCGCTTGAACAGGAGTGGGACGCCGTCGGGCACCCGGCACCCAACTGGGGCACCCGGCGCGTCGTCCTTGGTGACCTCTCACCGGCCGCCACTTTCATTGCTGCAAACTACAACCTACCGTTCGATGTAAACGCATTCGCTCTGGCTGCACGCCAGCTCCTTGACGAGGTCGACGAAGAGCTGGGCTGGATGTACGAAACAACCCACAAGGGCGGAAAGGCGAAAGGGCGGATCAACTTCACGGTTTGGAGCGAGGTCTTCGCGTGCCCTGAGTGCGCAGGAGAAGTAGTGTTCTTCGACGAAGCTCTCGATGCTGAAACCAGTAAGACGTTGAGCGTCTTCCCTTGTCCACACTGCAACGCCGAGCTCAACAAGGATAATCTCCAGAGGTCCTTCCAGACGTTTGTCGATGCCGCGTCCGGTGCGCCATGGAAGCGGATCGGTCTGCGCCCCGTCCTAATCAGCTACAACGTTGGGGAGAACCGATACGAGAAAGCTCCCGACAAGCAGGATCTGGCGATCTTGGATCGCATTGCGGCGCTCCGCTGTCCTGAGGAAGTTCCCACGAGGGCGTTTCCGATCGAGGATATGTACCACGGTTCTCGGCTTGCCCCAAAGGGCTTTACGCACATTCACCACATGTTTCTTCCCCGTCCGGCACATGCGCTGGCGGCGATGTGGAGAAGAGCATGTGCATCGAAGGACTCTCGGCTGGCAAATATGCTCTTGTTCTTTGTAGAGCAATCGATTGGGGGCATGTCTGTACTCAATCGCTACAGCCCCTCGCACTTCTCGCAGGTTAATCGTGCGCTGTCTGGTGTCTACTACGTCGCATCTCAACATTCAGAAGTAAGCCCGTGGTACAGCCTTGACGGCAGGCTTCAACGGCTCACGAAGGCGTTCAGACCAATGCCGTCCAGCAAAGCTTCTGCCGTGGTCACTACGGGGGATTGCGGGCGGCTGCTTCTGCGGGACAACATCGTCGACTACGTGTTCACGGATCCTCCCTTTGGCGAGAACATCTTCTACGCCGATCTGAATCTGTTTGTGGAGTCCTGGCACCGGATACTGACCTGCACAGAACCGGAAGCCATCGTTGATCAGCCCAAGAATAAGGGTCTCGCCGAGTATCAGCGACTGATGCAGCGATGCTTCGAGGAGTACCGCCGGGTTCTGAAGCCAGGCCGATGGATGACGGTCGTTTTTCATAACTCCAAGAACGCGGTCTGGAACGCCATCCAAGAAGCGATGCTGGCTGCGGGGTTCGTGGTGGCAGACGTGAGGACGCTCGACAAGAAACAGGGTTCCTACCGTCAGGTCACGAGTTCTGCAGTCAAACAGGATCTCGTGATTTCGGCGTACAAACCGAACCACGGCCTGGAGGAGCGATTCCGGATCGATGCCGGCACTGAACAGGGCGTCTGGGACTTCATCCGAACCCACTTTCACCAGCTTCCGGTCTTCGTCTCCAAGGACGGCCAAGCGGAGGTTATCGCGGAGCGACAAGGCTATCTTCTCTTTGACCGCATGGTGGCGTTCCATGTACAGCGCGGTGTGACGGTTCCCCTTTCGGCAGCGGAGTTCTACTCCGGGCTCACGCAGCGTTTCCCTGAGCGGGACGGCATGTACTTCCTTTCGGAGCAGGTGGCTGAATACGACCGCAGGCGAATGACGGTGAAGGAGGTTATGCAGCTCACTCTGTTTGTAACGGATGAGGCATCAGCAATTCAGTGGCTTAAGCAGCAACTTACGAGGAAACCGCAGACGTTCCAGGAGGTCCATCCGCAGTTCCTCAGGGAGATAGGCGGCTGGGAGAAGCACGAGAAACCGCTGGAATTGTCCGACCTGCTGGTTGAGAACTTCCTCCGCTGCGACGGCCAGGGCGAAGTGCCGAGCCAGATCCACAGCTACCTGTCGACGAACTTCAAGGAGTTGCGCAACAAGCCCAAGGACGACCCGGCCCTGAAGGCCAAGGCCAAGGACCGCTGGTACGTGCCCGATCCGAACAAGGCTGGGGACCTGGAGAAGCTCCGCGAACGGTCCCTGCTCCGCGAGTTCTGGGAGTACCTGCCCGCCGGCTACAAGCCCGCGAAACCTGAATCCCAGGCAGGCTTCATCCCCGGGCTCGAGCCCAAGCCGGCCGCGATTCCCAAGGGCAAGAAGATGAAGGTCATCCGCCTGGAGGCCGTGCGGGCCGGCTTCAAATACTGCTGGCAGAACCGCGACTACGGCACGATCATCGCCGTAGCCCAGCGCATCCCCGAGAACGTCCTCCAGGAAGACCCCAAGCTCCTCATGTGGTACGACCAGGCACTGACCCGGTCGGGAGGTGAATAGCCGTGGCGACAAGCGATCACATTAGGGCTCTGCTCCGGGCATTTACGAAACGAGACGATCCTGCGTTCCTGGACGCCGCGAAGGAGCTTATTGCCGAAGAGCAACAGAAAGGCCATAAGCTCCTGGCGGAGGACCTGAGCCGGATTCTGCACAATGGAGACCCTCGCCCTTCGACATGTCCCGTACCGTCCGACGTTCCTATGGACAAGGAGCGTGGGTTGCCCCTGGCCCACGTAGAAAGGCCAGACTATGGCTGGGACCGTTTGGTGCTCAACGATCGAGTTGAATTCACGCTGAAGGGCATTGTTGAGGAGTTTCGGAAGCGAGAGGTCTTCAGCTCGTACGGCATAGGGCCCAAACGAAAGCTTCTGTTCTTTGGGCCGCCCGGTTGCGGTAAGACGATTACAGCCAGAGTCATCGCTGGTGTCCTCGACCTCCCACTCCTGTATGTCCGCTTTGACTCGGTTGTGTCCTCGTATTTGGGTGAGACGGCCGCAAACCTTCGCAAGGTTTTCGATTACGCTCAGCGTGGCCACTGGGTTGTGCTATTCGACGAGTTCGATGCAATCGGCAAGGCTCGCGACAATCACTTTGAGCACGGCGAACTGAAGCGGGTCGTCAATACACTGCTGCAGCTTATGGACGGGTTCACCGGAGACAGCCTGCTGATTGCTGCCACCAACCATCACAAACTGTTAGACAAGGCGATCTGGCGACGCTTCGACGAAATCTGCTGTTTTGACTATCCGACGGTCAAGGAGCGCGCAAAGCTCCTGCTCCGGTTCCTGGCCGGTTTTCACCATCCGGGTATCGACGCCGGGCATCTCGCCAGGCGCATGACGCGAATGACCGGGGATGACATCGAACGGGTCTGCATCGATTCGATAAAGATGGCGATCATGGATGGTCGGAGCGAGCTATCGAATAACGACCTCCTTCAAGGGCTACGAGGACAAATACAACGAATGAAGCTCGCCAACGTAGACACCCCACAAGCATCGCGAAAGGCTAGGCGGAACAGTGGCTAGAGATTTGGACCATCTGGAATTGCGCCGCGTATCAGCCCCATTGCCGCGCAGGCAACACGGAGGTGGACGACCGCCTCAACGAGAAAACAAGCAGCAGCACGGGGAGCACCTACTCGAAGAAAGCGAGCAGGTCGTTTCTAGGCACGCTTCAAAAACGAGGCCCACAGGCATAAGTCCCGCGTTGGTGTTTCGCCTCCGCATGCATCCCGGTGCCGATATTGAGGAAGATATGCTTCGCAGGATGGGGCTGCTTGTTATCTCCAAAGATGCGAACAAGACCGTGGTCGTCTTTTCCTCGGATGATGCCTTGCACCAGTGTCGGCAGTACCTTTCGGAGTACGCCGGCAGAATACCTGATGGGCATGCGTATTCGTTCGTGGCCGCAATCGATGACATCGTTCCGCTGCAACCTGAGGATCGTCTCGGTCGACTGCTACGTGAAGAAGCACTAGCGGAGGACGAGGTCGCGCCCCTCGACGTCGAGGTCATGCATCCGGGTTCAAGAGATGAGTGCCGAGCATATATCAAAGAACTTCGTGCGCTGGCAGAATCGCACGGAGGCCGTCTCACAGACAGCTACGTCGGCGAGTATCTATGCCTTGCCCGCTGCCACCTCAACCTACCCGGTTTGGAAGCTTTCCTCCAGGTCGATTACGTCATGGAGATCGATCGTAAGCCCAGTCCGACATTCAATACTTCGCTAGTCTTCGAGACTACTTTGGAGGATATCGGGCAGGTCCCCGTCGTGCCGGAGGATGCCCCTGGTATTTTGGTGATAGATTCTGGCGTAATGGGCAACCACCCGTTGCTGAGGCCGTCTCTCGGTGAGGCGGCCGTCTTTCCTGGCGAGATGCTAAAGCGCATCCAAGGAGGGCCTGAGGACGGAGACTCCAATCATGGCGGCCACGGCACAGCCGTGTGCGGCATCGCCGTGTACGGGAACCTCGGCGAATGCCTCGAAGCTCGGCAATTCCGCCCGCAAGTCCGACTCTTCTCAGCACGCGTCCTGGACGATGAGTGCGAGTATGATTCCGATGATCTCGTTGAACACCAGATTGAGGACGCCGTACGGCATTTCCTCGATGTCTACCCGCAGTGCAAGGTCATCAATCTGTCGCTGGGCGATACGCGTCTGTGTGTTCGAGAAGGTCAGAAACAGTTCCGTTTGTCGGCGAAGATCGATGAACTAGCCTACGAGCTCCGGGATCGTAACATCCTTTTTGTGATCTGCGCGGGGAACCACGATTACTCGCCCGAAAACTCTGAGGACAAGCTCACTGAGTATCCGACATACCTTCTTGACGACAAGGCCCGTGTCTGTGACCCGGGGTCTGCGGCCCTGGCTATCACGGTCGGCTCACTCTCAACTGGAA
>Ga0307434_1001288_pt1 | contig 13808 bp, 17 predicted proteins | sample SalMarWE160220MG_FD_202156 | JGI IMG/M metagenome (GOLD analysis project Ga0307434, IMG submission 202156) | Salt marsh sediment microbial communities from the Plum Island Ecosystem LTER, Massachusetts, United States - WE1603-220 | ecosystem: Environmental > Aquatic > Marine > Intertidal zone >... | reverse complement strand
GCATGGACACCTTTTTCAGAACCGATACAAATCCATCGTATGCCAGGAAGATGCGTATTTGGTGAAGCTGGTCCGCTACATTCACCTTCACCCCGTTAAATATTGACATGCTATTCATCTGAAAATGTCATCACAAGCAGTACAAGAAGCAGAGCCACCTGGTTCCATAATTATTTAACAGGGTGAATCTGCTGAGAGCAGGTCTCGTGAAAACCATTAAGCAGTTGAACAGGTCACCCTGGTCAGGTCATGCTGCGTTGGCAGGTTCTGTGGACAGGAACTGGCAGGACACGCAGTATGTGTTGTCGTTTTTTGGAACCGCTCCCGAGGCAAGGAAAAACTATAGGGAATTTGTTGAACGAGGAGCTGATCAAGGAAAAAGGCCCGAGCTTGTGGGAGGCGGCCTGATCAGGAGTATGGGCGGGTGGTTTGAGGTTTTGGCTCTGAGGAGAATGGGAAACAAAGAGGCATCAGACCAGAGGATACTGGGCGACGGTGAGTTCGTAGGCCAGGTCTTGGTGGAGATGGACGATATTGGTAGGCAGAATTTGAGGCTGACAACCCGAAGTATGGATCTGACTGCCTTGGCAGAGAAGGTATGCGAGGTCCATGGGGTTAACTCTGGCGAACTTCGCTCTGGAAGCCGTAGGGATGAAATCGTGAAAGCTCGCCGGGTGTTCTCCTCGCTGGCGGTGAAGGAGTTGGGATATTCCGGTGCCGCAGTTGCGCGATATCTCGGAGTGACAAATTCATATGTCACGAGGGCTGTTTTAGCAAAAGAGACCCCTGAGAAACAAAACTATATCTGAGGATCTAGGCACGTTCTGCACGAGCGTCCCCCATGATGAAACGAGACCTTCCATAGGGCGACGTCGTTCACGGGCAGGGGTTGACTTGTCCACGTCGTACCGTCGTTCGTATGCAATATCACCCCTTCCGGGAAGCTGGGGGCTACACCAAATGCCTTGAAACCAACCACCCATACGGTTTTCTCGTCAGAACAGGTCACCCCCTCGTACTGGTACTTTCCGGTCGGATCCATGATATCGCTGATGACTTTTCCGTTGACCAGTCGTACACGGATAATGCTTCCACCGCTTTCTCCGCTGTGATTCTGCACAGCCCAAACCGTGTCAGCATTAGGCGCACAGATATCATCAATATCATTTGGCCCAGACACATTAGGGGCATCCAGGTGCCAGGCATCACCACCGTCCACTGTTCGGTATAGATTTGCCTCGGGTCTGACCGCGGCCCAGGCAATCTGAGAACTGACAATGCTGATGCCCATGGGTCCGCTTCCCGGTTCAGGGTCCAGACCTGGTAACTGCTCCCTTCGCCAGGTCCCTCCAAAATCCGCGGAATGAATCATCCCGAACTCCCCGCTGCCAACATCTGCGATCCAAATGTCCTCACCCTTGGCGTCTATCCGGTTGACCTGTTTGATAGTTACACCCTCATGAGAAACTATGTTCCAGGTATCGCCGCCATCAAGGGTGCGCATCACCGTCCCACCGAGTGTGACTGCCCAAGCCACGCTCTGGGAGAGGCCCTTAATCCCCTTGACCGTTTCGTTGACACCCTCTGGTAAAATCTGTACGCGCCAATTGGCACCTCCGTCAGTGGTGTGGAGAATGGCGCCTGCACCACCATCTCCGCTGCCCAAGGCTGCCCAGGCGGTCCATTCGTCCACCGCACTTATGTCATTGCCGGCCAATCCAGACCATAGGGCGGTATTTCCCTGCTCCTCCCAGGTCTTACCTCCGTTCCACGTATGCAGAATTGCAGTTGTGTTGTCCGAGCGCCAACCGATCGCCCAGCCCACCGGCCCTGTAATTGTATTGTCATCACTGCATCCATTCATCATCAGCAGGATTCCCAAAAATCCAATCGCAAGCATGGTCAATCGTCTCATCATTGTTTCCCTCCTTTCACAGGTCGGCATCCGGCATCTGTCCATTATCCTTCCATTCTTCTTTAGCTCTCTAAAATGCGATCGCGTGCCCCTTTCGGTCGGAAAGTGGGCTTTCCATAATACAACCCACTCAGTCATTTAGGATGAAATCCGGATGGGCTGGAGTAAAAAGATTTTGAATCTAATACCCGGCATTATGGCGTGGGAAAATGGAGTATGTCTCCGTTTCCGCCCACCGAGAAAAGACTTGCATCCGACGAACCGCTGACACTGTAAAGCAAGGCTGAGCACTTGACACCCATATCGGTCCACGACTTTCCGTCGTAATGGTAAATGACCCCCCTTTCACCGGCGATGTCATCATCGTGGAGGCCTACTAGGTAGATGTTGTCCGCTGAGGTTCCCCATATATGAAGAAACTCGACCACTTCGGTGATACCGTGATCCACGACGCTCCAGGAATTCCCGTCATAATGGAGAATGCCGGGGCAATCCACACCCGAGTTATATCCCACGGCATAGATATTGTTCTTTGAAGAACCCCATATGCTGTTCAAGGAAATGTTCTGGTAAATGCTGTGGTTTGCCAACGTCCATTTGTTTCCATCGAAATGGCCGATGGCGGGTCTTCCATCATCGTTGTCGTACCCGACGGCATAAACGTTGCTGGCGGATGTGCCCCATATGCCAGTGTAACTGATGTTGTGAGTTGTGCCTGGGTCCTGGGCGCTCCAGTCCTTGCCGTCATAGTGAAGGACCACGGGTACGTTGTCATCCCAGTTGAATCCCCCCGCAAAAATGTTATCGGCGGAGGCGCCCCACACGCAAAAAAGTCCCTTCTGGCCGGTCACGCCGCTCTGCTCGACCTTCCATGAAGTTCCGTCATAGTGGACAGTTACAGGTGATTTGTCGCTTCTGTCGAGGCCCACCGCCACCACATTGGACGGCGATGACCCCCATACCCCCCGGAGAGAATAGTTGCCGGCGATGCCGTGGTCAACGGCAGTCCACTTGGTGCCATCGTTTCTGGCGATGACCGCTCTGCCGTTAACGCCTTCCAGGATGTAACCCACCGCGTAGGATACAGCGTTTAATTTTCCCGGTTCGGTCCACGACGCGTAATAGCTGCCGAGGCTTATTCTGCTGTCCATGTTGCTCCATGAGCTGCCGTCATAACGAAGGAGGCTCCCTCCCCAGCCCGTGGCAAAGACATCGGTCCCCGATGACCCCCATATCCCCTGGAGCCAGTACTGGATGCCGCTATCCATAGAAGTCCAGTTCTCCCCGTCATAGTGCAACACCCATCCCGCGTCCCCCACGGCGAAAATGTCAGTGCTTGACGTTCCCCAGATGTTGTTGAGGTTAATGCTCGTGCCGCTATCCATCATACCCCACGCGCTGCCGTTATAGTGAAGGATCATTCCCCCCAGCCCCACCACGTATACATCGGTTCTCGACGTGCCCCATACGCCGTAAAAGAAATGCTCGGTACCCGGGTTCATGGTGGTCCATTGGTCGCCGTCGTAATGCAGTATGATGCCGTATTCACCCACGGCAAAAACGTCGGTTCCCGATGCCCCCCAGACGGCGTTTAGGTTCACGTCCTCGGGGGACTTCATCGTGCTCCAACCCATTCCATCGTAGTGAAGAATGGTCCCGTTGGTTCCGACAACGAAAACGTCGGTGGCAGAGGAACCCCATACGCTGAATAGCCTCTGGTTGGTCCCGCTGTTCATCCGGGTCCACGCGGTCCCGTCATACCTGAGAATGGTGCCCTTACCCCCGGCGGCAAATATGTTAGAGGCAGCACCCCATATGCCATGCAGGTGGTTGTACGTGCCGCTGTCCATAATGGTCCATTGGCTGCCTTCATAATGGAGAATGGTTCCGGTGTCGCCGACGGCAAAAAGGTCCGCCCCGGTCTCCTTGTGCGCAGTTCCCCATACACCCCGTATTGAGTTTCCCTGGGGCAGCGGATCCTGCCAGTGCCACCCTGCCGGCGATACGGAAACCTCGAGCGAATCGTTATTCCCCGCGTTTATATTTTTTTGAGCACTTCCCTGGTATATGAGCGTGCCGCCTGCTTCATACCCCTTGCCTACAAACAGCATCTGGCCCAAGTGCAGGCCGTATATCATGGCTGATGTATTAGGAGAGTCTATTCGTGTGGTGGATACCACGGGGTTTAGGGTATCCGTAATGTTGTAAACGTCGATTAGGTAGTATGAAACCGCCTCGTTACCGACTGACAGATAGGATGAAACCTTGCCCTGACTATATTTGCCCGATGCCAAATCACCAGCCTGGGATACGGTGATTTCTATATAACCATATCGGTATGGGCCGCTATCGTCACCGCATCCCTGCACGAAGGAAAAAGCCATCAAAGAGGTAAGGATAATGACCAAATGTTTTTTCATTTTTCATTTCTCTTTTAAGATTGTTATAGAGATACGCTCCTAAAGCTCCCTTTGGAATGTTTGCCTTAGCAGTAAGAGTAACACCTCCGGTAGCCGGTTCCGCCACGAGAGTCTTCAGAAACACGATACTTTGTGAGCCGTATACCATAGACCGCGGGGGTTTCCAAGTGGACAGATTCGGACATCCAAAGAGGCCGTATCCTCAAGGACTAAAGGGGACGGATTGATCATCCTTTTCTTTATATGATGAACGATGGGAATGTCTTCATAAGATCGGTGAAGTTCCGTGTGACACAGAATTAACATCTGGATATCTCAAACATTCAGCACCACCGAAAATTGCAGATATCTGCCATGCTTGGCAGCTTTTCGATGTTAAAATATAACGCAATATCGGCTGGATAGATAGAAAGCAGATGATGATTTAAGTTTGTAGGAGTAACTGGAATTTCGCTTTCGCAGCAAAAATAGGGCTAGAAGGTATATCACTTGTTTTCCAGATGTGACATTCACCGGAGACCAATCTTTACCTTCTTTAATCGAGCCATGACCGGGGCCACAAGGCTTCCAATATAAAGGTAATCTTCCGTCTCTGTCACGCTGGTGTTGATGGGGTATTTTCCATCCGTAAGAGGGGTAAAGCCCGGGCATTGATGATTACCGCTTCTCGTCCTCGAATCCACCGGAGGGAACCCACATGGCCTTTTCGGTGCCGATAATGGTGCTGTATGAATGAAGCATGCCGTAGTTCGAGGATCGCACCGAGTACCAGTCCACATAGGAATTCTTGGATAGCTCGTTCTTGATCTCATCGGTCACCACCACGCTGGATTTCTCCTCGGTGTGTACCTTCTGGATGACGTAGATCTGATCCTCTTCGGTCAGAAAGGAGTAAATGGGCATGAGCGCGTGCCGGTCCACCAGCTCAACAAGGTCCTCGGGGTAGATATCCTTCTTTGATTCCACCTCAAGTTCCACCACGCTGAACTGCCCGAACAGCCCGCCCGGCTTCTCCGGGTCCGATCCGGGGTAGGTGGTGATCACCGGGATCTCCATGGTAAAGCGAATCTTCGCCCGCTCGGTCATGGAAAAAGCCCTCGCCGCATAGGTGCACATGTATCGCACCAGGCACTTCTCCTTTGATATAGGCGTCGATTTCTCAACGAAATAGGGATAGGTAAAATCTATCTTCACCGTGGTGGCCTCGAGCTCTCTGAGATAATCCATGATATTCTCGCTGAGGCTCCTGGTGCCGATCCGGTCCTTGTGCCGGTGGATGATCTGGATGAACTTGTCGATCCATCTTGCCTCGAACTCGCGCATGATCCGGGCGGAGACCGAGATGTTGGCAATGGTATGCTGCCCCTGGGAATCGACCCTAGAGGCCACCCTCATGGGAAAGGGAAGATCCTTGATTCCCACATCAACAAGAAAGCGTCTTTTTTCCATGGAGTCCCTCCATAGATGTCATTACGTGGATGCCTGAATCATGACCCTCATCGCATAAGCCTTTTGAACAGCCCCATATGCAAATCGCAGGTCTTTACCTTTAACAGCCCAACCGGGCAGGGCCTGGATAGCCCTCGCCACCCAGGGATTGTAGGCCCTGAAACTCATTTCAATCATATCCAGCAGCCCTCCCCTCCTCTGCCTGGCATTTCTTTATCAGGCCCCGGGCCTTTTTTGTAATGACATACACAGAGGGTACTATTCTGTCAAGTGGTTACGATGAGGTTGTCTTTTTTAATCATCCCTTGCTCTTTATGGACAGTAACATGCTCTGGGGAAACGGCCTCGACCTATACAACAGAATCAAATCCCGTTTCCCCACAACTACCATCGCCATGATCACCGCCCATGAAATACCGGTGTACCGCAAGGCTGCCGATTAGTGGGCAATCTGTCTATGTGCTGCTCATCGAGAAAGGAGAAGATACTAGTGAATGATATTTTGGCTTGAATGCGCCCTGCATTTCTGTTATGTAATACGCTACGGTACGAAATGTATGGGGATGGGTTTTAGTTTCACCAGGCAATTCTTGCCGAACCTATCAACATACGCTAAAAGCATGAGGTATAATCTTTTAAGAAAAGGAGAGAGATCATGAAACGAACACATGCTGTACTTCTCATTATGATTGCGTCGATCATCGTTTCCCTGTCACCTGTGGTGACGTGCATGGCCCAGGAGAGTTCTCTTCTGGTAGTGGAAGAGGCTGCCATTTGTCAAGATGTGGTTGATCGAAAACCCGTCGGTGTTGGCGATAGCTTTGATGCCTCGGTAGGCAAGCTTGTTTGTTTCACCAAGATTACCGGCGCCCAAAGCCCTACCCAGATTTCACATGTCTGGTATTTCGGAGATACCCAGAGGGCTGAAGTGACGCTTTCGGTAAAATCCTCCAGCTGGCGTACCTATAGCTCGAAGATAATCCAGCCCCACGAAATCGGAGATTGGCGTGTGGATATACTCGGCCCAGGAGGTGACATCTTGAAGATCATTGAGTTCAAAACCCTTCCATAGATGGATTTGTCTAGGTATTTTGTCTTGACTTGGTTTCAGGTATTATTTATAGAATATCTTCATTGCGTGTAAGGTCTCTATTATCTTGACTTTTTCCTTCTTGGACGAGGGGGTAACATGAATAAATCCCAATTGGTAGCGGCATTGGCAAATGCGGAAAACCTCACCATCAAGGCAGCGGAAGAAGTGGTCAATACCTTTTTCAGGGAAATGGAAAAATCCCTCACAAGCGGAACCCGGATAGAGGTACGAGGATTGGGCAGTTTCAAGATAAAGCAATATGACAGCTATAAGGGAAGAAATCCCAAAACAGGCAAAATTATCAGGGTCGACGGTAAAAGATTGCCATTTTTCAAAGTCGGCAGAGATCTAAAAGAGAGGGTCGACAATAGAGAGTAAATCCCTACCTTCACCATTCCTTGGTCGTGCTAGACGGGGAGTTAGCGGTGCCCTGTAACCCGAAATCCGCTTACGCGGGGTTGAAAATCCTTACTGAGAAACAGCAAGCAGGGGTCAATTCTTCCGGTTAGACAGGGGGTTGGAACTCGTGTGACAGAGGATTATGAACCCCGTCAGGTCCGGGAGGAAGCAGCGGTAAATAATTCACTCTGCATCACGAAGCAATCTGGCCCACGAACCTGTTCTTGCCGTGAGATAGCCTCTGTCTCTGTTCGAAGAAGGATGCACGACCAAGGTCCTTACCTTTTTGTATCCTTTATGCCCTTGATTCAATCCCCTTCATAGGTGAACGCATGATAGAAAAAGCCGTAGCCATGGAATTCAATAGACAACTTGGAATGGATATCTGGCTTATGGGGTTCCGCTCTGAAGGCCTTGCCTCTCTTGTCAAACCAGGCCAGTTTTTAATGATCCGAACAGAGGGTGTTTCAAAGGACCCCTTGCTTAGGAGACCGTTTTCCGTTCACGGCATTATGGATGGAGGCACCATATTGATCCTCTACCGGATCGTGGGGAGGGCAACATCCCTTCTTTCCCTGGCAAGGGAACATGAGCAAATCTCCGTGATCGGCCCATTGGGAAACGGGTTTCGCCTTCCCGGCCCCAAGCAGAGGGCGATCCTCGTTGCGGGAGGTATGGGCCTCGCACCGATGTACTTCCTCGCGCAGTCCCTGCCCTCGGAAGCAAGGCACAGCACGAAGATGCTCCTCGGTTTTTCCACATCACACGAGGCTGTCCTCGTCGATCAGATAAAGGATCTGGGCCTGGAGCTGTCGCTTGCGACCGAAGATGGCTCACAAGGGTTCAAGGGCACCGTCACTGATCTCTTCGAGCAGTTGATTGATCGTGATGCGCCAGAGAAACCCATCATTTATGCATGCGGGCCAAATCCCATGCTCAAGAAAATTGCGCAGCAGACGATGAGTTTGAACCTCACCTGCTATGTGTCGCTTGAAGGCTCTATGGCATGCGGCCTGGGCATATGCCTCGGCTGTGCGATCAAGGCCGCCCGGAATCAAGATACCGAATACTACTACATATGCAAGGACGGCCCCGTGTTTTCAGCAGACATGATCGATTGGGAGGCCCTGTAATGGGTATCACGCCTGAGTTATCCGTTGATATCGGCGGATTGAGGATAAAGAACCCGGTGATTGCTGCCTCGGGAACCTTTGGCTACGGGAGTGAACTCACTTCTTTCTATGATCCCTCCCTCTTAGGCGCCATAGTGGTAAAGGGCCTCTCCCTCAAGCCTATGCCCGGGAATCCTCCCCCCAGGATCGTAGAGACGCCGTGCGGCCTGCTCAACTCAATCGGGCTTGCCAACATCGGCATCGACGCCTTTATCGAGGAAAAGCTCCCCTTGCTGGCCGATACCGCGGCACCGGTTATCGCCAATATCTATGGGCACAGCATAGGGGAATATGGTGAGCTCGCCGGGAAGATTGAAGAGGCGGACGGGATTTCCGCCATAGAAGTGAACATATCCTGCCCGAATGTAGACAAGGGGGGCATGGTCTTCGGCACGGATCCGGAAACCGCGGCCATGGTAACCAGTGGGGTCGTGAAACGCACCACGAAACCGGTCATCGTGAAACTCACCCCCAATGTAGCCGATATCGCGGTCATTGCAAAGGCGGTAGAATCAGCCGGTGCAAAGGCCTTGTCCGTTACCAACACGTTTCTGGGCATGTCCGTGGACATAGCCTCGAGACGGCCCAAGCTGGCAAACGCAGTAGGCGGACTCTCCGGACCTGCCATCAAGCCCATGGCCCTATATCTCACTTACAGGGCCGCTGAAGCCGTGAAGATCCCCGTCATCGGTCTGGGAGGCATTATGAACTACCGGGATGCCATCGAGTTCCTCCTGGTTGGGGCGCGTGCCATCCAGGTGGGCACCGCGAACTTCATCAACCCGAGGGCAGCCTTAGAGATCGTGAACGGTCTACGGGATTTCTGCGAAAAGGAGCATATCAGCGATATCAACCACCTCATAGGAAGCCTGGCAACGGGACAGGAATTACATGAGAAATGACTTGAGGTTTCGAGAAGAAGAGAAAGGAAGGTGACACTTTGATATCCCAGGAAGATAGAAAAATCCTGAATGAATTCAGTTTACGAATACGCAAGCATTTTCCGGAAGCAAGGATTTGGGCCTTTGGTTCCCGTGCCCGCGGAATTGCAACATGGGAGTCGGATTTTGACATCTGTATCGTCCTTGAACACGTTGATAACGAGATCGACCGCCAAATCCGGGACATTTCCTGGGAGGTTGGTTTTGAAAACGATCGCGTGATTACGACCATCGTCCTCGATTCCGACCAGTTCGAAAGAGGCCCCATGTCTGAGAGCACGCTCGTTGAGAATATAATGATGGAAGGTGTAGCTGCATGACAACAACCAATGTGAAGGCTCTGGTCTCTTATCGTCTTGAGCAGGCCCAGGAGTCTCTTGATGCTGCACAGGTGTTGATGGACCAGGAACTCCCCAGGCCATCTGTGAATCGATCATACTACGCTATGTTTTATGCTGTTCTTGCTCTTCTTGCATCCAGGAAATGGGAGACATCAAGGCATAGCGGCGCCATATCACTCTTTGATACAAAGTTTGTCAAAACAGGGGTGTTCGGAAAGGAACTTTCTCGTTGGCTCCATGATGCCTTTGATCTGAGGCAACGCTCCGATTATGCAGCTCAAATTCAAGTGAGCCATGAAGAAGCAATGCAAGTTCTTGAAGAGTCCAAGGAATTTGTCGCTGAGGTTAAGGGAAAACTTATAGAAGAAGGATTGCAATGATTGACCATTGTTTATTATCTTCGAATAAGGAATCAATACGAGGCACGGCATGGCAAAGATAGAGATAACAAAAACAGAACTCATCTGGCCTGGGAAATACAATGAGGATGGAACATTGAAAGAGGTGCCTCGGGTAAATCTCCCTTTTCAGGTGATCGAGACCATCAATGAAAACCGGGCCATGATGGAGGCGAAGAAGGCCGCAGCAGTCTTCCATTAGATTGGCAGGTTGCTCACCATGTTACGTTATTCTTTGATCAACTACTCGGGGCTGAGGGAATGCTTGCAGAAATACATTGAAGGTGTTCAATGGTTCAAACTTATCCCCGGCCAATTTTCCCATCAGCTCTGAGCTATCAGCTTCTTACAACCCCGACCCCCGATCCCCGGCCCCTGCTGGCAACCTTGAACCTTTACCCCGTGAAGTTCACGATAGTGATAGCGAAGCGTATTTCACTGGGGTTGAACGGTGAACCTACTTTTCCTTTCATCTTTGAGCTCACTATAGCCATCATGATCATGGCCGGCGCTCCTGGCAAAAGTGCTGATGGAATTGGAAGGCAATAACTCGATGAATTCAAGGGGGTCCCGCAAATCCAGAAAGCAGTTCCTAAATGAAACTCTGGAAGGATATCTCGCTTCAAAATTGATTGAGTATCAACATATAAATAATCGCACTTATGAATCACTCCTCCTGAAAAAAAGATTGGATAATAAAACATTTCTTGACATAAGAAGAATTCTGTTATATTCTTCATTATTATGAAAAAGCGATATAGATCAGCAAAACAGGTTGACAGTGTTATAGACCTCGAGAAAATCCAATCGGGAGCAAACGATTGCGTGAAGCGCAATCCCAAGATCTTCTTCACTGTAATAAGCGCTTAAACCTAGGAGGGATAACCACGATGAAACGAAAGATTGGGACGCTCATTGAAGAAGAGGTGATCAAACTCATCAAATATCGGGCCACGGATGAAGGACGGCCCCTGAGTGATCTCATCCAGGACGCCCTGGTCTCGTATCTCAGTAAAGGTATTCCAAAGCCAAAAGAGCGAGAGGCTGCCTTTCGGACGTTTTGCGAGCGGCCCCTAAACCTCTCAAAGGAGCAGTTTAAGCAAGTCCTCGAAGAGGATGTCTGGGACATATGAACCTCGATGATATTCAAAATGGCAGCCTTTGCGTAATTGATACTAATATTCTCCTCTATGCAGAGCAGGGCCTCTCAGTCCAGGCCCAGAGACTGCTGCGTCGCTGTTCAACGGGTGAGATGATCGGTATTTTACCCCAAACCGTATGGCAGGAACTTACTCACCGGTTAATGCTTGCCGAGGCTATGATGCTCGGTAAGATTGCCGGTCCAAATCCTGCCAGGCAGCTCGCACAAAAACCCGATGTGGTACGTAGCCTCTCCATCTATAAAGAAAAGATAGAGGCACTCCAGAACCTTGGCCTTGGTTTTGAAGCCTGCACAAGAAAGGATCTTCTTGAGGACGCCCTTACCCTTCAGGGAAAGTATGGTCTTTTGACAAATGACTCTGCGGTTCTAGCCGTGGCCCTGCGCCTTAAGGCTGACGTGCTGGTATCATCGGACGCGGCCTTCCAAAGAATATCAGCGCCCATGGTAGCCCGGCCATCGGACTTGAAAACCTAAGTAACCCATTCTCACATCATAGATCACACATCCCTGTTGCCTTTGACAATATTCCTATTAGCTATCAGCTCTTTATTATTTCGCCCCTTCCCTGTTTCCCCGATTCCCCGTTTCTTTTCTCCCCTTGCACCCTGCGCCCTGTACCTTTCGCCTTTCTTCTATGAGCTATCAGCTTCTTACAACCCCGATCCCTGACCCCTATTAAAGTTGCCTTTTCATACCTCTTCTGGTATTAAAAAAATAATGTAATTACTCAGGTTGATAGGTTATAGGCTGAAGACTGTTAGGGAATAGTTGAGATACGGCGCATCTTGAAGCCATGTTAGCTGCGAGAAGCTTCTGTTTCTTCAACAAAGTGCGGCAAGAGTGCTCTTCTGACCACTTTAAGCCTTTAGTCTAAATCCCGCCGAAGGCGGGACTGACTACGTGAGTAGTCCCGAAATAATTTCCTTTCTCCATGATAGCAACGCATACTCAACTAGGCTCTGAGCTATCAACTCACTAGAAAGGAATACTAATTCCACATAGTAAGCTACGTCATCTAGTATCACGCCACCTTGTATCATAGTTAGAGTTAGGAATTTAGAATAAAAACCGAGAACCATTTTTTAACGGAGAAAGAAGATGAAGAATACAGGGTATAGAAAAGTACTCGATGAAGTGGAAAAACTTGCCTATACAGATCAACTCCGCCTCCTTGAACAGATTGTTGTTTTGATCAGACGAAAGGGGGCTGTTAAGACACGGCGCAGTATTATGGAATTGCAGGGATTGGGAAAAGAAATCTGGCAGAACATTGATGCACAGAAGTATGTGGATGAGGAGAGAAAGTCGTGGAATGGGTAGATCGACTACAAGGTGAAGTAATAGGGCTGGACACTGCCCCGATCATATATATGATAGAGGAACATCCCATTTACCTTGAACCCATGCGATATTTCTTTGAGGCCATGGAAAGAGGGATCTTCAGGGCTATTACCTCCACGGTAACCTTGCTTGAAGTCCTGGTTCAGCCGCTGAGAGAAAACAATTTGTCGCTGGCTGAAGAGTATCGCGATATTTTACTCAATGCTTCCAATCTGCGGACAATAGGCATGTCAGAGGCGGTCGCCGAGCAGGCTGCCAGGCTCAGGGCACAATACGACATACGGACCCCAGATGCGATACAGTTGGGAACAGCAATTTATGAAGGCGCCTCGTTTTTTTTGACAAACGATACCAGGCTGCCATCGGTATCCAATCTAAACCTCCTGGTTTTGGACAACCTTTTACATGCTCGGGAGGGCTGATCAGAGGGCTATATGGGAATCAAGAAAAAGGATAAACAATCATTGCCTCTGGAGAGCGTGAAACACAAGGACAAGCGGGCCACTATCCCCACAGAGGAACTCTGCGACTTTGTGAAAGAAGACGAGACCCACCAGAAAACGATCCTCTATCCGCGCGACCCCTGAACCCCCTCTTTCCCATTAGCTATGAGCTTCCCTGCTTTCAGCTTTGCCTGCCCCGTGGAATTTCCGCGAGATGGCGGAAGCCCCTTCTGCCCGCCCTAGCGCGACACCACATACAAATTATCCTGGTTCGTGAAGATTATGTTACCCGTAGGCCTGAATCAATTTTCTATAAACCAGGTCTGGGCCAGGGTTATTAAATAGAGGGGCCTATTCCACTGGGGAGCTTTCTTGCTTTCAGCAATCAGCCATCAGCAATCAGCCATCAGTTTTCAGCTTCCTATAACCGTGACCCCTCCACAGAAACGGCGGGTAAACCTTGAACCTTTACCCCGTGAAATTCACGATAGTGATAGCGAAGCGTATTTCAATGGGGTTGAACGGTGAACCTACTTTTCCTTTCATCTATGAGCTTACTATAGCTGTTTTGATTAAAACCGGCGCATCGGGGAAAATGATGTTAAGATTGATGGTCTCGTAAAAAGTCGACATTAGTGTCATTGCGAGCGACCTGCCCGCCATGCGAGTCCGCAAGGCGAGGCGGGCGGGAGCGAAGCAATCTCCTTCAATGTAACTACTTGAATTTACGAGAT
>Ga0307434_1001287_pt1 | contig 13814 bp, 16 predicted proteins | sample SalMarWE160220MG_FD_202156 | JGI IMG/M metagenome (GOLD analysis project Ga0307434, IMG submission 202156) | Salt marsh sediment microbial communities from the Plum Island Ecosystem LTER, Massachusetts, United States - WE1603-220 | ecosystem: Environmental > Aquatic > Marine > Intertidal zone >... | reverse complement strand
GAGTTCCAGAACCTCCTCAGCAAGTTCGTGGCTGTTGAAAAGGGCTGCAGAATACGCTAGATCGATCATTATCTCTGAAACGTCCTTCATTTCGGTGAGCGCTTCGCGAACAGATATGGGTTCGTAATCGATCTTTTCAGATTCTGCCACGCAGAGAAAACTCCCTTCGATCAATTCTGTTAAACGCTATCAATTTATGTCCGATATTATATGATAATTTGCCATCTTTTAATTTTATCGTAAAATGCTCGTGAACAGATGGTTGGGTTAAATCTTAATCCCAAACCCAAACATGCCGAAAAGAGAATTAGTAATTGCCTACAAAATTATAAAGGGAGGTTCTGTTGTACTTTCATCTAAAAGTGTGGAACCCAATCGATGTATAGATGTGACTGAATGGTGAAATCTGGCATGCAATGGTTGATATATGCAATACTTTCTGCGATAACAGCAGCCCTTGTGGCGATATTTGGAAAAATGGGGCTTGAAGGAGTAGACTCTGTAACTGCTAGTGGAATACGCGCGGGAGTAATGTTTGCAGTAATTGTTGTTCTTATGTTATTCACGGGAAAAATGCAGATAGCAGCCACGCTCGATTCAAAATCTCTATTCTATATATTTCTTGGGGGTTTAGCTGGAGCTGCATCGTGGATATTCTATTTCTTAGCGTTACAATATGGAAAAGTGTCTCAAGTAGCGCCAATTGACAGACTCAGCGTAGTTTTTGCAATTATATTTGCAGCCCTGTTTTTAGCTGAGAAAATCACGTTACCAGTGGCGTTAGGAGTGGCTCTCATGGCTGCAGGGGCAATAATAATTTCTTTGGCTTAACTCAGTTAAAGCCCTCTTCTTATGTGTTTGATTGGGTTAAAATTTAACCTTCTCTCTTGAAAGATAACGGACAGTTAGACAATATAATATTAATACAATTGAGTGGCTTTCTAAGTGGATAAATTACGAAAAGTTATGTCTGCACGTAACTGTTAAATCCACTTTCAAACATTTCCTTTATTATGAATGAAACATCTAATGATTTGGTCAGATACAAAATTTTAGAAATACTTTATGGCAAAGCAAAAAGGACGGGAACAGATTGGATAGTCAAGCGTACGGAAATAAAGAAATTATTACCTTTTGATGAAAAACAAATTGACTTTAACTTATTTTATCTTCACGAAAGAGATCTCGCTAAAATCATGAGGGTAGCAAACTATACTTGGGATACCGCAACAATCACAGCGAAAGGAATAGATGTTATTGAACATAAGCAGAAATTTGTTGAAGAATTACCCTTTATTCAGTTAGCGATTCAAGAAATTAATGCACCAATATATGGTAGTGCAATTCAAACATTTAATTCTCAAGTTAATTTCTACCAGCAAGTAACTGACTCATTCAAACAAGCCTACAAACTTCTTGAAGCAAAGAAAGATGTCACACCTGAAGAAAAAGAAGAAATCAAGAAAAAATTGACCATTTTGGAAGAGGAACTAAAGAAAAAAGATAAGGATGCTGGAAAGATTCAAAGGTTATGGAAATGGATAAAACAAAATGCAAATTGGTTGGTTCCGATGGTCCCTTCGCTTACCCAACTTATTCTCGAAGGAATCAAACTAGCTCTCGGTGAGTGATTATCTCATCAGAAAAGTCACACCTGCATACATGCAGTCTTGAGTAATTTTGCTTCGGATGGATTGCATTCTTTTTTTGCATGTGAGAGTTTTAGTTTATAGTATTTCGTCTTTGGTATTTTGTTCTGTGAGAGTGGAGAGCTGAGAGTTTAGACAAGACAAGAGAAGACAAGGCGACACGACAGGAGTAAACAGTAGATGAGAACAGAAAAGAGAGAGAAGGTTAAAATTTAACCCAACCAACCCAAACACGAATATCTTTTTAAAATTGGAAAATATATTTGTTCTATTAGTGCACACAGAATAGGGGTGATACAAATAGTAAAGAAGAAAGAAGTTGAGCAAAGAGACCCTCACGTTAGAGAAGCCTACATTGCAGAAGGTCACGAGAGATACACACCAACTCCGACACCTATATCAACAACACCAATTCCAAATCAGCCGATTGCCCCAATTCCCATAGCTACTCCCCGCTCAATTGAACAGCTCTCTATTCCCAGAAACGAACTAATAACAATAAATGGCATAAATGAGAAAACCGCATTGCAACTGGAAAAACTTGGCATAAATAATATTGACGATTTAGCAAAAGCTTCAGCAGAAAAATTAGCGAAAAACTTGAAGGTTGACCTGCATGCTGTCCAAAAATGGATTTCAACAGCAAAAAAACTTCAGCAATATGCTGAATTCAATAAATTTGACAACCGCTAGACTAATCCCGCACGCGCGAATTTCAAAGTCCCAGTTATCACTGCTCTTTTAGCTTTTAAAAAGGGCTAAAAGAAGAAAATTCTCTCCTAAAAACAATTAAAATCATTAGTTAACTAAAGATTTTATCCTAATAACCCGTTTTGGCTTACGAAATCAGGGTGAGTGTTAGTCCAGTGGCTAGGGGCATGGTTAGGTTATCGTTTATTGGGAGGGGAAGCGCTTCTATCAGCATTCCAACCGCTGCGGCAACCAAAGCTCTTGCTGGGTCAACGAAAATCATGGCGCCCAAGAAGGCAAACAGGAAACCGAAAAGTGTTCCTTCCAGATTCTTTCCTTTGTTGAAAGGCAGAGGAGTTCTTCCAAGCTTCATTCCAAAGAGGTGAGCGAAGCCGTCGCCTAGAGTTAATGTTGTGACTGCTACGTATCGTATGGGCGCTGGGAAGATGAGGAGAGAGATTGCTATGCCCAAGGCGAAATGGATGGGGGCTGCTGCGAATTCGTAGAGTTCGGTTTTGTTTGCAGCGTTCCAGGTTATCGCGGAGAAGATGGGGATGTTGATTCCGCGTACTCTGGCGACTTCAGAAAGTGCGTAGAGCACGGTTACGAGAAGTATCAACGAAGCCACCATGATGTTTCCGAGAAGATAGATACAAATGAATGACAATAGAAAGCTGCCTATGTGGATTGTTTCTCTGAGCCCTCGGCTTCTCGACATCACAAAATGGGAACGTGTCTGCTTTTCCCCTGCTATATACGGTAAGATTTCTGTCAAGTCGCCTTTTGTCACAAAGTCGGATTTGACGGTTAGAATGAAATCGGGGTTGTAGCCTATCCTCAAACTGCATAGAGGAAACATGGAGAGGTTGTTTCTGTCATCAGCAACCATGGCACAATCTTGGGGGGTCAAGTCTTCTTTTTCAAGTATCTCTTGTAAAACAGCGGCTTTGCCTCCAGACCTGAGAACGTCGCCTCCTATGGCACCCGTTAAACGTTCATCCTTTATCTCCAGTTCCAGACCATAAGCATAGTCAGCCTGTAGCCTTGTCGCCAAGTCCTCTACAACTTGGGATGGAAGACCCGAACTGATGAGCGCTATCCTGTAACCTTTATCGTTTAAGGTTTTGAACACTTCTTCAGTGCCGGGAATCAGGGGTATCCGTTTGTGAAGTTTCAGAATTTCTTCCGCTTCCAGTCCCTTGAGCATCGCAAAGATTCTCTTCAGTGCGGATTCGAGAGGCAATAGTCCGATTTCGTAAAGAAATCCTAACGCGATGATTTTTATGATGCCCCGGAACCCAATTTTCCTTGATGCCTCAAAGGGAAGATAACGGTTTTTCGGTATCAAAACCCCTTCCACATCAAAGACAACCAAGCGATCGGCTCCATGCCCCGTTTTCTTTCCGTCAGCCATTGGAGATCCTCTTCCCACTATTGACCTTGTCATGATTGAAGAGCTTATCGGAAACAACATACCAAACGAAACGTTATGGCAAGCCAGTTTCATTGACATAATTGGCGGTTTTGAGCCAGCGACCTCGATCGGGAAGGTAAGAGCCTTTGTTGCGCCCATGCGGCATATAACTTTCGAAGAGCTATCTGGCTAGTAGTGTGGCAGCTATTGAAAGAATGACACCTATCCAACCAACTGATTGGGATATAATGAGTAAGAAGTACAAAGTGTAAGCCCAACCGTGAAGGAATGCTGAAATTAAGGTTATTAGGAAGCCTATTAGCCCCATCCCTGCACCAATTCCTATAATGAATTTGGCAACTCTTTTTCTTTCCATGTATATCAGGACGCCTCCAAAAATTACGGCCACACCCCCCAAGTCGGCAACGAAGTTTAACGCCTGCAAAACAATTGAGAGCATATCTGCCGTAGAACCCTCTAACTGATCAATCAAATACTCTATAGCTGTGCCGACAATACCAGCAGAGCCAGTCACGCCAGCAATGATGAGGAGTGCGCCACCAACAAAAGCCAATATTACAGCCGACTTAGATGACATAATCAGCAGTTTAAGAGAGGTTTGTTAAAAAACTTACCTACGCACTCCAACATAAGGCAAAGAGCCGCTTGTATAAAGTAAAAAACAGTTACTTGATTTGCAGGCTGTGTGTTCAGAATTGTGGGATGATTGGCTGGACCTGATCTGTTTCCGTTGTCTTTAAGTACATTAGCTTCGTAAGGAAATTGTTGTGCTTGAGAAACTTATTGGAGGTGTGCTGCGTTCGCTAAGATTTTGGTCACCTCGGCGTGGCCTTACATCAATTATGTGCCTCATCTAGGCAATATTGTAAGCTCTATTCTCTCAGCGGATGTTGTAGCCCGCTATTATCGGCTAAAGGGAGACGATGTTGTGTACGTCACTGGATCAGACGAGCATGGAACACCGATCGAGGTAGAAGCTGTGAGATTGAATATTCCTCCAAAACAGCTGACAGACAGAAACCACGCACAAGTGTCAAACCTCTTCGAAAGGTGGGGAATAGCCTTCAGCAACTACACCCGCACAGAGAATCCTGCACAAGGAGTTCGTGCAGAACTTTTTGCTGAAAATCTACGAGAACGGCTACATCTTCACCCAAGAAACCGAGCAGCTTTACTGCCCAAACTGTGACCGATTCCTGCCTGACAGATTTGTAGAGGGGACCTGTCCACACTGCGGATACACCAGCGCTCGGGGAGACCAGTGTGACTCCTGTGGAGCCCTTCTTGAGCCCACAAATCTTCTGCAGCCCCGCTGTGCAATATGCAACTCCGCGCCAATCAAAGAGATGAGAAAGCACTGGTACTTTGACATGCCGAAGCTAAGCGAGAAACTCCGCGACTACCTTCAAAAAAATGAGCATTTACCTGATAACGCTCGAAACTTCTCCTTGAATCTTCTGAAGGATGGATTGCAGTCTCGACCGGTAACAAGAGATAATAAGTGGGGGATTCCGTCGCCCTTTCCGGGGTCTGAGGACAAAACAATCTATGTTTGGGTGGAAGCCGTTCTGGGGTACCTTTCAGCCACTGTTGAGTACTTCAGGCGGATGGGAGAGGAGGAGCGGTGGAAGGAGTACTGGTTCGACAAGGAAGCGAAGACTCTGTATTTCATAGGAAAGGACAACATTCCCTTCCACACTATTATTCTGCCAGCCCTGCTTTTGGCTACCCATGAAGACTACAATCTGCCTTGGACAGTTCAGTCCACAGAGTTTCTGATGTTTGATGGTCAAGCCTTCTCCAAGAGCCGAAGAATAGGAATCTGGATAGACGAGGCTCTGGAACTCTTCCCAGCGGACTACTGGAGATACTCCCTGCTCTCTATACGCCCAGAAGTGAAAGACACCAACTTTTCTTGGACAACCCTAATCGAAAAAGTGAACTCCGACCTAAACGACACCCTAGGCAACTTCATCCACAGAACGTTAACCTTCATAAACAAGCAGTTCGACAGCGCAGTGCCGCAGCCAAGCAGCCTCGACGAAAAGGACAAAGCGGTTCTGGAAGAGGCTAAAGAAATCGTTAACAAAACCGCGGAGCGGATGGAAACCTTCAAACTGCAAGAGGCTCTACGCTACGCCATAAGCCTAAGCCACCTAGGCAACCGATACTTCAACGAAAAAGAGCCATGGAAAACCATAAAAACAGACCGCCAGCAGGCAGCCAACACACTGTATGTTGCTGCTCAAATCGTCAAGCAGTTGGCGATAATTCTGGAACCGTTCATTCCCTTCACCGCAGAGAAGCTGTGGAAGCTCCTTAATCTGCCCGGTTCTGTTCATGAGCAAACATGGGACGAAACAGAAAAGGAGCTGCCTCCGGACCACAAGATAAACAAGGCGAAGCCTCTTTTCAGCAAAATCGAGGAATCCGAAGAGGGGCTTCAATCCAAGCTGGAAAAGGTGAGGGCTGCAAAGCAAAGTTAGATTGGGCGTGATGAAGGGAAGCCTTTGGGACTGAAAATCGACCTTCACGTTCACACATGCTATTCCCATGATGCTGTCACAACCCTGAAGCAGGTTGTAGCCTACTCCAAGAAAAGGGGACTGGATGGAGTGGCAGTCACAGACCACAACACCGTCAAAGGCGCACTCAAGCTGAAAACCCGTGACATCATCGTTGTTCCCGGAATAGAAGTTTCCACCTTAAACGGTCACCTTCTGGGTCTCAACGTAACCGTGCCGATACCTGCAAAACTGGGCATCGAAGAGACCATTCACCTGATTCATGAGGCGGGAGGAATCGCTGTGGCGCCCCACCCTACGACGTTCTATAAGTCGCCGCCGAGCCGACGGGTAAGCTCCTATGACGCAGTCGAGGTGATGAATGCAGCCTCTATCCCCTTCCCTGTTTTCACCTATTTGAGTAAAAGGTTTGCTGCTGGTTTAGGTCTTCCGCAGACTGGCGGAAGCGACTCTCATTATGCTCCTGAAATTGGGGCAGCCTACACAGTTGTTGAGGCTGATCCTGAGGTTAACGAAATTGTGTGCGCCATCAAAAAGGGAGCTGCGTATCCTATGGGGCACGGGATACCTTTGAGTATTAGGCTTGGACGGACTGCTTTAAAGCTGAAAAGAAAAATTTGAGAGTGTGAAGGGCTATTCTTCTGGTTCTTCGAGTTGGTCTAGACCCAGGTTGACGTGGACTGTGATTCTGGGTTCGGCGTAAGGTTCTATGTTCTCGAGGTCTAGTTTGGGGATTGTGGGAAAAGGCTCTATTGTGTCTAGTTTCATTTCTGGAACTTCCTTTGGGTGCTCGATTTTGACGAGTTTTTCCATGTTTCTATCCATTTCTGCTTCTTCCCCACGCCTCTATGCTGAGGAGGTCTCGAACCGCTGTGCGGATTGCCTCAGCTCTGTTTGGGTAGTATTTTTCGTCAACTAGGCTGTCTAATGCCTGAATGTAGGGTTCAGGTAGGTGTAGTGTGATCAGTTTCATTTTTCATCTCTCCGCTGTAACAAGTAGATATGCTGAGGTTAGTTTTATCTTATATGTCTTAATGTTAAGAAATAAATATGATTCAAATATGAACATCCATATCTTTATAAGTTTTTCTATTTGCCTTGCAGGCATCCTGTGTACATTCATGCAAAAATTGTTTTGCAGAATCTTTATGTTTCTCTCGTACGACTAAAACAGTATAACTCAGATTGTGCCCTCTGTAACCGTGGCTGCGACAATTGAGCTGAAACTTGATGATTACAGATTCTAAGCGGGTTTATGTTGAAAGTTTCGGTTGTTCGGCGAATGTTGCGGATGGCGAAATCATTGCCGGATGCCTTTCAGAAGCTGGCTTCGAGGTTGTTGGCTGTCCCCGAGATGCGGAGATTTTGGTTTACAATACGTGTGCGGTTAAGTCTCCCACAGAAAATCGGGTCATGGACGTTTTGAGGAAGGCGCCGAGAGACAAGCGGCTTGTGGTGACGGGTTGTCTGCCTCTGATAAACTTTGAAAGATTGAGGAGTGAGGTGGAGTTTGATGGGGTGACGGGTCCAGCGCCGGGCTCCAAGATTGTTGAGGTTGTTTGTCGTGTGGCTGCTGGAGAAAAGGTTGTTTTTTTGGGGGGAGTTTCCCAGCCGAGTTTGCTTCTTCCCAGGATTCCGGTTAACCCTGTTGTGAGCATTGTTCCCATCAACTATGGCTGTCTGGGGAACTGTTCCTACTGTTGCGTGCGTTTCGCCAGGGGAAGGCTGCGGAGCTATTCGGTTGATGAGGTTGTTGAGCGGGTGAGGCAGGATTTGGTTTCTGGCGCCAAGGAGGTGTGGTTGACTTCTCAGGATACTGCGTGTTACGGTAAGGATATTGGGGCAGGTTTGGCGGAGTTGCTGGGTCGGGTCTGTGAGTTGGATGGCGATTTTTTTGTTCGGGTGGGGATGATGAATCCTAATCATGTTTTGGGGATGCTGGATGAGCTTGTTGAAGCCTACAAGTGCGGGAAGGTTTTCAAGTTTCTGCATCTGCCTGTCCAAAGCGGGGACGATGAGGTTCTTGAGCTTATGAATCGGCGCTACACTGTCGAGGACTTCAGAGCGGTTGTTCAGGCTTTCAGAAAGGAGATTCCAAGATTGACGTTGTCAACAGATGTTATCTGCGGTTTTCCTGGAGAGAGCAGAGAGGCTTTTGAGCGGACAAAGAAGCTCATAGCAGAGGTTCAGCCTGACATTGTTAATGTGTCAAAGTTTTTTTCTAGACCCCGCACTCCAGCAGAGAAACTGGTTTCTCTCTCTCCAGAGGAGGTGAAGAGGAGAAGTAAGGCGGCGGCGGAGTTGTCTAGGAGGATTAGTTTTGAGAGGAACAGGGCGTGGATTGGCTGGGAGGGAACTGTGCTGTTTGATGAGAGGGGTAAGGGGGAGTCTTGGGTGGGAAGAAACTTTGCTTACAAGCCTGTTGTGGTTAAGGGCGGAGAATCTTTGGTTGGAAGGTTTGTTCCTGTCCGTGTGGTTAACGCTTTCTCTTCCTATCTTGAAGCCGAAATATTGTGAAGATTTTAGCCTCCGCCCACTGGAGGAATAATCGCTATGATGTCTGCTTCTTTCAGTTTTGTGTCGAAGCCTTGCAGAACGTTGATGTTTCTGCCGTTTACGAGAAATGAGAGATAATCTTGCACCTTTCCCTCCTTGCTGTAGATGTATTCTCTGAAGTTTTCTCCGTATTTTTCAGAGAGCAGAGTCAGCAGTTCCTCTACAGTGATGACGCTCTGCAACTGGATTTCGTCCATCTTCTTGCCGGTTATCTCCCGTAGAGAGGTGAAAAACTTGACTTCGACTTTCATTTGTTTTCTGTTCCTATTTTTTGGGGGCGGAATTTATTATGTTTTATATCTTGGATTAGAGTATGTTCGATTAAACTTAAATAGAGCCGCAAATTCTCAGATTAGCGGCATCACTCCGATTGTTGATTGAGCCGCCGTAGCTCAGTTCGGTAGAGCAACGGGCTGTTAACTCGTGGGTCGAAGGTCCGAGTCCTTCCGGCGGCGCCACCCTTATTCTTTCGTCAAAAAGCGGGTGAAGCCTTTTTTGGTGTTCTGGTTGTTAGTTGTGGTTCTCCTTGTCTTCGGTGGCGTTTTCGGCTATTTTGCGTGGTCCAGCGTCTTTTGGTTTTCTCAGCTCGAGTATGGCTGGCAACAACAGGATGATTATGAATGCGGCTATGACTATGACCAAAAATATTAGGAGGTAATGCACTGGAGTTAGATTCACAAACAATGTATCATTGTTTTATCGGCTATCTGCAAATATAATGTTTTCCAATAGGAAACTGTTGGTTGTTTGTGCTTGGTTTTTCTGAAAAAATATTGTTTTCAACAATCTTCTGCTATTAGGCTTCTAATATGAACGCTGAGAGGGGGTTATGGTTATTGGATTGGATGATAAACCGTAACCTATTGGGTAGTCAAAAATTCTTGACTAACTGACACTTCAGTTTGGTCAAGTTTTCTTGACAAAAACCCTTTTCACACCCCCTAACAAAGGTGTTAATGGTGCCCATGATGGGAGACCGTAGGGCAACGCTCACTCTACTGCTGATTCTCTGTGTTTTACTAGTTGCTTTTCCAAATGTTGAGATTGTGAAGGCAGAGGGTACAATCTACATCCGTTCTGACGGAAGCGTTGAGGGAACTGATAAGATTACTCAACTAAATGGAAACATCTACACTTTCACGGCTAACATTTTTGGTGAAATCAAAGTTCAGCGAGGCAACTGTGTAATTGATGGGGCAGGTTATACGCTTCAAGGAACTTGGACCGGATATGACCCAAACAATTATGTCTACAGTAAAGGAATAGACCTTTCGAACAATCGTGTGTCAGAACCATCTCGGTCTGCAATTACTGACGTGACAATTAAAAACTTGGTAATCATAAATTTTCTCTATGGAATAGAAGGAATCAACAGCTACAACAACACCATCGTCGGCTGTTACATTTCAGACTGCGGCAGAGGCATCAACATGCCAAACAACTTCCTTATAGCAAATAACACTATTAGAAGTGGCATAGTCATAGACTACACTAACGCCGACAACATTATCACCCAAAATAATATGATACCAAAAGGAGAATATGAAGAGTATCCAGCGGCAAATTTGGTCGGTGTTTGGTTAGCTGAACAACCTACCGTGTACATGAATTACTGGAGCGACTATAACGGCACTGACATGGACGGAGATGGAATAGGCGACACACCTTACGTAATTAACGAAGAAAATCAGGACCCTTATCCACTAATGGAACCAATAGAACTGTCAGTGATACCAGAGTTACCTTCATGGGCACCCCTACTCATTACACTGGTTGCAGTTGTGGCGATAACTATTGTTTACAGACATAAACTGAAGAAACAGGAGGCGGTTTGATGGCGTCTAAGCTGTTTCTTTCGATTGTGCTTATTTTTGTTTTAGCCAGTTCTGCTCTAATTAGTTTGGTTAGAGCCTCTTCGGAGATGTGGAGCAAAACATACGGAAATGGAAAAGAAACGGGATATTCCTTGGTTGAAACATCTGACGGTGGATTTGCTATCGCTGGAGGTACAGGCTCGTTTGGTGCTGGTGGCAACGATTTTTGGTTAGTTAAGACGGATGCAGCTGGGAACATGGAATGGAATCGGACGTATGGAGGAGCAGAGTCTGAGAGTGCTAAGGCTTTGATTAAGACTTCTGATGGAGGATTTGCCATGGCAGGGGATGCACACTCTTTTGATTATGGAGAATGCGATTTTTGGTTAGTCAAAACAGATAGATTTGGAAACATGGAATGGAACCAAACTTACGGAGGACCAGGTTACGATTACGCCAATTCGTTGATTGAGACTTCTGATGGGGGATACGCGATTGGAGGTTCCTTTGATCCAGATTATGAAGATCCATTTGGGGACCGTTATTTGTGGATAGTTAAAACTGACAGTTACGGGAACATGGAATGGAACCGGACATACAGCGACTCACCTTCAAATTATTGTTCCGACTTTGTTGAAACAAACGATGGAGGATACTTGTTAGCTGGTAACACTGGTCGTTACCTTGTTGAAGCTAACGTGTGGATAATAAAAACCGATGAACAGGGAAACATAGAATGGGAGAAAAGATTTGGAGGAAGAAAGCATACAGGTGCAAACTCGCTGGTTAAAACGTGGGATGAAGGATACGCCGTAGCTGGGAGCATAACAGACAGTTTTGGTCATGACGATTTTTGGTTGGTTAAGATCGATGGCTCAGGAAATATGAGGTGGAACCAGACATACGGTGGAGAAGGAAATGAAAAAGCTTACTCTCTGGTCGAGACTTCTGATGGAGGATACGCATTAGCTGGGATAACTACTGGCGCCATTGGTACTGAAGCATATATCGATTCATGGATGGTTAAAACCGACGCGAATGGAAACGAAATTTGGAGTCAAACATATGGGGGAACAGGAGATCAATACCTTTATTCCTTAGTTGAAACCTCTGATGGAGCATTCGCCTTAGCCGGTTGGAAAACATCCACTTATGCTGGTCCTCCTGATTTATGGTTAATAAAGACTGACGAATATGGCAATATCCCAGAGTTTCCCTCATGGATTATCCTGCCATTGTTCTTGGTGGCTACCTCTGTTGGGGTAATCGTCAAAAAGAGGCTGTCTCAAAGCGTAGCGCGATGCACAAAATGAACGGAAAAACAAGCTCAAAAGACTGTGGTCAAGTTCAGAAAGGTTTTAGTTACAATAACCCGAAAATAAGAGCCGGTTAAAGAGGAAAGAGACATGGCTATAGAGGGATTTGTTGAGTATAAGCGCAGAGAGTTCTGCAATGATGTGAACTGTCCGGTGCAGGTTGAACTGAACAAGCTGCCCTCAGGCTCAGAAGAGTACGAGCAGGTCAGACAAACATGCAGAACAGCCTGCAGATATACTACTTACCAGTTTCATCATTGGCTCATAGAGAAAGGCTATTTAATTGTAAGACCAAAGGATGAGGGAGGAAAAAGATGATGGATTGGGGAATCCAGAACAGATTAAGCAGGCTCATACAGAAAGACGGAAGAGCCCTCTTTCTGCCCGTTGACCACGGATACTTTCAGGGTCCAACCCGCAAACTGGAGAAACCCGGAGAAACCATAAAACCGCTGGTTCCATACGCAGACGCCGTAATGATGACCCGAGGCGTGCTCAGAAACTGCGTAGACCCAGCGATAGAAAAACCCGTGATTCTCAGGGTTTCTGGGGGCAACAGCGTGGTTGGAGAGGACCTGTCCAACGAGGGACAGATAACCTCAATCAACGAGATTATTCGCCTAAACGCCAGCGCAGTCTCCATGTCCGTTTACATAGGAAGCAAACATGAGCACCAAACCTTAACCAACTTCGCGCGGCTCGTTGACCAATGCGAAGACTACGGAATACCCACCATGGCAGTAACCGCGGTAGGCAGAGAACTGGAAAAACGCACCGCCCGATACCTAGCCCTATGCTGCAGAATAGCGGCTGAGCTGGGCGCCCGAGTAGTCAAAACATACTACTGCGAAGAAGACTTCGACAAAGTTGTTGAAGGCTGCCCGGTGCCTGTGGTGATGGCGGGCGGACCCAAAGTGGACACCGAACTGGAGGTGTTCGAGTTTGTTTACGATGGACTGCAGAAGGGCTCCATAGGCGTGAACCTCGGCAGAAACATCTGGCAGCACCCGCACCCAGTGGCGATGATACGGGCTATACGAGGACTAATCCACGAGAACCTCAAACCCAAAGAGGCACTGCAGCTGTTCGAACAGGTGAAAGCGGGAAAGGCATAATCATATTTCACGGTTTTTGGTGAGCAGATGCTTGTAGCCGTGTACCACAACAACAGGGACGTACGAGTCGAAGAGGTGCCTAAACCCGAGATTGGAGCAGACGAGATGCTGCTGAAGGTGATGGCAAGCGGAATCTGCGGAACCGACGTGGTGGAATGGTACAGGCTCCCCAAGGCGCCCCGAGTGCTGGGGCACGAAGCCACAGGAATCATAGATGAAGTGGGAAAAAACGTAACCAAATACAGGGTTGGAGACCGCGTCTTCGTCTCCCATCACGTGCCCTGCAACACGTGCCGCTACTGCCTGAGAGACGCGCACACAGCCTGCGAAACCCTGCACACAACAAACTACTACCCCGGAGGCTTCTCCCAATACATACGGGTGCCAAAAATAAACGTAAAAACAGGAGTCTACAAGCTGCCACAGAACATGTCCTACGAAGAGGGAACATTCATCGAACCGCTAGCATGCGCAGTCCGAGGACAAAGACTAGCGGACATCAACAAAGAGGACACAGTATTGATAATCGGGAGCGGAATGGCGGGAATACTCCACATACAGCTGGCGAAACTGAAGGGGGCACAACCGATTTTTGCTGCCGACATAAACCCTGACCGCCTGAAACTGGCTGAAAAGTTTGGGGCAGATCAGGTGATAGATGCGAGGGGAGACTTGCCTAAGCAACTGAAGGAAAACAACGGTGGAAGAGCGGCG
>Ga0307434_1001286_pt1 | contig 13815 bp, 10 predicted proteins | sample SalMarWE160220MG_FD_202156 | JGI IMG/M metagenome (GOLD analysis project Ga0307434, IMG submission 202156) | Salt marsh sediment microbial communities from the Plum Island Ecosystem LTER, Massachusetts, United States - WE1603-220 | ecosystem: Environmental > Aquatic > Marine > Intertidal zone >... | reverse complement strand
TGATATGAACGTCCCGGACCTTAAAGCCGGCCCGCTTGCGATTCAGCCCCCCGGGCCCCAAAGCCGACAGCCGCCGCTCGTGAGTCAACTGGCTGAGCGGATTCGTCTGGTCAACCACCTGTGAGAGCTCACCCCGGCCGAAGAAGAACTCGATGCTCGATGAGATGCTCTTCGAGTTCACCAACTCGGCAATGCGACCCATCGCGTCAGGATCCTTCAGGCTCATGCGCTCCTGGACCGTCCGCCTCAGCTTCAGGAAACCCTTGCGTATCTCGTCCGCCGCCAACTCATCGATCGTCCGCAACCGGCGGTTCCCCAGATGGTCAATGTCGTCCACCTCGTACGCCGACTCCCCGCTCCGAAGCAGCAGTATATATCGCAGCGAGTTGACCACGTCCTCCACCCGAAGCGTCATCTCCGTCTCCGGCACGTTCTGGTCGAACTTCCGGTTGAGCCGAAAACGTCCCACCTTCCCCAGACGGTACCGGTTCTCGTCGAAGAACTTCTCGGAGAACAGCTTCCGGGCCTTCTCTGTCTGCGGCGGGTTCCCAGGCCGAAGACGCGAATAGATCTTCAGCAGCGCATCTTCGTGCCCGTGGCAACCGTCTTCAGCCATCGTGTTCAGCATCAACGGGTCCGGCACGCTATCCAACACCGCCACCGTCTTGATGTCGGTGTTCTGGATCCGAGACACCGCGTCGCCGATCTGGCAGCCGCCCTTCACCAGAACCTCTCCCGATTTGGTGTCTATGATCTCGCTCACCGCGTACATTTCCGGCTTCAGCGAGCCCGCGCGGACGTTCCTGATCTTGGCGTCATAGAACGTCTTGACCAGCGCTTCGTTGGTCGAGTACGCCTCGTCCATCGCCCGGAGGAATGTCGTCGCCGCGATCTTGGCCGACTGATCGATCCGGACGGCGAGAACGTCTTTCTTGGTCACGTTGATCTCGATCCAACTGCCGCGCTCCGGGATGATCCGGCACCCGTGCAACGCCCGGTCACCCTCAGCCTGGACCTTGACGAAATCCACGCCCGGGCTGCGGTGCAGTTGATTGACGATCACCCGCTCCGCACCATTGATGATGAACTCGCCCCCGCCCATCATCACCGGCAGTTCACCCAGGTAGATCGAGTCCTCGGCAATCTCATCCTTGTCCTTACGCACCAGCCGGACGCGGATGCGAAACGGCATCCCGTACGTCAACCGGAGTTGGCGGCACTCGTCGGACATGTACCGCGGCGCCCCCAGGTCGTACGACATGTACTCCAGCGACATGTTCCCATCGTAGCTTTGGATCGGGAAAACTTCCCTGAGCAGTGCCTCTAGGCCGCGCTTCTTGCGTTTTTCCGGCTCAACGTCAGCCTGGAGGAACCGGGCGTACGATTCGGTTTGAATCCGCGTCAGAGGCGGGATGGGCAACGCGTCGCCGATCCTCCCGAATCTCCTGGTTTCCTGCACCGTCAGCATGGAATTGTTTCCTTTCCTGCAGATCGCACTGGGCCCGTGCACACCGACCGCATCAACGACCACAACCGACCGACCCCAGCGGTCCGGACATTGGCGCCATCCTGCTCCGCCCGCTCCGGACAAACCCCGGGCTGACGGAGACACACCTTGCTGCTGACTCAGGACTGAAACCCACGCGAGGCCATCCGTTCGACTGGCGGTCCTGTCCGAATCGGGTCTTGCCGCCCCGACTCGCCGGCCGATCCCGCCTCGCAGCGGAGGGAACAGCTTGGAACCTGTCACGGCGGGACAAATTCCCGCATCTCACCCTTGGGACCCCCGGGAGCCCGTCTCCCAAGCCCCTGACACCCCTTGCCCTCTTCTCGCCCAAACCCGTGGGCCGATGCTATTTCAATTCGACCGTCGCACCGGTATCTTCAAGATCCTTCTTTAGCTTCTCCGCCTCTTCCTTGGGGATCCCCTCCTTGACCGCCTTGGGCGCACCCTCCACCAGCTCCTTCGCTTCCTTCAGGCCAAGGCTCGTCGCCGCCCGCACCGCCTTGATCACCTGGATTTTTTTGTCGCCGATGCCCTTGAGAACCACGTCGAAGCTGGTCTTCTCTTCGGCGGCTTCAGCGACCTCTCCGGCCCCGGCAGCCGGACCCGCCATGACCACCGCCCCGCCACCGGCCGGCTCGATGCCGTGCTCTTCCTTCAGGCAATCCACCAGTTCCTGTGCCTGCTTCAGCGTCAACCCCACGATCTTCTCCGCAAGCTTCCTGGTTTCCGGACTGAACTCCTTCGCAGGTGCTGCTTCTGCCATCTTCACGCAACTCCGATTCTCGATGCAGCCCGCCAACCGCCTGATAGGTGACGTCCCGGTGACGCCATTTAACCTGCCAGGCAGGCCAATCCGCAGCGCCCGGTCAGGCTGCCGACTACTCTCGTTAACCACGCAGGGATCGCAGGAATCCATTCCCACCCTTCCAAACACGCACAAGGACCGCGGGAATCCATTCGCGCGTGCCTTCTACGCCTCGCCGCCATCCTCCTTCTCGGTGATGGCCCGGAGGCAGCCGGCGAACCGCCCCCCCGGACCCGCCAGACAACCGGCCACCAACCGCGCGGGGCTGCTGATCAGCATCGCCACCTCGCCCAGTTGCTCGGACCAGCTCTTCATCTTCGCCAACTGCTCGACCTCCAGAATCTCCGGATCGCCGTCGAGAATCCCCTGCTTCAGCTCGATCGCGGGGTACGTATTCCGCAGGCCAACCAGCGTCCTGGCCACGTCGATGATCGACTCCCCGCCCGTCACCAACGCGCACGGGCCCGCCAGCGCCCTGCCCAGAGGTCCCAGCGGACCGTTGGCAAGTGCCCGACGCGCAAGGCTGTTCTTGATGATTCGCATACGAAGGTTTCTCGAACGGAGTTCGCCCCGAAGCCGATTCGTCGAGATCGCATCCAACCCGACCACGCTGACCACGCACGCGCTGTCAACGCCGGCGTAGCACTTCGTGTACTCCCGCGTCATCAAGTCCTTTACTGGTTTGCTCATAGTCTCATGCCTTCTGGCTACTTACCGCCACGTACAGTTCAGCCAGGCCGTCATCTCCAGGCCGTTACCGCCCGATTTACCTGATCAACTCACATCCAGCGTGACCGATGGCGTCATCGACGCCGATAGACACACGCGCTTGAGATACTGTCCTTTGGCCGCTTGCGGCCTCGCCTTGCGAATATGATCGATAAACGCCTCGACGTTCTCCTGCAGGTCCTTGGTCGCAAAGCTCAACTTGCCAACCGGGGCGTGGACGTTCCCGCCTGCGTCGTTGCGATACTCCACCTTGCCCGCGGAGTACTCCTTGACCGCCTGGGCGATATCGGGGGTAACCGTCCCGGACTTCGGCGAGGGCATCTTGCCCTGGGGCCCGAGTATCCGCCCGAGCTTGCCGACCTTGCCCATCAGGGACGGATGAGCGACGGCCACGTCGAACTCCAGCCAGCCGTCGCTGATTCGCTTGACCAGCTCATCCGCGCCCACCTCCACCGCACCGGCGGCCTTGGCCGACTCGGCCATCTCCTCCGGGCAGAATGCGATCACCCGCTTGATCTTCCCGATGCCCTTCGGCAGCGAGACCGCCCCCCGGATCATCTGGTCGGCCTGCTTCGGGTCGATCCCCAGGTGAAGAACCACCTCCACCGTCTGATCGAATCCCTTCCGCTTGCGAAGCCCCCTATAGTCCTTCTTATTGGGCTTCGCCCCGCCCATCTCCTTGAGCAGTTCGATCGCCTCGGGGATCGGATGCTGGCGGCCCTTCTCTCGCAACGTGGCCATCTGCGTCCGGTACCGGGCACTGCATGTCGGCATAGTCTGCCTCCCACTGCTGTTCACCCGAAACGGGGCCCGTGGTCAGGCCCATCCTTCCTTATCCTTCGACGATTTCGATCCCCATCGACCGCGCCGTTCCCGCGACGATGCGGTCGGCGTGCTCCAGGTCGAAGGCGTTCAAGTCCTTCTGTTTGCGCTCGCTGATCGTTCGAATCTGCGACCGGGTGACCTTCCCCACCTTCTCCTTGTTCGGGATCCCGCTGCCCTTGGCGATCTGGGCCGCCTCTTTCAGCAGTACCGCCGCCGGCGGGCTCTTCACCAGAAAAGAGAACGACTTGTCCTTGTAAACCGTGATCTCCACCGGCACCGTCATGCCGTTGAGCGAGGCGGTCTGGGCGTTGAACTGCTGGACAAACTGCCCGATGTTCACGCCGTGCTGGCCCAAGGCCGGCCCGATCGGTGGAGCTGGTGTCGCTTGACCGCCCGATGCCTGAAGCTTGATCTTGGTCAGAACCGCTTTGGCCACTTTCTCACCTTCTCACTTTCTCACCTTCTCACGTTCTCACCTTGCCGACCGCCTACAGCTTCTCCAACTGCCAGTATTCCACATCCACGGGGGTTGACCGGCCGAAGATCGTCAGCAGCACCGTGACGATGCCCTTAGACTCGTCCATGCTTTCCACGTTCCCCTCGAAGTTCTGGAACGAGCCTTCCTTGATCTTGACCCGATCCCCCGGGGCGAACTCCAGCCCGTGCAACGCTGCCTCTTCGTCCGGCTTGGCCGCCGCCACCAACATCATGTCCACGTCGTGGTCCCGCATGCTCGTCGGCTTGCCGTCGGAACCGATGAAGTCACCCACCCCCGTCGTCTCCTTCACCAGGAACCAGATGTTCTCCGGAATCGAGCCGTCCGGGTCTGTCGCCATCTCCACGAACACGTACCCCGGATACAGCTTCTTCTCGATCACCTTCACCTGCCCCGCCTTCATCCGCTTTTCTTTGGCGGTGGGTACCAGGATTCGGCCAATCCGATCCTCTAGGTCTTCGATGCGAACCTTGCGATCCAGCGCCTCGCGAACCTGGTCTTCCTTGTTGCTCGCCACCCGCAAGACATACCACTTCATTCCGGGGCGGGTCGGCTCCGGGCCCCCACTGGGCTTCGCCGCGGACTCCGGGGCCGCTGGAGGAGTCGAAGCCGAAGAAGAATTCGCCTCTCCGCCCGCTTCTTCACGTTTTTCCTCGCCCCCCTCCTCGCGTTCCTGCTGGGTCTCGGCGGCCACCTCTGGCGTCGAACCCTCCGGCCCTTCAGTACGGGTCATCGTTTCCCCGGCTGACCCCGCCTGCCCACTGGCTTCAGGCGAGTCCCCGGTCCCCCGCTCGATACCGTCGTCCGTATCCGGCACGCTCATGATCCACTTCCGAACAATCGTTCCAGACCCGGAGATGCCTTCAACACCTTGATCGTGCTGAAGAACAACATGAACGCAATGTCCCAGGCAAACAGGAACACGCCCAGCACGACCACCGTCACAATCACCACTCTGGTTGAGCGGACAACTTCCTTGCGGGTCGACCACCTCACCTTCTTCATCTCGCCTTCGGTCGCGATGAAGAAGTCGTTCGACTTGCGGCCGATGCCCGCGATCCAGTACACCAGCACCCCCATCGCCACGATGAAACCGAAGGTGACGCCATACTGCACCGGCAAGAGGTATTTCGCCTCCAGGCCCAGCGTGCTCAGTTCGTTGAGCAGGAACGCAGCCCCGGTAACGGTCAATACGCCGATCCCGATCGCCGTCCCCAGGCGCGTGTAATAACCCTGCCCTGGCTTGTAGACCCGCAAAGCGAAGCCGCCGCCTCGCCGCTCCGCCCGCGATCTGCCGACACGCGCTGCGCCGCCAGGTCTGGTTTCTGCACGCCCCGACCCTTCAGATGCCGCTTCTTGGCTCACTCGGGATTCCTCTCGCCCTTAATCGAGGTCCTTGGTCGCTGCCCCCGGGCACCGCTACCAATTGCCATGATAACCCGGCACACAGGAGCGGAGGGACTTGAACCCCCAACCGCCGGTTTTGGAAACCGGTGCTCTGCCAATTGAGCTACGCTCCTAAGAAGCCTCGGCAGGCAATCACTTGAGGTCCACGCACCCCGTCCCCTCGCGATTGACCGTCACCGGCCTTCCGCCCGGGCGTAACCGCAACCAGCCTCACCGCACGCTCTGCCCATACTACTTACGCTTGACCTTGTGAACCGTCCGCTTGCGAACTCGGGGACAGTATTTCTTCAACTCCAGCTTCGGTGTCCCACCCATCACATTCACGGAGATACGGTAGTTCAGATCGCCGCACTCGGTGCACTGAAGCCAAACGTATTCCCGTTTTGCAGCTTTGGCCATTACACCTCAACCTTCACCACAACGCCCGAGCCCACCGTGCGGCCACCCTCCCGCACCGCGAAACGCAGGCCCTCTTCCATCGCGATCGGCTTGCCCAACTCGACTTCCAGCTCCACGTTGTCGCCCGGCATGCACATCTCAGCCCCACCCAGCAAGTGGAGACCACCGGTCACGTCCGTGGTGCGGAAGTAGAACTGCGGACGGTACCCGCTGAAGAACGGCGAGTGGCGACCACCCTCCTCCTTAGTCAGTACGTAGACCTGCCCTTGGAACTTCGTGTGCGGCGTGATCGTGCCCGGCTTGGCCAACACGTGGCCTCGCTCCAGCGCGTCCTTCTCCACCCCCCGCAGCAGGACGCCCACGTTATCGCCGGCCTGCCCGAACTGCAGTGTCTTGTTGAACATCTCCACGCCGGTCACCGTCGTCTTGCGGGTCTCGCTCAGCCCGACGATCTCCACCTCATCGCCAACCTTGACGCTTCCCCGCTCGATCCTGCCCGTGCCCACCGTTCCACGCCCCTTGATGCTGAACACGTCCTCGATCGGCATCTGGAACGGCCGGTCGATATCACGCTTCGGCTCGGGAATGTACTCATCAATCGCGTCCATCAGCTCCGCGATGCACTTGTTCTTCTCTTCATCGTCCGGGTTCAGCAGCGCCTCAGTGGCCGACCCTTTGATGATCGGAATGTCGTCGCCCGGGAACTCGTACTTGCTGAGCAGTTCGCGGATCTCGAGATCCACCAATTCCAGCAGCTCCGGATCGTCCACCAGGTCGGTCTTATTAAGGAACACCACGATCGCGGGCACGTTCACCTGACGGGCCAGCAGGATGTGCTCGCGGGTCTGGGGCATCGGACCATCGGCGGCGGATACCACCAGAATCGCTCCGTCCATCTGGGCCGCTCCCGTAATCATGTTCTTCACGTAGTCCGCATGACCCGGACAGTCCACGTGGGCGTAGTGGCGCTTCTCCGTCTCGTATTCCACGTGCGCGGTCGCGATCGTCAGGATCTTCGTGGCGTCGCGACGCCCCGCCTTCTCCGATGCTTTGGCGATCTCGTCGTAAGACTTGAACTTGCCCAGCCCCTTCTTCTCCTGGACGGCCGTCATCGCCGCCGTCAATGTCGTCTTGCCGTGGTCCACGTGACCGATCGTGCCCACGTTCACGTGCGGCTTCGTACGTTCAAATACAGCCTTGGCCATGTAACCAGTTCCTCCACTCTTGTTCGCTATGCGAATCGCCTATGAACCCGGCCCAGAAACGCCGCCATCTCGACCGCACCAGAGCGATAGCTGCTGATGGGGGTTGAACCCATGACCTCGTCCTTACCAAGGACGCGCTCTACCACTGAGCTACAGCAGCGGGCAGTTGGGCATCACCCGCATCGCCCGCCGTCCTGGACCCACCCCTGTGACTAGCCTACGGACAGACCCCCACCGTGCGCACCCGTCACCGGAGCCCAACTACTATACGCTTTCTGCACCCACTGTCAAATCCACTCCTTCAATCAGATTCCCTCCCCCGTTTCCGGTCGCCGCCGCCCTTATCTTATCAGGCTACCCATCCCGGTTCCCGCCGGGGATTGCGCCGGTAACAACCTGTCAATAAAGGACTTGCGCTTCAGGGCCCTGCCTGCTCCTTCAAGTCCCGCCTGGCAGGCAGCAAACCAGCGGCTGAGCATCGGCCGAGCCAGGTCGGCCGGACCAAGGCAAGATCACAAATCGTCCCCGTTTTTCGGCACGAGGTCGCGGTCCCGTGGCCTGCGGGCGACGGGCCAACCGACCACGTGAGGATGGGAGAAAGCAACCAAGACCTGCACGACAGCCAAGTGCGTGCTGACCCGAGCGATCCCGGTACCCTGACATGAACATCAGGCCACTCTACCGTGCGTTTCCTCACGGTATCTCCACTCCTGGAAGAGCGGGGCTCTTCGTGCTAGAGTATGCCGAACACGGCGGTACCGGCCCCGTATCGGGCCGACCCAACCTCCACGCTGATGCGTCAGCTTTGGCCGCCACGGTTGGCCGAACAGCGTTCGATGCGGAACAGAATGCTGAGATCGGCTGGCGCCTGCTGACACCATAAGTAATTCAAGGAGTAACATCGATGGGCCCACGAACCGTAACCACAGTAGACGGCAATGAAGCCACCACCTCCGTGGCGCACCGCACCAACGAGGTCATCGCGATCTACCCGATCACGCCTTCCTCTGTCATGGGTGAATTGGCCGACGAATGGTCTGCCAAGAAGAGGCCCAACATCTGGGGAACACTTCCCCAGGTCACCGAGATGCAGTCCGAGGCCGGCGCCGCCGCAGCCGTGCACGGCGCCCTGCAGGCCGGTGCCCTGACCACCACGTTTACCGCTTCCCAGGGCCTGCTGCTGATGATCCCGAGCATGTACAAGATCGCCGGCGAACTCACCTCGTACTGCATGCACGTGTCGGCCAGGACAGTGGCCACCCATGCCCTGTCCATCTTCGGCGACCATTCGGACGTGATGGCCTGCCGGCAGATCGGGTTCGCGTTGTTGTCTTCCGGATCGGTGCAGGAGGCACATGACATGGCGTGCATCGGTCAGGCCTCCACGCTCAAGAGCCGGATCCCCTTCCTGCACTTCTTCGAGGGGTTCCGCATCTCGCACGAGGTCTCCAAGATTAAGCAACTGTCCGACGACGATCTGCGCTTCATGATGGACGCCGAGGCGATCAAGGCCCATCGCGAGCGGGCCATGACTCCCGATCGGCCCGTGCTTCGCGGCACCGCCCAGAACCCGGACACTTTCTTCCAGGCCCGCGAGGCCTGCAACAGGTTCTATGACGCGTGTCCGGCCATCGTTCAGGAGGTCATGGACCGGTTTGGCGAGCGCACCGGACGCAGGTACCGCCTCTTTGATTACGTCGGCGTCCCGGACGCCGAGCGCGTGGTCATCCTGATGGGTTCGGGTGCGGAGACGGCCCACGCAACCGTCGAGTACCTGGTGAGCAGGGGCGAGAAGGTCGGCGTGGTCAAGGTTCGGTTGTACCGGCCGTTCTCGGCGCAGCACTTCCTCGCCTCGTTGCCCAAGACCGTCAAAGCAATCGCGGTTCTGGACCGGACCAAGGAGCCTGGTGCTCTCGGCGAGCCGCTGTACATGGACGTGGTGACGGCACTGCATGAAGCCAACGTCGCCGGCACCTCGCCCCTGGCCCGGGAGCCTCGAATCATCGGCGGAAGATACGGGCTGAGCAGCAAGGAATTCACGCCGGCCATGGTCAAGGCGGTGCTTGACGAACTGGCCAAGGACAATCCCAAGAGCCACTTCACGATCGGCATCGAGGATGACGTGACCCACTTGTCGCTCGACGTGGACGAGAGCTTCGACATCGAGCCGGAAGAGGTGGTGCGGGCGGTTTTCTTCGGCCTGGGTGCGGACGGCACGGTGGGGGCGAACAAGAACTCGATCAAGATCATCGGGACCGAGACGGACAACTACGCCCAGGGCTACTTCGTGTACGACTCGAAGAAGTCCGGGGCGATGACCATCTCGCACCTGCGGTTCGGCCCGCAGCAAATCCGCCCTCCGTACCTGGTGAAGCGGGCCAGCTTCGTGGCCTGCCACCAGTTCCTGTTCCTCGAGAAGTACGACCTTCTGCGATACGCCGTCCCCGGGGCAGTGTTCCTGCTCAACGCGCCGTTCAGCAAGGATGAGGTATGGGACCGCCTGCCCCGCGAGGTACAGGAGCAGATCATCAGCAAGAAACTCAGGTTCTACGTCATCGACGCGTACAAGGTGGCTCGGGAAACGGGCATGGGCTCGCGGGTCAACACGATCATGCAGACGTGCTTTTTCGCGATCTCCGGCGTGCTGGCGCGCGAGGAGGCGATCGGCAAGATCAAGGGCACCATCCAGAAGACTTACGGCAAGAAGGGCGAAGAGGTGGTCCGGCGCAACTTCGCGGCGGTGGACGCCGCCCTCGAGCACCTGCACGAGGTCCAGGTTCCGGATGAGGCCACCAGCGAGCGTCGCCGCCGCCCGATCGTGCCCGACGAGGCCCCCGACTTCGTCAAGAACGTGACGGCGGTCATGCTGGCGGGCAACGGCGACCGCCTGCCGGTCAGTGCCTTCCCGGTGGACGGGACTTTCGACACCGGGACCACCCAGTGGGAGAAGCGGAACGTCGCCCTGGAAGTGCCTATCTGGGATCCCGCCCTGTGCATCCAATGCAACCGCTGCTCGATCGTCTGCCCGCACGCGGCGATCCGGGCCAAGGTGTACGACCCGGCGTTGCTGGCTGGCGCTCCCGAGTCTTTCCGGTCCGCGGACTACAAGGCCAAGGACTTCCGGGGCATGAAGTTCACCATCCAGGTCGCTCCCGAGGACTGTACCGGGTGCAAGCTGTGCGTGAACACCTGCCCCGCCAAGGACAAGTCCAATCCCAAGCGCAAAGCCATCAACATGGAGCCGCAGATTTCCATCCGCCAGCGTGAGCGGTCCAACTACGCCTTCTTCCTCGACTTGCCCGACCTGGACCGCACGGCAATCGAGAAGATCAACGTGAAGACCTCGCAGTTCCTGCGGCCACTGTTCGAGTACTCCGGGGCCTGTGCCGGGTGCGGCGAAACGCCTTATGTTAAGCTGTTCACCCAGCTCTTCGGCGATCGCCTTTTGATCGGGAACGCCACCGGCTGCTCGAGTATCTATGGCGGCAATCTGCCCACCACGCCTTACTGCAAGGACGCCAACGGTCGCGGGCCGGCCTGGAACAACTCGCTGTTCGAGGATACGGCGGAGTTCGGCTTCGGCTTCCGCCTGGCCGTCGACAAGCACAACGAACAGGCCCGCGAACTCCTGCACAAGCTCGGCTCCCAAATCGGCGACAACCTCGTCCGGGAGCTTCTAACCGCTGATCAGACAACAGAGGCCGGCATCAAGGCCCAGCGCGAGCGGGTCGTCGCCCTGCGGCAGAAGCTCACCGGGCTCGACGCCCCCGAGGCCGAGCGGCTCGATCTGCTCGCCGACTATCTGGTTAAGAAGAGCGTCTGGTCACTCGGTGGCGACGGTTGGGGTTACGACATCGGCTACGGCGGTCTGGACCACGTGTTGAGCATGACCCGGGACATCAACATTCTGGTGCTTGACACCGAGGTCTACTCGAACACCGGCGGTCAGGCTTCCAAGGCCACGCCGCTGGGTGCGGCGGCCAAGTTCGCTGCCGCGGGCAAGTCGGTGGCCAAGAAAGACCTGGGCCTGATGGCGATGAGCTACGGCCACGTCTACGTGGCGAACGTCGCCCTGGGGGCCAAGGACGCCCATACCGTCCAGGCCTTCCTGGAGGCCGAGTCCTATCCCGGCCCGTCGCTAATCATCGCCTATAGCCACTGCATCGCCCACGGGTACGACCTGTCCTACGGCCTGAATCAGCAGAAGCTGGCGGTGGACAGTGGACTGTGGCCGCTTTACCGGTACGATCCGCGCCGGGCGGCCGAAGGCAAGCCGCCTCTGGTCCTGGATTCGGCCGCGGGCAAGGCGTCGGTGCGGGAGTACATGCAGAACGAGACCCGTTTCCGCATGGTGGAGAAGATCGATCCCGAACGGTTCCGCCGCCTCTCGGTCGAAGCCGAGAAGGCCGCGGCCCGGCGGGTGGCCCTTTACGATCACATGGCCAAGCTCACGGTCCCCCAAGCGGGCGGTGACGGTGACGGCGAGGAGACGAGCCGGCAGCCTGAAGCCGTCGCCCAGAAAACGTAAGCACGAATCACTGAACATCCTTACCTGCCGGCCACCCGGAGGTTGTGCTAATGAATCTGTCCACAAACTACCTCGGTTTCGAGCTGCCCCATCCCCTCGTGGCCGGCGCCTCGCCGCTGGCCGACAACCTGGACAACGTCAAGAAGGTGGAGGATGCCGGCGCGGCGGCCATCGTGATGCGGTCGCTGTTCGAGGAGCAGATCACCAGCGAGCAGCTTGCCACAAACCGCTCGATCGAGACGCCCGCGGATTCCTTCGCCGAGGCATTGTCGTACTTCCCGAGCCCGGCGAAGTTCGCCCTCGGCCCCGAGGAGTACCTCGAGCAGATCCGCAAGGTCAAGGAGGCGGTCGGCATCCCGGTGATGGCGTCGCTGAACGGTGCGACGCCGGGGGGCTGGCTGGACTATGCCAGGCTCATGCAGGAAGCGGGGGCGGATGCCCTGGAACTCAACGTCTACTACCTGGCGACAAACCCCGCCGAAACGGGCGTCGCCCTGGAGAATCGCACGGTCAAGATGGTGGAGGCGGTCAAGAAAACGGTCACCATCCCGGTGGCGGTTAAGCTCTCGCCCTACTATTCATCCGTCGCCAACGTGGCGAAGCATCTGGACAGCGTCTCCGCCGACGGGCTCGTGCTCTTCAACCGCTTCTACCAGCCGGACATCGACATCGAGGAGCTGGAGGTGGTGCCGAGTCTGACCCTGTCGCATCCCGGCGCGCTGTTGCTGCGTCTGCGGTGGCTGGCCATCCTTTCCGGTCGCGTCCGGGCCGACCTTGCGGTGACGGGGGGCGTGCACACCGCCCGGGACGCCATCAAGGCGGTGATGTGCGGGGCCCACGCGGTGCAGACGGTCTCCGTGCTGCTTCAAGAGGGCCCGCAGGCTTTGGGGACAATCCGACGGGAAATGGCGACCTGGCTCGAAGAACACGAGTACGAGTCGCTTCAGCAGATGCAGGGCAGCATGAGCCTGCTGAAGTGCCCGGACCCCAGCGCCTTCGAGCGGGCCAATTACATGCAGATCCTGCAGACGGCCCGGGCGTCAATCGTGCCAACGCCGTAACAAGAGCGAAGCAGGCGATACAATATACTGCCCAGATCCGGATGACATTCGCGTCGCCGCATCGAAACTGGGTTTCCCATGTATTTCCCCGCTTCCGGAATTGAAGTCTCCCCCCTGATCCCACCTCTGGTGGCATTCGTTGTGTCCTCCTTTACCTCCATGGGCGGGGTCTCAGGAGCATTCCTGCTGCTCCCGTTCCAGGTCAGTGTCCTCGGATTCAACAGTCCCGCAGTGAGCCCGACAAACCTTGTCTTCAATGTGGTTGCCACTCCGTCGGGTGTTTACCGCTACCTGAAGGAGGGCCGCGTCGTCGGGCCGCTCACGTGGGTGGTAGTGGCCGGGTCCCTGCCGGGCGTGGCGATCGGCGCGATCCTTCGCATCCGATTGCTGCCTGACCCGGAAACTTTCAAGTTGTTCGTGGGTTTGGTGCTTCTCTACATGGGGTTGCGCCTGGTGCGCGACCTTTTCGCACGGGGCAGGAGGCAAGAGGCGCTGGCCGGGGACGCGGAAAAGCGTTTGGGCGCGCAATCGGCGGAGCGTTCCCGAAAGGACGGGCATGACGAGGCACGGGTCAGGGTCAAGACGCTGGCCTTCACGTCCACGGGCATTTCCTACGCTTTTCGCGGCGAAGTGTTTTCCTTCTCCACCTGGGGCATCCTTGCGTTGTCGTTCGCAGTGGGCATCGTCGGGGGGACCTACGGCATCGGGGGCGGCGCTATCATCGCGCCCCTGTTGGTGACGCTGTTCAAGCTTCCGGTGTATACCGTGGCCGGCGCAGCCTTGGCCGGGACCTTTGTGACATCCGTTTTCGGAGTGCTCTTTTACCAGTTCCTGGTTCCGTATTGTGCGCCTT